>Ga0153997_1000489_pt1 | contig 11546 bp, 8 predicted proteins | sample TSNC081MetaG_FD_104750 | JGI IMG/M metagenome (GOLD analysis project Ga0153997, IMG submission 104750) | Attine ant fungus gardens microbial communities from North Carolina, USA - TSNC081 MetaG | ecosystem: Host-associated > Fungi > Mycelium > Unclassified | place: USA: North Carolina, Lumber...
ATGGCTTGTTTTGACGGAACCTGTGTCTACGAGCATCAGGATCCGCGGCAGGGCTCGCACCCCCATTGGGGCACTCTGATTTATAATTACGGCAGACCGCAGGTGACGAATTTCCTGATTGCCAATGCACTATTCTGGGCGAAGCAGTATCATGCTGACGGAATCCGGATGGATGCGGTGGCATCGATGCTATATCTGGATTATGGAAAGAACGACGGCGAATGGGTAGCGAATATCTATGGCGGTCATGAGAATCTGGAAGCGGTAGATTTCCTGAAGCATTTGAATTCCGTTTTTAAAAAGCAAACGGGCGGTGCATTGCTGATTGCCGAGGAATCCACGGCATGGCCGCAGATCACCGGTGATGTGAAGGATGGTTGTTTAGGCTTTGATTATAAATGGAACATGGGCTGGATGAATGATTTTATCGGATACATGCAGTACGATCCGTACTTCCGTTCCCACCACTATGGCGAGCTGACCTTTAGCATGCTGTATACCTACAGCGAAGATTTTATCCTGGTCTTCTCCCATGATGAGGTGGTTCATGGAAAAGCTTCCATGCTGGGGAAAATGCCAGGCGAGACCCTGGCGATAAAAGCGGCTAACCTGCGGGCGGCCTATGGCTTTATGTATGCCCATCCGGGGAAAAAGCTGCTGTTCATGGGCCAGGAGTTTGCCCAGGTAGCAGAGTGGGATGAGAATAAGGAGCTGCCATGGGACATTCTGGAATATCCGGTGCATAAGAATACCCAGAATTACGTAAAAGCCCTCAACCGGTTTTACCGGAGTCAGCCGGCACTGTATGAAGAGGACTTCCAGACGGAGGGATTTGAGTGGATTAATTGTACGTCCAAGGCTGATAACATTTTAGCTTTTCTGCGTAAGACGGATAAGACGGAAGAGACATTGCTGGTCGTCTGCAATTTTGCGCCGGCAGAACATAAGAAATTCCCGGTCGGGGTACCGTTCTATGGAAGGTATAAAGAGATTTTCAATAGTAATGCCGTGGAATTTGGCGGCAGCGGTGAAGGAAATCCACGGGCGAGGACCTGTAAGCAGGAAGAGTGGGATGAGCGGGAACATTCGATCGTGATCAATGTACCGGCGCTGGCGATGACCGTGTTCTCCTGCAGCCCGATGGAAGCACCGGCGAAAAAGATGGCGGCGAAGAAAGCAATTGTGAAGAAAGCACCGAGGAAGAAGACACCGGCAAATAAAAAGTAACTGATCATAAAAACGGAACGGCATCCTGTAAAGGGTGTCGTTTTTTTGCCAGCAGAGTAATGTATAGTAAAAGAATATTTATGGAGTTTGTAAAAATAATGACGAATTTTCTGCTGGAACAGCTTTTATACCAGTTACTTATGTACTTACCGCTGGAGCAATTGGAATTAACGGAAGGAAAAACGGTGGCTGAAATTGTCAAGGATGTGGGAAGCCATTGCGAAAAGGATTCGATTGAGGGGATTGATTTGCGGGCGATTACAGCGATTTTGCGGCAGGAACCGGAACTGGGTGATTCTTTTATCGGTGATCTTAGCTGGGGTGACTATAACCAGAATGGAAAGGCGGATTATCCGGTCAAGGGGATGCGGGCCTGTACGTTTACCAATCCTCATGACAATACGGTTTTTGTGGTGTTTCGGGGAACACCGTCGGGAGCCTGGCTGGATAATGCCAAGGCTTTGGTTGGTGATCTTTCCTATTGCAAGGAATATACGGACTGGAATGGGGTGAAATGGGAGTACCTGTCGCCAATGCAGGCGGAAGCAATGGAGTATGTGAAAGGAGTGCTTGAACGAGCAGGAAGTCAGTGGGAAAACTATGCCGGGCATTTCGTGATCGGCCATTCAAAGGGAGGGAATCAGGCGCAGCTGGCGATGATGCTATATGAACCTTACTTTGATATCGGCCTTTCCATGGATGGCCAGGGGATGTCAAAGGAGATGATCTGGGAATTGAGAGAAAAGCTGGCGGATCAATATCCGGCAGCCCTGAATAAACTCTATGGTTTGAATGGCACAAATGATTATGTGCATTGCCTGGGAGTACCTCTGATACGGGCGGAACAGACCCGGTGGTTTCTGGAATACCAGTATGGGCCGCAGATTTTGGCCAATCATTTTCCGGCGGCATTGATTGATGTGGCGACAGGGGAGCTGGCTCCCTTTGTTAAGGGGCCGGGGCCGGTAGCTGCTTTTGTCGGGAAAGTTTCGGATGAAGGAATGGCATTGGAGATGGAAAACCGTGGCGCGGTTTTTATGACAATTATGGGTTTGCTGCAGGTGGTGCAGGGGAAGACGACGCCGGTGAATGCCAGGGATGAGGACTGGATCCGTTTTCTGTCCAATCTGGATAATGGCAGTGCCATTGCTTTTGGCGTGATTTTGTCAGTGATGATGAATACTCCGGAAGGGCGCGACTTATGTGAATACCTGAATAAGACGGGAGCCAATGATTCCATCAGGTATTTGTGCCGGGATACGGTAGATTGGTATGTCGGGCTTTCCAAGTTGGAAAAGAAAGTGGTAACAAAAGGGGTAGCCTTTGCGATTATGGCCGGAATCAGCCTGAATATGGTGACATCACATATTGTCGTAATGGCAGAAATTGTGGAAGCCTTGCGGCAGGCAACCGAAAAGGTGGTAAAGTATGGCCGGGATCTGGTGGTGGCATTGGTGCAGGCTATTAGTGATTTGGTGAAAGGATTTTTGTCGATTTTTAAGTAATGTGAAGATTTAGATTTGTCAGAACCGTAGGCGGAAGAAAAAAGTCAATCTGGAAAATATCCTGATTGACTTTTTTTGCTTACCGGTCTTCCCGGAAATAGGCCAGGCCCAGACTGGCCGGCGGCTGGTTCTCTTTCTTCTTCCGCAGGGCTACGGCAATCAGAACAAAGATCGTCACCACATAAGGCAGCATCTTGAACAATTCCTGGGAGCTCCGGGTCAATCCACTCATGTAAAAGTACATCCAGGACAAAAACCCGAACAAATAAGCACCCCAGATCGTATTGAGCGGCTTCCAGGTAGCAAAGATAACCAATGCCACGGCCAGCCATCCCAGCTTCTCGATACTGCCGTCATTGCCCCAGGTTCCCTTGGTATAGTCCATCACATAATACAGTCCGCCAAGTCCGGAAATGCCGGCACCGATACAGGTGGCCAGGTATTTATAAACGGTTACATTCAAACCGGCGGCATCGGCAGTGGCGGGATTTTCCCCCACGGACCGCAGATTCAGCCCGATTCTGGTCCGGTTCAGAAACCAGAACAGGAGGACCGCCAGAATAATAGCGGTATAAGCCAGAAAACCATAATACAAAAACATATCGCTAAAGGTATTCTTGCCCACCAGACCCTGCAGATTAGCCCGAAATCCGGAGCTGGTAGCAGCAACGGAAATCTGGCCGACACCACCGGCCAGTTTATTTAAACTGCCGCCGAAGAAGTTGGCAAAACCGGAGCCGAAGATGGTCAGGGTGAGGCCGGTAACATTTTGATTGGCCCGCAGGGTGATTGTCAAAAAACTAAAAATCAAACCACCCAGCATGGAACCTGAAATGGAGCAGAGCATGGCAATCAGAATGCCAACCGCCGGAATGGGAGAGGCGCTGTTTGATTCATAAAAGAACGCCCCGAATAAACCAAAGATACCGCCTAAATACATAATACCGGGAACACCCAGATTCAGGTTTCCTGACTTCTCGGTCAGAATCTCACCCAGCGCACCGTACATAATAACCGTGCCAAATACAATGGCAGCCTGAAATAATGCGACACTAAACTGCATCGTCCTTTCCCCCTTCTATTTTTTGTGGCGGTTCACGTGAACCTGATAGTTAATAAAGAATTCACTGCCCAGAATAAAGAATAAAATAATTCCGGTAATCATCTGTGCGGCAAAGTCATTCAGCTGGTAACGGGAGGCAATTTCAATGGAACCCTTTTCCAGGAAGACCAGCAGCAGGGAAATGAGAATCATCACAAAGGTATTGAACTTAGCCAGCCATGCGACAATGATGGCGGTAAATCCACGGCCGCCGGCAGTTGAGGTGGAAATCGTATGGGAGGATCCGGCGACAGCCAGGAAACCGGCCATACCGCAGATTGCCCCGGAGATTGCCATGGTCCGAACCGTCACTTTCGCCACATTAATGCCGGCATAGCGGGCGGTATTTTCGGAGGAGCCGACAACGCCAATTTCGTAACCCTGCTTGGAAGAACGCAGATAGAAAAACATACCAATGGCCAGGGCCATAACCAGAAGCACATTCAAACCATAGGTCTGTCCCAGAACACTGGGAAACCATCCGGCATGGGTCTTTTGATTGATCACACCAACCGTGTTGGAACCGTAAGGATTCTCCCACAGCGCGACACAAAAGGACGTCAGCTGGATGGCAATGTAGTTCATCATCAGGGTAAACAAAGTCTCGTTGGTGCCCCAGCTTGATTTGAAGACGGCTGGAATGATGCCCCATAAAGCGCCGGCCGCCAGACTGGCAACCGCCATGACGATCAACAGGACCGGGGTAGACATGGAAGCTCCCAGCTTGATCATGATGCCGGCAGTAACAATACCGCCCACCAGAATCTGACCTTCCGCGCCAACATTCCAAAATTTCATCTTAAAGGCGGGGGCCAGTCCGATACCGATACAAAGCAGCATCATGGTATCACGGATGGTGACCCAGGCCCGGCGCTTCGTGCCAAAAGCCCCGTCAAACATGGCTTCATAGACCTTAACCGGATTCAGCTTAACAATAGCAAAGATAATCAGTCCGCAGAGAATCAGGGAAAGCAGCAGGGCACCGCCGCGGATCGCCCAGGCTTTGCCGGCGGATATAGAGTCTCGTTTGGAAATTCGCATCAGCTTACCTCCTTTGTATCACAGGTAGTCTTTTCCTGCAGGTTCGTCATCAGCAGGCCAACCTCCTCTTTTGTAATGCTGCGGGCATCCACAATGCCGTTTACCTGGCCGGCACATAACACCAGAATGCGGTCGCACAGTTCTAATAAAACATCCAGGTCTTCGCCGACAAACATGACGGCCACGCCTTTCGCCTTCTGCTCATTTAACAAATGATAGATGGTATAAGAAGTATGAATGTCCAGACCGCGAACCGCATAGGCGGTCATCAGCAGTGTTGGATTGGAGGCAATCTCACGGCCGACCAGGACTTTTTGGACATTGCCGCCGGACAGACGGCGAACCGGGGTGTTAATACCGGGGGTTACAACCGTCAAATCGGTGAGGATCTTCTCCGCCAATGCTTTCGGCGGCTTGCGGTCAACAAAAGGTCCTTTGCCAACCCGATAGGTCTTTAACATCATATTATCAACCATGCCCATATTGTCGACCATCCCCATGCCCAGGCGATCCTCCGGGACAAAGGCCAGGGAGACGCCAATATTATGAATCTGGCGCGGGGTCTTGCCGATCAGCTCTTCATTGGTGTTTTCCAGCGGCGTATGCTGTCCGGCAATGGCTTCCTCCGGCCCCGGAGGGTAGTAGATAATATGGGAATCGGCCTGGGTGCGCTGCAGTCCGGCAATGGCTTCCAGCAGCTCCTTTTGCCCGCTGCCGGAGATGCCGGCAATGCCCAGGATCTCACCGCCAAAGACGTCAAAGGAAACATCCTTCAAGGCATGGACCCCTTCCGCAGTAACGACATTCAGGTCTTTCACCGCCAGACGCCGGTTCCGGATCTTTGGCGCCGGCCGGTCAATATTCAGGGAAACCGCCCGGCCCACCATCATGTCAGTCAACTTCTGGGGATTGGTATCACCGGTTTTTACCTCCCCGATGTATTCGCCTTTCCGCAAAACGGCAACCCGGTCGGAGATATCCATGACCTCATGCAGCTTGTGGGTGATGATAATGATGGACTTGCCGTCAGCCCGCATGTTGCGCAGGACATCAAACAGGCGGTTGGTTTCCTGTGGTGTAAGTACCGCCGTCGGCTCATCCAGAATCAGGATGTCCGCCCCGCGGTATAATACTTTAACAATTTCAACGGTCTGCTTCTGGGAGACCGACATATCATAAATCTTCTGCGCCGGATTTACAGCAAAGCCAGACCGGTCACAGATCTCCTGAATCTTCGCCGATACGGCCTTTAAGTCCAGTTTGCCTTTTTCTGGCAGGCCGAGGGTAATGTTTTCGGCAGCGGTAAATACGTCAACCAGCTTGAAATGCTGATGAATCATCCCGATTCCTAAAGAAAAGGCATCTTTGGGGGACGGAATACTGACCTCGCGTTCACCGACAAAAATCTGACCGTCGTCAGGATAATAAATTCCCGCAAGCATGTTCATCAAAGTGGTTTTCCCGCTGCCGTTTTCTCCCAGCAGAGACAGGATTTCCCCTTGTTTGATATCCAGGTTTACCTTACTGTTAGCGGCCACCGGACCAAAAGTCTTGGTGATATTTCGCATGCGGACAGCATTCACAGATACAGATTCCATCGAAAGTACCTTCCCTTTCCAACGCCGCCAGGGCGGCTTGCATTTAGTAATGAATCAATGAATAAAAAAGAGAAAGGGGCTGGTTTACGCCAAACCCCTTTATTCCGGCTTTATTCTAGCTTAATTCATTGATTCCCTTAATTCTTAGTGAGAAGTATGGAGCAGAGCGCAGTACCGATTCAATAAAGGCACCGTCAATGATACATTCACCGGTGTCGGCAACCCAGTCGCCATCGGTATCCAGACCAAATGCGGAAGTTACATGACCGTCAGCATCGACCACATAGGAACCGTTGTCGGTAGCTTCGCAGGTAAAGGTGGCAGTATCAAAGATTTTCAAAGAACCGTCTTTAATGGCGGCCCATACTTCATCAACCTTTTCCCCGGTACCGTCAGCACAGCTTTCGCCCAGAGCAGAGATCATAACCCCGCCGTCAGCGTAACCTAAAGCGGTATCGACAGGAACTTCCTGACCTGCTAAAGCAGCTTTGATAACCGGTGTATACAGTGCGCTCCAGTTGTTCTGTGCGGATGTTAAAGCGGCCGTTGGTGCAACCGCCAGCATATCGATGTTGTAGCCAATCGAGTAAACTTCTTTACCCGAATCTTTTACCGCCTGAACAGTCGAAGGAGCACCGGTAGAGTCAGCGTGCTGGCCAATGATGACGCAGCCTTTGGAGATCAGCGCATTGGCAGCCTCACCCTCGGCGATGGGATCATACCAGGAGTTAGTGTAGATCACATCCATATAAGCTTCCGGAACGATGGACTGAATACCTAAGAAGAATGCAGTATAACCGCAAACTACTTCCGCGTACGGATAAGCGCCGACATAACCGATATGAGCATCCGTTACGCTACCGGCATCGATCAGCTCTTTGAGTTTCATGCCGGCTACGACACCGGAAACATAGCGGGATTCGTAGGTATATGGGAACATGTTTTTAAAATTATCTAAACCGGAGAAGGCGGCAGTATCGCCGGTACAAGCCACAAAGGTAGTATCCGGATATTCGCCGGCCGCATCCTGCAGGTAACTCTGATGTCCGTAAGAATCGGAGAAAATGATATTGCAGCCCTGTTCCGCCAGATCGACAGCAGTATCATAGCAGGTCTCATCCTCCGGAATATTGTATTTGTAAACAACCTGTCCGGGGTCTAAGCCCAATTCTTTTACAGCTGCTTCGATACCCTGGATATGAGCCAGATCGTAGCCGGAGTTCTCGTCGTGGACCAGAATGGCGCCAACTTTAAAGTCTTTGGTATCCGCCGCTTCGCCGGCAGCAGTCGTATCAGCAGTCGTATCAGCGGCAGTATCAGCAGCAGAACCGGCAGCAGTTTCGGTTTTTGGAGCGGTGTTGTTGCCACCGCCACAGGCAGTCAGACTTGCGGTCATTGCCAAGGCCAGACATATAGCAAAAGATTTTTTCATAAATTATTCCTCCTAGTTTTTGCAGATTTGGAAACCTATCCTAATAATCATACAGAAATGAGCGGAAAATTTCAATTAAGCAGCTCATAATGTTTTCTAATGATAAAATACCCTTAATTCTGATAAACCACTTTTCCGGCACAGATCGTATACTTTACCCGACCCAATAACTCTTCGCCGATAAAAGGTGAGTTGGCGGACCTGGAGGCAAATTCGCCGACCGTCCATGCTTCTTTATCATCGAAAATCACCAGATCCGCATCCGCCCCCACAGCCAGCCGGCCTTTTTGCTCCAGGTGATACAAGCGGGCCGGATTGAGGCTCATTTTCTCCATCAGCTGCAGTAGCGTCAGATGACGGGGCTGGATCAAATGGGTGATGCCCAGCGCCAGCGCCGTCTCCAGTCCGATAATTCCGCTGGGCGCCTGGGTCAGCGGCAAGGCTTTTTCTTCCCGGCTATGGGGGGCGTGATCCGTTGCAATAATATCAATTGTGCCGTCCTTTAAACCGGCCAGAATCATTTCCCGGTCTTTGGCGGTCCGCAATGGCGGGTTCATCTTGGCCAATGTTCCATGGACAAGCACCGCTGACTCATCCAGTGAAAAATGATGGGGCGTCACTTCCGCCATAACCTTTGCCCCCAGCTCTTTCGCCAGCTTGATCATCTTGACGGAATTCCCCGAGCTGATGTGCTGAATATCGATGACAGCGCCGGTATGTAAGGCCAGCATACAGTCACGGGCGACCATCACATCCTCCGCCAGAGCCGGTGAGCCGCCGATCCCCAGCTGCTTCGAGACCTGTCCGTGGTTAATCCCGTTGTTGGTGATAAATGCCGGGTCCTCCTCGTGAAAACTAAGGGGAACATTTAAACGGACCGCCGCTTCCATGGCCTGCCTGACCAGGGCCGCATCTTTAACCGGCATGCCGTCATCGGTAAATCCCGCCGCACCGTGGGCCTTTAGTTCCGCCATATCCGTCAGCTCTTCGCCCAGCATACCTTTGGTTATGGCAGCGGCAGCCAGGACATGGATGGGGGTCCGGCGGCCCTCGGCGAGAATATATTCCAGGATCCGGACATTGTCTGCCGGCGGCTTTGTATTGGCCATGCAGACGACCGTGGTAAAGCCGCCTCTGGCCGCCGCATTGGCACCGGTGTGGATGTCCTCTTTATAAGTCAGCCCCGGATCGCGAAAATGGACATGTACATCAATCAGTCCCGGTGCCACGGTCAGCCCGCCGGCATCAATGATGCGGAAAGTACCAGGGTCAGGATCCGGAACTCCCAGGTGTGGTGCAATCTGCATAATTCTGCCGTCCTCAATCAAAATATCCATAATTTCATCCATTCCGGTTTGGGGATCCAGAACCCGCCCGCCTGCGATGATCATCTTCATAAAATTTCGTCCTTTCCTTAAGTTAAAATTCCTGCCCCTGCCGCTTAATATCCATGATCCTGTCCCGATAGCTTTCCGTGCAGGGCAGAGCCTTTAAACGGCCAATAATACTGTAATCATCCCAAAAGTGCATAGGAAATACCCGTCCGGCGCCAACCGTCTCCATGAATTTGTGCAGGCCCAGGTAGAACCATTCCTCCAGTCGGCCGTCCAGCGGCAGGAAAGCCACATCCGGACAAAGACCGGTGGCGGCAATGTCAGCCAGTTCCTTCGCATAATTGGCGCTCATGCTGTCATTCCAGGCCTTGTCTTCCCCCTTCCAGACCCAGTCATTTAAATCACCGGCATGATAGACCACCGTCCCTTCGGTTTCCACCAGAAAAGCCACGCCTTCATCGGTAGAGTGAAAGGTGCTGATCCGGGTTCCCGGGTCAGCGTCCAATCTCCGTGTCTGACCCGGATCGATAAAGAGCGTCCGGCAATTGTGTTTTTCCGGTATCTGGTTCTGCCAGATATCGTCAGACAAGATAAAGCCGATATTCGGGTGGGAATCAGCTAGCTGAAAGATGTTTTTTGAAAAATGATCCTGGTGACGGTGGCTGACAAACACCAGTAATTTCTTGTCCGCCGTCAATTCAGGCAGCGGACCGCCGATAAAATCAAATAACAGTATCCGCGTTTCCAGTTCTACTAAAAATCCGCTGTGATTAAGATATGTGACTTTCATGAGCATACCTGCCATTTCTTATAATTTTGATATTACAATAATATTACCATAAAAATGCAGAAAAAAACAGTAGGGGTTTTCCCCTACTGCGCTCTCATAGCTGTTAAGATTCGATCTGATTATGTCGCATATAGAAGCTAATCAGATAAAGCCCGCAAAGTCCAACCAGTGCGTAAATGATTCTGGACAGCCAGGACATGCTTCCAAACAGAAATGCAACCAGGTTAAAGTCGAAAAAGCCAACCAGTCCCCAGTTCACTGCTCCGATAATTGCAATTGCCAGTGCTGTATAATCCAAAGCTCTATTTCTCATGGCGCTACCTCCTTTTATCGGATAGTATACACCGTTTCCTTGAAGTTATACCTCACCTGGATTTGACCTCTTTCCACAGGTCATTGTAAACCGTATCGGTTTCCTCGCCCAGGTAGTTAAATACTTCACAATTAATCAAAGAGTCAATATCTGGAAATACATACCGGTTATTCTGCATTTCCTCATCCAGCAGTTCAAAAGCCCCTTTGTTGGGCGTCGGATAGGTAATATATTCAAAATTTGCTTTTGCAATCTCCGGCTGACAGAGGAAATTAATCCATTTTTCGGCATTTTCCTTATTTTTCGCATTTTTCGGAATAACCCAGGAATCCAGCCACAGATTGGTGCCTTCTGCCGGAATGACATATTCCAGAGAATAATCCAGGCCCAGATTTTCCACTTCCTCCTGGATATAGAGCATCTCACCGGAATAAATGACACCGACGGCCGCTTCCCCACCAATCATCTTGTCCCGCACCTGATCGATAACATAAGCCTGAACCAGCGGTTTTTGATCAATCAGATTTTGCTTAGCCTGCTGCAGCTGTGTCACATCGGTGGTATTCATAGAATAGCCATCTTTTTTTAAGGCCACCATAAAGGCATCGCGGACGCTGTCCTGCATCAGAATTTCCCCTTTTAACTGTTCGTCCCACAGATCGGCCCAGGATGTGGGCAATGCAACACCCAGTTCTTCCAGCCGTTTGGTATTATAAAGAATGCCGACCGTACCCCAGCAATATGGTACGGAATATTTGTTCTCCGGGTCAAATGCTTTGGCCATCTCCATATAAGTCGGATCAATCTGACCGATATTCGGGACATTGTCAAAATTGATTTCGGCTAACAGGTCATTTTCCCGCATTTTTTGAATCATATAATCAGACGGACATACGACATCGTAATTTACGCCGCCGGCCTCAATAACCGGATACATCTCTTCGTTGGTCTCAAATAAATCATAAACCACTTTGATGCCGGTTTCTTCTTCAAACTGGGTGATTACATCTTTATCAATATATTCTCCCCAGTTATATACTTTTAATTCGTTGGCATCGTTTCCCGCCGCGCTCTTGCAGCCGGTCAGGAAAGAGGCGGCGGTAGTGGCAAAAATTAATCCCAATACTATTTTTTTCATCATGATCTCCTCGTTTTCTTTATGCTTATATGCTTTGTCTACCTGGATATAATAAAAGCGAGTAAC
>Ga0153997_1000491_pt1 | contig 11531 bp, 9 predicted proteins | sample TSNC081MetaG_FD_104750 | JGI IMG/M metagenome (GOLD analysis project Ga0153997, IMG submission 104750) | Attine ant fungus gardens microbial communities from North Carolina, USA - TSNC081 MetaG | ecosystem: Host-associated > Fungi > Mycelium > Unclassified | place: USA: North Carolina, Lumber...
AACAGTCGGCAATAGTCTGTTTTCGAACGCAAAAAAGGCGCTCCATTCGGAACACCTTGCGAAAAAATATTCAGTTGTTTACCGTGCATCTTTGTCCCCTTTTCGTGGAGTATTTATCGGTTTACAAGGGCGTTTAACTGCATGGATGTTTTCACAGCAGCACCTCCAAATAGTTTCTGATTACTTTGTCAATTCTAAACTGCCCTGCCATTGACATTAGCAGGTTCAAATCTTTGTTGGATCGTTTTGCGTACCGCTTGAGAGCGTCTGTGACCACAGAAATATCCATCTGTTTCCGGCTCCGCACACAATCGCAAATGGTACGCTCCGGGCTGTACGCCGTGACCTTGTTGCCGAAAACCGTAGGCATGGTCATCGCACCCCATCCGTGAAGCTCCCGCTTGATATAGAATACCCTGACATTCTCATCTTTTAGCCGTTTAACCTCATAATTAGACGGCACGGTCACGGTATAACGGATGGGATCGCGGTCAGTGAGGTCATGCAGAAACAAAGCGGTTTCATGGGAATAAATAATCTTTGACAACCGCTTTTGCAGAACGAACATCTTATCCAGGAAAGCGTCGGGAGAGATATACACGCCATGCGAAACGCGCTCCAACGTTCCGGACGAAACAAGAAGTCGAAGCCCTTCGTTAGAGATGCCGGCCGCATTCGCTTCGGCAGTCGTAATCGTGCCGCCGTGCTCTTCCAGCAGAATTTTCAACTTATCTGTGTTGTTCAATGGGAATTACCTCCGACTTGATTTTTACAAGAATATTATAAATTATATTCATGCAAAAATCAAGTCGATTCTGAAAAAGCTGTTTTATCCCTCATGTGCCCAGCTAGAATTAGATACCGCTTGGAGGTAATACTCCCGTAGATTTGAAGGATTAATTGCCTAAATTCCATTCACCCATATCAAACAAATTATTCTGAATATAACGCTCATACACGGCAGCATGCTCCAACCTTTCATTTTCGGCAATACCGTCTTTATTAATCTGAATTCCCCCTATCTTCAACTGCTCTTTTTCACTATACATTTTCTTGCGCACAGCAAGCTGATAAATCAGGGCAAACCGGTTGGTAATGGAGCTCTGACTCAGATCGGAAAGACAGATCAACTGTATATCGAATGTTTTCGCTATATCCATTACCGCCTTCAGCAAATGTTCGGAAGAGGTTCTGGCAAATGGATTATCCATCAGAATGACCTTCGAATCTTTCATTGCATCAATTCCCATGCTCCGCCCTGCTGCTTCTCTGGTATAGGAAATCAACACGGATATCATCGTAAAGAACACTACGAATTTCTCTCCGCCGGAATTCTCCGCAATCGCGTCCTCCCATTTTTTCAATCCACTGTTACTCTCATTGAGATCGATCTTATAAACATACACCTGAATTCTGTTGGTTCCGATCAGCTGATTGAGCAGTTCCCGGGTTGAAGCAAAGCTTCTGATCTTCTCCCTGTATTTCCGGCTGTCCTTGTCCTGATCGCTGTGGCTTAATTCCACCATCAGTTTCAGGGCATTTTCGATATGCTGTTCCATCCGCTGGTATATCTGATTATCCAGCTCCTGAGGAATATCCAATTTTAGCATCTGTACCGCCCGGCTCTTACTGCGAAGCCGTATCTTCGACCGCTTGGCAATGAGCCGGATATCCTCATAGATCAAGGTTGCATAGCTGATGCACTGGTCAATGATCTGCTTTTTGGTATGGCTGATTTTTTCAAGCTGAGAAGCGTAAAAATCCAATAGCTTTCGCAGGTTTTCCTTTTTCTTGATGAATTCCTCGATGTGGAAATAAATCATTTCAAACGATTGTTCTTTCCGGCCAATCTCCATTTGTTTGACAGCATCCAAAATATCGGCGATGCACTGATGCTTTTCATAGTATTCTGCCCGGGCAATTTGATACTGGCGGTAGAACACATCCAGTTGTTTCCGGCATTCACTGTCACTGCCCTTATACTCATCCAGCAGCTGCTCGTATTGTTGCTGAATATCTGCCGCCAGCTCAAAGGAATCATAGCGGATGATTTCATTGGGTAATATCTGCTTGATCCATCCTGCCACCTGTTCGCAAATGTTCATTACCCGACGGAGCTGATCCCGTTTTTCTTTTAGGCCCTCCAATTCGAAGCGGATCTGCTTACGGCGGTTTGCATAATTCTGCCGGATCATTTGTTTGTCAAGAGGAGCTTCCAGTCCGGCTGTTCCAAGCTGCTTTTTAGCCTTTTCCGCCAACGCTTCACATTTAGATTTCGCGGAATGGAGCAATTTCCAGCTCCTCTGCCGCCGTTCCAGCTGACCCTCCAATTCCCGCGATACCTCAGCCAGTCGCCTTGCTGCCGCCTTATCATAGGTTACATTTTCATACGCCGCCGGCTCTAGATTCAGCTCTTCTATTTCCTCTTTCAAATCCGCCTGACGTTTTTTCTCTTCTTCAAGACGGTCATTCAGTTCTTGTACGGAACTCTGCAGCTGTCGGTTCAGATCGTCATACTGGCTGCAGAGAAATACTGTGGTTCCGGTTAACAGTTCTGCTTCTTCAGCATCTTCAAACTTATCCGTCAGCTTCTTGTTTTGTTCTGCTTTCGTCCTCAAATCATGCAACGCGGCTTCTTCCTGATCGCACTGTTCACGAAGTTCACGCTGCCTTCCTCCTTTTTGCTGCTTTGACCTTTCTTTTTCCTGCTTCCGGTCATTTGTTTTGCTAAATTCACCGGAATCGGTCATATAGCCGCTGTCTTTACTCAAAAATTCAAGATATAGCTGCAGCCGATGCTCTGCGTTCCGGCAGGCTTCTTTTTGCTGTTCCAGTTTCTTCAGGGTGTCTTCGCGCTCGGTTTCCCGTTCCGCCTTTTGTACATCCAATTCACAGCTATACTGTCCGAGCTGCTCCAGCCGGCCGTTCAGCGTTTCCAATCGCTTAATCATTTTCTGGTATTCACCTTTTTCATAGGTGAAGCCTTCTAATATCTTCTCATCCTGATGGAGTCCTTTGATTTCCTGCTCCAGATGCTCCAGCATTTCTACAAGCGTCACACTCTGCGCTTCCAGTTGTTCAATATAGGAGATTTTATCCCGGTCGGCAAATATGCTCTCTTCATATTTGCCCAGCAGATATAATTCATCGGCAATGCTTAACAGTTGATTTTGTTCCGTAAACGCCTGAGTCAGCTGTCCAAAGGTGAAAACCGGAATGATCTGTCGGAGAAACAGCTGTTTCATCTGCACCTGCTGAAGCTTTTGCAGATCCTGAGCCTTGATAATCAGGGCAAATGGTATCAACGGATTTTTCACCAAAAGCTGCCGGCGTTTTTCCTCTGCCAAATTAGACAGATAGGCTTCCCCGGATATATATTCAATATCATACTTATCAAGCTCTTTGAGAATCAGACCGGGAATATAGATACGGTTTTCCCGGATTCCTTTTATCATTTCCTGCACCTGATTCTGTTCCAGGCTGTGCAGACGCTTACGTTCTTCCAGAAGCCGCCCTTTCTCTGCCAGCCGGCGGGTCAGCTCCGGTTTTTCATACAACAGCTCTTCCTCAATTTCATATTTCACTGCAATCTGCTTACAGTACTGTTCCTTTTCTTCAAATTCCGTTATATCCTGCTGCTGCACAGCAATATTATTTTGTGTATCGGCGATATCCCCGACCACTTTTAGCTTGTTCTGCTGAATCTGCTCCAGTTCCCCGGCGATCACCGGCAGCCGCTCAGCCAGTTCCGCCTGCCGCTCCTTATGACCGGCAAAGGTTGTTTCCAGAACTTTTCGCTGTTCCTCTGTTTCGGCCGGAACCAGCTCCCCTAATACATTTCTGGAAAGCTGGATTTGCAATTCCTCAAATAAACGCTCTTCATATCCTTTAAATTGTCTTATCTTCTCCTGCAGTTCACCCAATCTCCTAGCTTCGGCCTGAATCTCAGCTTCCAACCGCTCGCTCTCCTCTATCAACAGGTTTATTTCCTGCCGATACTGCTTTTTCTTTCCTTCTCTCTGCTGCTGTTCATCGGCCAGCCCTGCCGCGATTTCCCGATAGCGTATGCTAAGGGTATATTTCAGATCCTTAAGGTGCCCGCTGATCGTATCATCCCCGTCCATCTGCTCTAACTTCATTCGGATCGCCGCGGCGGCGGCTTTAGACGACTGAACTGCCCCATACTTCCTGGACGCATTTTGGATCCGGATATTTTTCACTACGTCTTCATGCTCAGCCTTTTTCTGCCCGATTTCCCGCTCCTTCTCCTCAAATCGTTCACTGGCCTCTGTCAGATTCTCACAAGCTTCATAATACTCTTCGGAAGCCTCCTCCTGATCGATCCGCTTCTGTTCTTCATATTGCTCATATTCACGGACTCCCAGTTCTTCCAGATCAAGCTTATCATTCTTCAGCTTTTTCTGCACACTGCCGTACATACTCGCCAGCCTTTGCTTCACATTTTCATATGCTTCCATCGATTGGTACAGCCGGTTCAACTGCTGTTCCATCTCCTCATGAACCTGAAAATACGCTTTCATGACCTGCTCATCCTGAATGTAAGAGTCGTTCTTTAAAGTATCCGCGACCAGACCGTCTAACAGCTCCTGAATCTGGGTATCATTCGTCTCGCCCGCCATAATTGCTTTTTCCACGGTTTTCAAAATCCACTCATCAAATACTTTATTGGATGTAGCGCACCGTTCAAACAATTCATCGATACCGCCTTCATCATTATTCATCTTGGCAATGATATTTTTCCATTCATCCTGCGAGATGCCAAACTGCTGCAGCTGCCGGCGATAGGCCGCGGCGTCATCCTTACTGTAATAAAACACTTCCCGGTTATTTGCCGCTAGTTTCCTGACCTCCTCCCGGGAGCGCTCATATGGAAGAATGCTGACCTTGCCTTCTCCCCTGTGGACAAACGGAAGCTCGCTGATATCAAATAAAGAAGCCCGGTCATAATGGCTCATAAACGTATAATAATTAATCTTATTGCTTTCCTCGCTGTTGCCGCCTTTGGGCGCAACTGCGATTCCGGTCATCAGGTAATCCTTTTTGGACGGATTATCGAGCAGCCATTCAATCATCACAAAAGCCGGCATCATATTTCTTTTGAAATATCCGGCCATACTCCGCTTCTGGATTTTCAGATCCGGAACAACCGGCTGCATGATAAGCTGGATGAGCACACTTTTTCCCCCGCCGTTTGATAAGTTAAACAGTGTATTTTCACCATCATATAAGCGATATGTTTCATCCTGAATTTCCCGGTTGTCATTATTATAGAAAAAGTTAACAATTCTGATTCGGTTGATTTTGGGCATTTCTAGAACTCCCCTCTGAATAGTCCGTGTATCTCCTGTACTCTGTTTTCGTCCAAATAATAGTACAAAAATAAATCATCCAGTTTTTGTGTCCTTCGAATCTCCTGACCTTCCTGCAAAATACGCAGCAGCCTCTCCTTTTCCAGCAAGGTACAGGTCTTTGACAGCATTCCCAGTTTGGTACTGGTTTTCCGCATTTCACCGATTTGCTTATTCATCCACAGTTCGGCTATTTTACTGAAATTCATACTGTACTGCGCTTCCAGTTCTTCGGTCGTTTCCATATCCCCCAGATATTTTTCCATCCGCTGATCGATTGCCACCACCAAATCTTTCATCTGGATAAACTCCCGCTGGATGGGATTGGTATTCTTACCACCATAAAACAGATAAAAAATGACCATACAAATATATATCTGCAAATACGCATCCACCATTCTGGCATTCGATGCAATGCTTTCCCGAAATTCACGCATGACGTAAGCCAGTACATCGTTATCGAGGTTAGGTATCATATATACCGTATTCCCGGCATCCAGTATTTTGAAACCAAGTTCGCCTTCAAACTGACTCAAAAGCGCTCTTACTTCGTCTTTTTTATATTCCATAAACAGCTCACTGTCATGTTTCATACTGACTTCCCCCGCTTCCAGAAGCCGATTGTATATTCCCAGCGCACTTTTAATCATCTGTCTTCTCCTCCTCATATAATACCGGCTTAAAATGTAAATTGGTCATTTCTGTCCTTGTTTTGATTCCCTCTTCCCCTGCCGGTATATCTTCCTCAACCGTAAACATCTCGTCTCCGGCTTCGATCACAAGTCTTTCAAGCCCCCAGAAATCCGGCTGCTCTGCTTCTATATGAAACAAGATCCAGGCCAGATCAAATTCTCCGTTCGCTTCCGATATGACTTCTTCTTTATTCCTGCTCTGCCACTGTATAATATCAACTTCCCCAATTTCATAGAGTTTCAGCATAATTAAAAAGAGTCGCTTATCTTCCTTATAGACCGGCAGCTGCTCCGAAGGCAGATTTTCAAAAAAATGAACAAGAGAAAAATTTTGACCGGTTTCAGCGGCAAAGCGGATCAGCCGCTTTGTAATCTCATAATTCAAATGATTTCTCCTGCTGATATCCGCCTGGATCCAGTCTTCCTCAAGCAGTTCATCTTCTGCCTCGATCAGTTCATCCCCGGACTCCTGCAGCTTAGTCTGATTCTGATATATTAGCGTCAGATTAAGCTTTTTAGCCGGCTTTGGCCGGAATAACGGGCTCATCAGCATCCAAAGGCTGGAAAAGTCTTTTTCTTCGACGGCTTCTAACTCCGCCAGTATTTCCTTCTCAAAATCATAGCGTTTTACCATCGATGCATAAAAACTGTTTTTAATCGTGTCCTCATAGACATCATTCATGTGGAAACGCTGACCGATAAGATTTCGCTGCTCGGTGATAACAGTCTGCAGATTTCGTTTGATTTTATTCAGATTATCAAGAGCGCTGCGCATCGGCTCCTCTACATTCATCAGCTCCTGCATCTCTTTCTCAATACGTTCTTCATCTCTGACCACTGCCTGCTTTAACTCTTCCATTCCTTTGTACTCTTCATCGATCAAATCGTATGTTTCATTCAGCAGACGTTCATGTTCACCGCGGTCAATAGAATGAATATTCTGTCTGATCCGATAGACGAACTCCTCTATCTCCCGTTTCTTCTGCCTCAGCATCGCAATCAGATCACGGCTTTGCCGCAGGGCATGCTTATAATTCTTCCGTCTCAACAGCTCCTTTAGCTTTATCTGCTCAAGCTTAAAATCGAGTTCCTTATCCACTTCTTTGGTGCGGAACAAAAAGTCATACCCCTGGTCGGTCAACTGGTAGATGATTCGGTTATCCTCCGTAACCTTATCGCGGATCAGCCGCACAGTGATATTCTGCCAGCCATCTTCATAGTCAATTGCATGATAAGCCCGGGCAACCCCTTTATTTTGCAGAATGTCCTTAACCATATATTCGGCCAGCCTGGTTATATCCGCAAAGGATCGGCTGACCTCATACCGCGGCAGAATATCATCCAGAAATTTGGCGATATTATCCAATGTGCATTCATCGTTTTCATTCAATGTCTGTTCCATGATAAATACTAACAGCGAAAAGAACAAGTTATCCAGCCTGTCCTTTTCAAACCATCCTTCGATCTCGTTGTTCGTATTTTTCCGATTGACAATGGATTCTGTAACTGCGACATACTGCATTCGCTTTTCAAAACCTTCTAAATAATCAAACATCATTTCTCCATCACCCGCATAGTCGTATATAGTCCTGATAGTTCAGTATCTCCTGCGGGATCCTCCGCTGCTGCTTAAGTGTGTTTTGAATGACCGCCTGCTCCGCCGGTGAAAATCCGACCAGAAAGACTTCCGGATAACTTAGCTTCCGCATATCTTCCGTCGGCCGCATGGTGCGCCCTTTTGCCTTCTCAATCATAGCCTTATAGCCCGGCATAAATCTTTCGATTTCCAACTGCTTATTCGCCTCGACCACACGTGCATATATATCAAGTCCCGCCACATCAATATCACCGAAATAATAAATCGGCGAATCATCCAGCGGATAATCCTGTAAAAATTTTCTGATCCCATTGGCTCTGGTTGCTTTATTACCCTCACCGAATATAAGCATCGCGACCGGTATGCCGCATAGCTGCTTTTTCGGTGATTCCTTCATTACTTTGGATATCGTATACCAGGAATCTTTATTTTCAATGATGATCACTGCATGTCCCCGAAAGTCCCAGTCATAGACCGTTGAAAAATAAGGCTCCGGAGTTCGGTAACAGCCAAGATCCTCCAGCGCAAACCGATTATAAGCCAAAAGTTTCCGTCCTTCTCCTGAATCGAGAAATTTTTCATCCCCCCATATCACAAAGGACTTCTCATTTACTGACATCTGCATCCCGATCTCTGCTTCTTTTTCCCATAGAAATTCACTAAACAATCCAATATGTTCCCGCTGCCTTACGTAATCTTTCGGATGACTCAGATATCTGCCGATGTTGAGTTTTGGATGCAGGGATTCTATCTCTTTCGTATACATGCTGTAATCTGATGGCTTAATAACTTTTTTATAAGTGTGGTATACCGCCGGTCTGAATGATGTCATGCCGCTCTTTTTAACCGGCTCGATCAGATCCTGCTCAAGCCATGTATGAATAACGCCGTAAAGTCCTTCATAATCAAGCGCCGGATAAGCATCCAGCACATCCTGATAAGTGAATTTCTGTTTTACTATTTTTGATAATCTGTACATAACTGCTACCATACCTTACCTAGGCAGCATTTTTTATACTTTTTCCCACTGCCGCAGGGACACGGGTCATTGCGACCGATTTTCTTTCCCTTTATATTGGAAGAATTCTGCCGGATGACACTATCCGGTATTATCGGTCTTTCCTTAAACTCAAGTTTCAATTCTTTGTTACTGTAACCGCGGTTACACCATCGTTTCGCTTCATGAGTCCATCTGCTTAGATTCTGAAAGAACAGTTCTGCTGCCGGCTTATCCTTAAACACAATCTCCTGCCTGAGCAGAATATCCAGCATTTCCCACCAACCTTTATCCTCTTCCACTACCTTATATTCAAACTCATACATCAAATTACCCGCAAGCTCCCAAGCGCCGCAAGCTTGCTTCAGTAACCGCAGAGCCTTCTGGTAATAGCGGTTTTGCTGATCGATCAGAGAATTTTTAAATATCTTTTCCTCTTCCGGCGTCGGCGAATAATACTCTTTTCCCCTGGCAGTTCGCAAAAGGAGCATATAATCACTTTTATCTTCCAGATCCGAATGGATGATATAATCTCCTTCAAGCCTGAAAATCTCTTCCCTTTCGGCCAGCTCTTCCAGACCCTGATCCAGCATAAGCTTTAGAGCCTTATCCGGATATCCCTCCGGCAGCCTGCCAGCGTTGTCATCTTCATGTTTATCCAGATATTTATAATACATTTGGTAGTATTGCCGACGTTCTAATACTCCATATAGATTCACTCCGGCCCACGCCACCCGGCGCATTATAATTACCATGGCCAACAGCATCTTCGTCTGTTCGTCCTCCAGACAATTTTGGACAGCTTCCCGCACCTCTTTCGTGACGATAAGGACGCTCTGATCACCCAATGTAAACATAAATACCCATCCTCTTTTTACAAATGACTCATGGGCAGAGAATAGTTCCTCTTCTTCCAGCGGCTGATTAGCCATCACTTTTAAAAGCACATGAATCTGTTCTTCACGCAAATATATAAATTCATCCGTAACGAGGCCGGAATCTTCTCGTATAACAGCTTTTCCAATTCCTCCCTGCCGGGAGATTCAGTATCCTCTTCTCGGATGGTCTCCCAGATTAAAGCGAGCAGCGACTCATGTGCCCGTTGCAGAATAACCGCAAGTTCATCGGTCTCTGAACCGGATATCATAAAATTCTCCACATAAATATGTTCCATCAGTTCAAATTCTTCTTCCAATCCCATTTCTTTTATGAAATAATCTGCCTGTTCACTGATTGTTTTCTTCATTTTCCGCCTCACTATTTCTATTATTTCCCTTTTTGTTCCAACAACTTTATACTTTCCAGATAGTCCTTTTCCACACTGCTAAGCGTTTTTACCTTATACTTTTTATACTCGGTCTGAGCCTTTTCCATAGCCTGCAAATGACTGACCGTTCCATTTCCGGTGAGAAGATTTTCACCCGTCGAGGTCAAAATCCCGTCAAGATGCTTTGCCCAATCTTCCATTTTCATAGGTATTTCCCGCTCCGCCTGTCTTTCCGCAAAATCAAGATATCCTGATACCAGCTGACCCATTGCCCTCAGTTCTTTTTCATCCAGATAATTCTTTGCGATTTTTGCTTCGCGCAGCGTTGGCTGATCCCCGGAAATTGACATCAATCCCATGAAGTCTTTTTCGGCATCCGCACGATGATAAATAACCTCTGCTGCCGTTTCTCCTGAAACGGCATAATGGATTTTATTCTGCACTCTCTTGAAAAACTGAACAGAAACTTCCGCTTTAGGATCATAATCTACACTTGTAGCATAGATTTCCAACACCTGACGATAAAACACCTTTTCTGATGCCCGAATATCTCGAATCCGTTCCAGCAGTTCTTTGAAGTATCCGCCTCCACCCAGTTCCTTCAGGCGATTATCGTCCATTGCAAAACCTTTTTTGATGTATTCCTTTAAAATGCTTGTTGCCCATATACGAAACTGCACACCACGCTGTGATTTCACACGATAGCCCACAGAAATAATTACATCAAGATTGTAGTAATCGACTTGATAAGTTTTTCCATCAGAAGCAGTTGTTGCAAAATTTGCAACAACTGAATTTCGCACCAATTCCCCATCTTGAAAAACGTTTTTTATATGCCTTGATATGGTGGACTTGTCCCTCTGAAATAGTTCAGCCGTCTGATCAATAGAAAGCCATACTGTTTCATCATGAATATTGACATCTATTTTGGTCAAACCATCTTCGGTCTGGTAAATTAGTATTTCTCCATAATTATCCACTGCAGTATCCTCCTAATCTTCTCGCTTCACATAAGTAAGTTTAATGTCATACCCAATGGCTTCCAGCATCTGCACAAAGGTCTTGTTCATAACACCATCCTGCTTTTTAATGATACGATTGACATATGGACTTGTAGTTTTAATCTTCTCCGCAAGCTGTGCCTGAGTAATACCGTTCTCTATGCATTTCACTTTGATGTCTACTTCTATATTATTTTTCAACATAAAAATCTCCTCGTCCGCACTGCTTTCAACAAATTACACAAATCAGATAATTTATTGTACCGTACTTCCATGGCTTTTTCAATGAATTTCAGAAAATTAAGCACCCCGCTTTCCAGCAGAGTGCTTACCATCGCAGGGAGGCTCTTCCTCCAGGAAAGCGTCTATTTTCTCCTGAGTCGTAAAGAGTGTCTTCCTATTTGACCTCCACAATAGAATCTGCCACACCGGTGATTTTGTACTCAATTTCGGCCAGCTTCATGGCGGACTTCATAATGGACACGATGTCCATCCGTGTCTTTTTGGGCAACTCACTTCCGCTTATGAACGCATTGATAAACTCGCTGTCGATGGCCAGCAGCTTCATATCCCCCAGAACAGGGGATATGTACTCCGATATCACCGAG
>Ga0153997_1000492_pt1 | contig 11529 bp, 8 predicted proteins | sample TSNC081MetaG_FD_104750 | JGI IMG/M metagenome (GOLD analysis project Ga0153997, IMG submission 104750) | Attine ant fungus gardens microbial communities from North Carolina, USA - TSNC081 MetaG | ecosystem: Host-associated > Fungi > Mycelium > Unclassified | place: USA: North Carolina, Lumber...
CTTTCTTAATTGATTCTCCTGCTTCGCCAGGCCCCTGGATGTCTGTATTCCGTTCTGCGGGGTGGCAAGCTTGTCCTTCGAAGATCCCCGTGAGCATTTTTTTGGATTCGAGCGTCTTAGTGATGGTATTGAGATCCGTTCGCAGTTTAGGATCCACGACTTTAGCCTTGGTGGAATCGAATGGGTATAGTGTTTGCCAAGTGGATGGGTCAAGGTACTCCATGACATATGCAGTTGGTGCCCAACCATATTTGCTAGATACTTGTGAATGGGAGCGAGGAACGAGCTTAACAAGGACCTGAAGGCCTGCAATCGAAGAAGACATGAGGGTGGCAAGAAACAGTCGCCGATACGCATTGTTGGGCTGTTACAATCTTTCTTCAAACCCGGTGTTCGAGTTAAGAAGATGATGTATTAACCAGAACGAAGCTGAGTCTGTACTACTCTACTAATTACTATATATACTACCCTAGTCCTCGTGTCTTCCTTAGTGCAACACGTCATTCCTCCGTCATAGCAAACGCCCCTAGCCCTCATGTCTCTCTTAATGTAATCACGTCATCCCTCTGTCATAGCGAAGCAAACTTGTTACATTACCCCCCTCCTAAGATCGCGTCCTCGCGATATCGGCATACGTCTTCGCGGGTAGTCGAATGATAGGGACTCGGGGTGCGTCTGGGTATTTTTGATGGAATTCTTTACACGACCTCGGTGCTCCCTTAACTACTTCGTCTCTGTTCTCCCAAGTTCTCTCTTCGAGCGACTGTCCCTTCCACTTGATAAGGTATTGTAATTTACCTCCTCTCCATCTAGAGTCAAGTATTTCTTCTACTTCCTGTATGTTGGTTTGGTTGTTAGGATTAGCAACTCTGTTATCAGATTTCTGTGATTGTTGCTCAAATGTGGATGTCATGTAAGAAGTAAGATAAGACTCATTGATGACAGGATGAATAGACTTCCATGTGGGTGGAATCTTAAGTTTGTAGGCTGATTTGCTGACCTTCCATATTGAAATGGTCCCACTTGTTTGGCTGACAGTTTCTTTGAGGGTTGGTCTGTGTTGTAATGTGTTGCATCTACTCATACTAAATCTCTGCTCGACTGTGCTGACTCCACCTCATTCCTAATCTCCTTGATCATTTTGAGGAATTGTTCTGTTCCTGGAGAGTTTTCGGTTGACAGGTTTATGTCCTTGCCGGTATTCAGGTGACATCCTAAGTTGACCATGAAAGGGGATTGTCCTGTACTAGAGTGAATCCGATTGTTGTAGGAAAACTCTGCAATTGATAACCATTCTGCCCAGTCATTTTGTCTGTAGTTACAGTAGAGTTGAAGATATTGTTCTAATTCTTGATTGACTTGCTCTGTTTGACCATCAGTTTGGGGATGATAAGTGGTTGAGGGATTTCTCTCTATTCCAAGTCATGAGCATAGTTCTTTCATGAACCTCAACACAAATCATGGTCCCCGGTTACTGATAACCTTTTGGGGGATTCCCATGTCCTTGAAAACTTGATCCCAAGATATCTTGGCTACTCCTTGGGCTGTGATATTCATATTGAGTGGTATGTAACAGGACATCTTGGAGAATCAATCTACTATCACCAGTATACCTGTCATAACTTGGCAAAATGGCTAAGTCATTATTTTATATTTCTTTTCTTTTTCTTTTCTTTTAGTTTTGATTATTATTTTTCTTTTTATTTTTATTTTCTTATTGATGGATGCACAAAAGGAAAGTGACTCATAGGGAAGTGCAGGATAAAAGGAAGGGTTAGGGTTACTCTTCATGTATAAATAGTGTACAGAATCTAATGGGAACTCTATTGAGTTCTCTTTTTCAAATGCTGAACAAAGAGCAGTTGGCTTGATTCCAGCTTGGCGTTAAGCAACCTTACAATACTGTCGTATCCTGCTGACTCTGGTAATAGTCCTATCAGATTGATACTGACAATTTCCCAAGGGTTTTGTGGTACTTCATTAGGATAAAGATGACTTCATTTGGGTTGTCAATTTGGTTTGGTTGCTTGGCATTTTTCACATCCTATGATATATTGTTTAACATCTTCTAATATTCTAGGCCACTAGTAGTTTCTTGTTATCAGCTTGTACATCTTGGTATAACCTGGGTGACCGGCTAATCTGGAGTCATGATGTTTAGTGATGATTTCCTCTCGAAGCATAGCTGAGTCAGGAACATATATTTTTTCTTTCCAAAGTAACACCTTTCCTTCTCTTTTCCATTCTTCTTCTTGTTGTTCTACTGCTCCTCTTTTATAAATTCCTCTGCTTCTTCTACCTCTCTCCAAAATTTGCTTTCTTGAGTTATGATACTTCTGAACCATTCTCCTTTTAGTAGCATTTGATCTGTGTTGTCATCCTTTCCCTGAGTGTGATCTGGTCTATGAGATAATATGTCTACCTTCTTTTGAGAGCTGCCCAGTTTGTGTATCAATTGGAAGTTGTATTCCTATAACTCTGTCATCCAGTGAGCTTGGCAACAATTAAGCTTTCGTGGTTTCTTGAAGTATCCTAAAATTTTATGATTAGTCCATATTTCAAACTGATTGCTCCCTATAAGATACTGTTACCACTGTTTAAGTCCTTCTATAATTGCTAATAATTCTTGGTTATATATCTTGTAGTTCCTTTCTGTCTCATTCATTGCTCTGGATAGGTAGGCAATAGGCTTCCAGGAATTGTCTTCTTGTTGTTGAGACAATACTCCTCCAATAGCATATCCTGACGTGTCAGTTTCTAATTGCATTTTCCTTTTACTGTCTGGGATTGCTAGTATGGGAGGGTTCATCATTTTGTTTTTGAGTTTATTGAAGGCGTTTTTCTCCTCCTCTTTCTATTTCCACTCCTTCTTCCCCTTTAATTCCGTTAGGGGTTTGGTGACTTTAGCAAACCCTAGGATGAATCTGCAATAGAAGTTGCAAAATCCTAGGAACTGTTGTACTTCTCTTTTGTCATGAGTGTAAGGGGATATCTAGGGTGATGCTTAGTAAGTTCTGAGGGTCTGATCTATTAGTGGCCCAGTAACAGATTGTGTATCACATTCCCACTATTCCTAACCTCTCCTGTCTGTGTCATGTGGTGCGATGCCTATTATTAGTTGTTCTAGGACATTCTGTTGATTATAGGTCAGTTGCCATGGTACTGTGTGCCTGACTATCTAGTATAGTATATATACTAGCAAGTGTATGTAGATATACCCCCACTTGAATCTCAAACTAGCTTCCGGAACTATCTACTAGCTTAAGGGTGATTGCCTCTGAGTGGTTCCCTAACAATGAGGTTCCAGCTAATCAGCTACTCCTTTGGTCTTTGTGGGATCAGCTTCTACACTGTCTTGTGATATGGTGACTTCCAAATAGTCGATCTTTGTCTGATGAAATTTGCATTTTTTTGGATGAAGTGATAGTTTGTTGTTGGCCAATATTTGTAAGACCTGTTTTACTATTTCCCTGTGTTCATCTATTGTTTGCATGAAAATCAAGATATTGTCTATGTAGATTACGATTTTTCCTTTTATAATTAGTTTGTGGAATAAGGTATCCATCATAAGTTGGAAGGTCACAGGGGAGTTGCACATGCCAAAGTACATTACTAGTGGTTTGAATAGGCCTCGATTTGTCCTGAAGGCTGCTTTCCACTTGTTATCTTCTCATATTCTTATGTTATTATATCCCCATTGGATATCAAGTTTGGAGAAATATTGGGCTCCTCGTACTTTATCAATTAACTCTTGAATTAATGGCAATGGGTACTTATTCTTGATCATTGTTTTATTGAGTTATTGGTAATCCTGTACTGGTCAAAGGGATCTATCCTTTTTTTGACAAAGAAGAAGGGAGCTGCACAGGGTGATTTAGAGGGTCTGATTTGTCCTAATTTTAGATGCTCTTCAAGAAATTCGTCTAGCTTCTCTTTTTCCTTGGCATTTAGTAGGTAAATTTTGCAGTCTTTTAGCATTGCATTGGGTATTAATTTGATTGTGTGGTCTTACTTAGATTGATTTGGTAATTGATCAAATACCACTTTATTAAAGACTCTGTAAGGGGACCCCTCACACATAACTCCAGAGCCTGTATTAGTCTTCCAGAGTGACCCTGCAGCTGATCAAATATTACTATGTAATATTTGGTCTTACCCCCATTGTTCTAAGTATACCCTGTTGCCTCCTAATGTAGTTTCATTGTTCAGACCCTTGATTACCAAAAGCAGGGACACGATGTCACACCATACAACAGTTTAGGTGAAATAAGTGGTATTTTTCACTGTAATAACCAGAATAACCAGCTCAAGAAAAGAGTTTGACCTCTCAGATATGTTCCCTGGATGCTCAGTCATGGACTTGAGCATAGTACTTGAGTAGCAGAGTAGTGGCTGTGACCACCACTACATATACCTCATAGATGTTTGCCCAGGTGCCCTGTATTGGATTTCTAATAGATTTCCCTTCTAAAAGTGCTCTCACGAGCAGAGACAGTCTTCAAAGCCCTAACGTTACTAGAGCGACATTATATCTCAGTGGCTGGCAGTACTATTTACAGAAGAGTTACCATCAGATCCAAACCATCATTGCTGATGGCTAATTATAGCAAGATCAAGAGAGTTGAACTATCACGGGGTCGCATTGCAATGGCAGTAGAAGGAAACTAGGCCCTGGAAGAATGAGAAGACACAGAGGAGATAGAAAGAGGGATAGAGAAAGTGAAGAGAGATACAGAAGGAAGGTTAGATGAAGATAACATGCTCAAGAGCAAGACGACTCAGGATTGCTATCTCTGTCTATAGCCCAGCAAGAGGCTCGAGACCTGCCTATCATGCAAGGGAGGATTCCCAGAGTAGGATTAGAAGAGCAGGGAGCAGTCACCGAGTGCTTGGGAAGGGCACTGCCTCATTATTTCGGCCTTGCTACATTTGGGAATTGGGAGGTTTTCTTTGTCTCACTTTCTTTGTTGTCTTTTTGCTTTGTAATCTTAATAAAATACTCTAGGGCACAGAAGGAAACCCAAGCATCATACTACTATCATCATTTATTTCTGTTGCTCTAGAGCTTAACAGCTATTTTGAGTGACTGAGTTTTTTTCTTTTCTGAGTGTTCTCTTTTAATTTCTAAAAACCACAAAACCTTTCTCTCGATGGGAATTCAAGCCCCAATAGACTTGGGTATTTGCTTATGCTAGGAGTTAATAGCTCGCTACGTGTCATTGGAGTCGGCTTCCAGTTGTATGGTCAGCTGAAGAAGAGCCCACACAATGGCACAGGAGTTCTAGGTAGCTCTGCTGTATTGATGGTGAGCCAGATGACTGGACTAGGTAAGGGCAGTAGTGTCACAACGTGAGACAAACATGCATCTTAGAGAGTCTATTACAGTGAGATCTACCTCGAGTGGATTCATAAAAAGCTTTATTATCCTTTCTTTTGGTTATTTGAGTTTCACCCCCTAGTCACCCTTTTCTTGAGCTCTCTTTGTTATTTGATCATCTCCCCAGTGCCTACTTGTTTAGTGCACAACTGTAAAACATCTCAGAGATTATCTGACTTTCATTTGTTATCACCCTTGTCTTGAGATCAAATTCTCTTTGATCCCCATCAATAAGGACACTATAATATATATATTGTAGATTATTCCCTCCAGAAGCCTCATCTAATTCTCTGAGAAATCTCCTTGAGTGCTCTGCTCTGGTCTCCCTTACAGCAGAATTAGATCTCATTACCAGAGCCCTGGAAATTCTCAGTGGACTGCTACCCTCTGGTCACTCTCCACTGATGAACTCCAGCCCTCTGATTGCTCTGCTCCAAGAGAGATATCACTCCCTATGGATACCCCCCTAGGCATAGCTGACGCCTTGGGCTACCTATAGCACCATCTCCAAGAGTTGACCAAATGCCAGAACGCTTCAGAACATGCTATTAACACTACCCTTGTAGGCCTAACCACCCAGTTACAACAGCTCACCCAACTTATGACTGGCCTTGTCCCCACTCCAACAGTTGCTCTGCCTCCGATACCCACATCTCTCCCTTCTGTTAGCCCTCCTTCCCTGGTTCCAGCCACCTCATCCAAACAGCAGACAAGGCCAAAACTCCTTTCTCCCCCTGACTTCTCCAGTGAATGAAACTCCAGTCAAGCCTTCTTTAACTCCTGTATGTTGTATTTGTACCTAGTTCCCGAGCAGTTCAGCTGCAATGAGGAGAAAATCTTTTGGACCCTCGCTTGTTTCAAGGATGGACAGGCTGTGAGATAGTCCAAGAACCTCTTTTGCCAGGAGGCAGATACCGGCATTTTTTCCATCTAATCCTGGGCCAACTTTGAACAACAATTCTGGAGTCAATTCTTTCCAGTCAATGTGGAAGTAGATGCTGTTAACACTCTGGAAGGCTCTTTGTATTACCAAGGAAACCAGATGGTGAACAATTACTTGGACAGTTTCTGTTAGGGAACCACTCAGAGGCAATTACCCTTAAGCTAATGGATAGTCCCGGAAGCTAGTTTGAGATTCAAGTGGGGATATATCTACATACACTTGCTAGTATATATACTATACTAGATAGTCAGGCACACAACACCATGGCAACTGACCTATAATCACAGAATGTCCTAGAACAACTAATAATAGGTATCACACTGCATGACACAGACAGGAGAAGTCAGGAACAATGGAAATGCGATACATGATCTGTCACTGGGCCATTGATAGAACAGACCCTCAGAACTTACTAAGCACAACCCTAGATGTCTCCTTACAGTTTCCTGACCTTAGCCTTGGACACTAGATACACAGACCCCTAGACCCTGGTGGTAAAATTTCACTAAGGCCTCAAGTTGAACATCTAGAGCCAAATTGCTACTATGTTCTTTGGATGACCCACAGACACCAATCCAGAAGCCTGGTACACAGCTGCCCAGAGGATTGACTAGGCGCGGTTGGCAAACGAAGCCTTTCAATCCATGCTCTGGTCGACAACCTCGGCCTCCTCACACTCTGCCCTTCCTTGGTCAACTCCTTTCTAAATATTCTGCCTTCCTCAATCTGCTCTGCCTCTTGTTCAACCAAGGTCCCCTCCGCCTATACCATCTGGAGGAATACCCATGGATGTGGACACAGTTCAGAAAACACACACTCTACCTCTGTAAGGGTGCTATCAGTGTGGAGAGGCCAACCATCTTGTGAGGGACTGTCCCCACTGTTTGGATGTCTGGAGGTTAACCATGGAACAAAGAGAGGAATTAATTGAAGACTTGATGGCTCTGAATGATGCAGTAAAGGAAGAGAAAGCATGCTCTCCCCCAGAGGAGGATTTTGTTTAGTGCAGCTGGCAAAAAGTATGCCCTGGTCACTATTAGTGGATAGGTTTGCTGTATTGAATGTAGAAGAAGTCAATACAGATATCTATAAACCTATAGACACACCCCTCCTCTCTACTCTGGACAGGAAGGCCCTACCTCAGAGGCCAAAATGGAAAAAGAGACCACCCAAACAACTCTCTGCCAACACCCTCAATGCCCACAGAATGTCTATTATCCTTCCTATAGAGATCAGTACTACTGACACCAGCAAGATGCATTCTGTCAAGATGCTTTTGGACTCCAGAGCTATGGGCAGCTTCATAGATAAAGACTTTGTCCATACAAAGGGTATTAGCACCCGGAGCATCTCTTATCCCATACCAGTGTACAACCTGGATGGCTTCCCCAATGAAACAGGTCAGATCTCCAAAGTGGTGGATGTAGTCTTCCATTATAAGACCCACTCCAAAAGGACGCTCCTTGCCATCTCTAGCCTCGGAAAGCAGAACATGATCCTCGGCTATATCTGGCTCAAGGACCACAACCTGGAGGTCAATTATCAAACCAGAGAAGTACAGATGAACCAATGCCCCCCTCAATATGAAGGATGCTATGTGATATGAAAAGAACAAGCATCATGGAAGAAAATAGAGGCTAGAGCCATCGACATCTGTTGATCTGGACTCTCTCCAGAGTATCCAGAAGACTCAGAAGAGGACAAGACCCCCCTCTAGACATGTGATCATGACGAGAATCTTTCCAGAGTCTACTACAAAGGACCTACATGCTACCTTCACAATCTTGTAGAAGAAGCCTGTCAAGCCTCGGAAACACAGAAAGGACTTTTCACCCTACCCGATTGCACTAAAGGATTTGAATCTGTGTTTGCAAAGGAGAACTTCAATATCCTCCTGGAGCACAGGCAGTGGGACCATGCTATCGAGCTTATTCCAGACTTAGAGCCTAAGTTGTCGAAAGTCTATCCTTTGTCTCCAGTAGAACAAAAGGAGTTAGACTCCTTCTTGGAGGAGAATCTGCACACTGGATGAATTTGCCCTTCCAAATCTCCTATGGCAGCTCCAGTGTTTTTCATTAAGAAGAAGGATGGTTTGCTCTGGTTGGTTCAGGACTATTTTGCACTCAATTCCATGACAGTCAAGAACAAATACCCCTTCCCACTGATCTTTGAGCTTGTATCCCAACTCTGCAGAGCTAAATACTTCACCAAGCTAGATGTCCATTAGGGTTTCAACAACGTCCGCATTAAGCCCAGAGATGAGTGGAAGGCGGCTTTCTGAACCAATTGAGGCCTGTTCAAACCCTTAGTAATGTTCTTTGGAATGACCAACAGCCCGGCCACCTTCCAAACCATTATAAACGACATCTTCTGAGACCTCATAGCAGAAGACATTATGGTGGTCTATCTGAATGACATCCTGATCTTTACTAGGATGGAGGAAGAGCATGTAAAGGCTATTTGACAGGTACTACAGATCTTATAGGTAAAACTTTTCCTCCACTTGGAGAAATGTGAGTTCTGCAAGGAGAAAATCAAGTACTTGGGTCTAGTCATCTCAGAGAACAAAGTTTCCATGGATCTGGTCAAGGTTACAGGAGTCCGAGAGTAGTCTACTCCAGAAAACAAGACAGATGTCCAGGCTTTCCTAGGCTTTGTGAACTTCTACCAAAGGTTCATTTGGGACTTCTCTGCCAAAGCTCGACTCCTCTTTGACCTAACATGCTCTAAACAAATCTAGACATAAAGTAGAAGAGAACAGGTGGCCTTTGAGGACCTCAAAATAGTAGTGACCACTGCTCTGGTGTTAACGTTTCCTCAGGACTTGGAGCCTTTCTAGATTGAAACAAACAGCTTGGACTTTGCCACAGGAGCAGTCTTGTCTTAGCAGTTGACGATAGACAGAAAATAGCACCCCATGGTGTTCTACAGCAAGTCTTTGTCCTCCATGGAATGAAACTACGAAATCTATGACAAGGAAATGCTAGCCATTATCTGCACGTTAGAAGAGTGAAGGCACTTTCTGGAAGGAGCGACCTATCTAGTAGAGATCTGGACCAACTACAAGAACTTCGAGTATTTCATGATGGCCAAGAAACTTAACCATTGTCAAGCCTGTTAGTCCTTGCATCTGGCTAAGTTTAACTTCCTGCTTCACCACCATCCTAGACATACCATGGGCAAACCGGACATACTGTCAAGGAGAGCTGATCATGGAAACGGAGTCTCGGACAATGAGAACATAGTCTTTCTTCAACCAGAATTTCTTGTGGTATGTGCCCTAGAAGGGGTGGAACTGACAGACATAGAACAGAAGATCTTGTCTAACATCTGCAAGGGGAACCAGAATGGAGACTAAGAGGAACCCATAGCTAGGACAACATAAGAACTCCAGGGCTCTGTCAACAGAGCAGTGCACTCCTCAGAGTGGTCAAACATAGATGGCCTGCTCCAGTTCTGAGGGAAAATATATGTACTGTGAAGTCTAGACCTATGCAGACAGATCGTAGCCCTTTGCTATGACACCCAGATTTCAGGACATCCTGGATACTGGAAAACACTAGAACTGGTGTCCCAGAACTACTAGTGGTCCTAGATGTCTAGGTACATCAGCCAGTATGTAAGTACCTGCGATCTCTGCCTCTGGATGAAACCTTGGTGATACTCTCCTGTTGGCGAGCTTCAGCCGCTCTCCGTTCCAGATGAATAGTGGAATATGCTCAGTGTTGATTTTGTGGTTGAACTCCTGGAGTCTTCTGGACATGATGCCATCATGACTGTCATGGATTCTGTCTCCAAAAGAGTACACTTTGTTCCAATGCACACAATGGTCACAGCAGAAGGAACAGCCAGACTCTTCCTCCATTACATCTGGAAACTTTATGGCCTTCTGAAACATGTTGTCTACTGTGGACCCCAATTCATGGCTTCATTCACTAAGGAACTGTACAGGCTACTAAGTATACAACTATCCTTCTCTACAGCTTGGTACCCCCAGACGGACAGACAAACGGAATGTGTTAACCAAGAGCTTGACCAGTTCCTCTGCCTATTTGTTAATGAATGACAGGATGACTGGTACAACCTCCTATCTATCACGGAGTTCCAGCACAACAACCATGTTCACTCAATGATGCAATAATCTCCATTCCTACTAGACATGGGACAAATCCCCCATATGGGCTTCAAGCCAAGAAAGAACCCCTCAGGCTTGGAGATGGTCAATGAATTCATGAAGAGAATAAAGTCTGCTACCAAGAAAGCCAAGTCCATGATCTGCAAGGTGCAGGAGAACATGACATGGTACTACAATTGAAGAAGGTCTCTGGCCCCTGCACTCAACCAGGAGACTGGGTATACCTAGACGCAGTAGATATCAAAACAACATGTCCATCTCCAAAGTTGTCACATTGCAGACTAGGACCATTCAAAATCGAATGCCAAGTGGGACTGTTAGCCTACTATTTCAAGTTGCCCCACAGAATGAGACAGTTGCACCCAGTGTTCAACATGGTAAAGTTGTCTGCCACTCTGGAAGATCTGATACCAGGAAGGAAGCCACAAGCCCTGCTACCACCTATTGTCGTCGATAGAGAAGCAGATGTAAGAGGACCATTAGGCCCAGTGCCGACCTTGCTGTTAGTGAGGAGGTCACTTAGAGATGGAATGAGTGAATAGCCCAGGAGTTCCAATCAATGTTAGGGTAAGGTATTCTACTGTACACCACTAGCTACTTATACTAGACTAGTGTGGTCCGTGTGCCAGTCACTAAGGGAACACTAACCACAACACTAATAAATACTCTACCTAATAAGGCTATATAGTACTGATGGAGTAGACCCAAACTAGAGAGAAGGGAACTATGGATGGCAGACTCCAAGGATCCGAGGGCAAGCTAGCTTTTACTTACCCATACCTAGTTATCTAAGCCATCCTAGCATTGTCCCCTTACAGCAGAGTGGGAAGTGAAAGAGATATTAGATAGTCGCTGGCACCAGAGGAGGTTCCAGTTCCTGATTAAGTGGAAGGATTTTAATAGAAAACACAACTCTTGGGAGGTGGCCTCTGATGTCAAGGTACTAGACCTTGTGTCATATTCCGGAAATATGATAATTATTTAATTATTTTCTCCTAATAATTCTCCTAAACTTAATAATAGTAGGATAGCGTAGTAGACTACTCTCCTCCTATTCCGCACATACTATAAGTA
>Ga0153997_1000494_pt1 | contig 11504 bp, 10 predicted proteins | sample TSNC081MetaG_FD_104750 | JGI IMG/M metagenome (GOLD analysis project Ga0153997, IMG submission 104750) | Attine ant fungus gardens microbial communities from North Carolina, USA - TSNC081 MetaG | ecosystem: Host-associated > Fungi > Mycelium > Unclassified | place: USA: North Carolina, Lumber...
CTTCGAGTTAAAAGGAAGTTCCGCGCTGCCGCTTGGAACTAAGCGACTTACACAGGTTCTAGCGTCGCTAACGCTCCTAATAATCTGGTTCGCTGCTTATAACTGTCATAAAGTAATTTGACAGTTCTTCCGGTGATTGCCGCAACCTGTTTTTTATCCACCATTGCACCATACCTACAAAGCTGCTTGATATGTGATTAACAAGAAAATCATAAGGGACGCCTTTCTTGCTCAAATCTACACCGCTCAACAAACGCGCTGCCAATAGTTCATTTAGGTATTGCCTGAAGAATCCCAAAAACAATTCGTCGCTTTCACTTGTTAATAACCCAATAATAATTCTTTTATTATCAAGCAGATGGTACAGGATATGTGTAATGATTGCATGGGGATTGCCGGTTTTCATTGAAAAGTCATGGGTGATTTCCGTATCGAGCGTATTCGAAAAAACATGAGCAAACAAATCGTCGCACATTTCTTTCAGTAAATCGTCTTTTGTTTGAAAATGAGCATAAAATGTCGTTCTGCCTACGTTGGCTGAATCTATAATTTCCTGCACCGTAATTTTTGAAAAACTCTTTTTGAAAAGCAAGGAGACAAACGCTTCAAATATAGCGTCTCTTGTTTTCTGTTGCCGTCTGTCCATATAAAAACCCCCGAACAAAATCATCAGAAATGTTCTGTAATGAACAAAACTCAGGAATTATCCGTTGCTAACTCATGATTGTCATTTTATGATAAAAATGGAAAACAAAGTATTCTGTAACGAATAGATTGTACTATGTCTTGCCCGTAAAAGCAAATCGTGATTTCTGGGAGGTTCTTATGTTAAAACAAATGAATGATTTTTTGTCAGGTGTATTTATGACAATTGTCGGCGGCGTATTCTTAGTGGCAAGCCTTAGCCTTATGTTGATCGGAATAGAAATGCCCGTTGACCCGGCCTGGGTTTCAGGCATCATTTGCGGGATACCCCTTTTGTATCTCTCTGTATGGCGTATTATTCATAATCCGGGTATGAAAAAGATTTCGTCTGCGTTGCTGATTTCTATTGCTATGCTCGCTGCTATCGGTATCGGTGATATTTTTGCGGCGGGTGAAGTCGCTTTTATCATGGCGATTGGCGCAATATTGGAAGATAAGACCGCCGAACGCGCTAAAAAAGGGTTATTGAAATTGCTTAGCCTTGTCCCGCTACAGGGGCGGCGCATTGTAAACGGCAAGGAAGAAATGATTAAGGCCGAAGAAATCCGGATAAATGATATTTTGCGGATTCTCCCCGGCGAAACAGTCCCGGTAGACGGCGAAATTATCGGCGGAAATACGTCTATCGACCAATCGGTTATGACGGGCGAGTCCTTACCCGTGGATAAGGAACCGGGCGATAGCGTATTTTGCGGTACAATCAACCGTTTCGGCGCTATTGATATTAAGGCAACAAAGGTTGGCGAGGATAGTTCCCTGCAAAAACTTATTCACATGGTAGAGGACGCGGGGAACAAAAAAACTCCAATGGAGCGTATCGCAGACAAGTGGGCTACTTGGCTTGTACCTATTGCTCTGCTGATAGCAATTATTACTGGGTTTGCCACAAACGATATTGTTCGGGCTATTACCGTTTTGGTGGTTTTCTGCCCTTGTGCTTTGGTACTGGCGACTCCTACCGCTGTTATGGCTGCTATCGGTCAGGCGACAAAATATGGTGTTATCATTAAGTCGGGTGACGCGCTTGAACGTATGGGCAAGGTGGACACTATTGCCTTTGATAAGACAGGTACGCTTACAAATGGAAATCTTGTAGTTGTAGATGTTTATCCCTTTGCCGAAAATATTAGCAAAGAGCTATTACTGCATTTAACAGCTTCGGCGGAGGCTTATTCAGAACACCCGTTGGCAAAAGCGATTACTGCCTATGCGAAAGCGCAAGGAGTAAAATTAGAACAGGCAAACGGTTTTCAAATGATACCGGGTAAAGGGATTAAAGCAGAGGTCTACAGTAAAAACCTTGTGTGCGGAAATCTGGATTTTATAAAGCAACATGACGTACACATTGATGAAACAGTCGTTAGTGCATTGAACCAATTCCGCAGTCAGGGAAAAGCGGTCATCCTTGTCGCAAGCGGAGAAGAATTAGTTGGCGCGATTACACTATCCGATACGTTGCGTTCCACGGCAAAAGAAATGATACAGGAGCTAAAAGCAGCACATACAAGCGTGGTGCTGCTCACAGGCGACCATGTCCAAACCGCTCGCTACTTTGCCGGGCAGGTTGGAATTGACAGTATACACGCCGGATTGCTTCCCGCCGAAAAGGTAGAGGAAATCCAGAAGCTGCAGGAACAAGGCTGGAATATTTGCATGATTGGCGACGGTGTAAACGATGCGCCCGCCCTTAAAACCGCGAATGTGGGTGTGGCAATGGGAACTATGGGAAGCGATATTGCCGTGGACGCTGCCGACATTGCATTGATAGGGGACGATATCAGTAAAGTCCCGTACTTGAAACGGCTGTCCAATGCGGCGGTCAAAACGATTAAGCTGAGTATCAGCCTTTCGCTTTGTATTAACTTTGTGGCAATCGGCCTGTCAATTATGGGTGTTCTAACTCCAACAACGGGCGCGCTTGTTCATAATGCCGGTTCAATCTTTGTGGTTCTGATTGCTGCGCTGCTGTATGACCGTAAGTTTATCGATGAAAAGCCGCAAGGCAGAGAATTGACAATAAATAAAACAGTTAATAAGGAGGCCGCATAATCTATATAGCGCCAGATATAATCTGCTCAATTGACTGAGCTATTTCTGAAATGAGCGATATATCTAATTGATTTTCCAATAAAGAAGCCCGTGCATATCCCCATTACTGCTAATAGGCTAACTTTAAAGCCCAATTGCTCTGTAAGTATTGGGTTAGTTGCTTTCTCATAACCCACATAATATCTAGCAGCAAAAATAGTAAGTAGAACACACATTGAGCTCCATGTTCCGGGAATATGTATAAGGAAACGCTTTTTGTCAACTTGTATTTCTTAAACGCTTCATTTGCCACCAACCTAGTATACCTCCAAAAACTATCCCCAATATCCAACTGCCAATGATAAGGTAACCTGCCTCTAACACGGTTGTCATTAAAGTATGTATGGATAGGGCAGATAAAATAGTAGGGCCTATAAATATACACGGCAGTTTAATAACTCGGGACTTAGTCTCTTTGATACCAATAAAAATTAAATATATTAACAGTAAATAAACCCATACAGGGGTATGTATTACTATTTCCCATATTGTTTCCATTACAAAAATTCCTCCTATTAGTCCTTCGCAGTCTTAAACAAAGCTGATGGCAAAAATAACAAAGCTTGTTACAGGGTAGCTATTAGCGCTTGTCAATAAAGAACGAATAATGGAAAGCGTTGTACTGTATTGTCGAAGCGTAACTCTGTGGCTTAAAACAAGTAATTGCCTTGAGCCACGTGCATAGGTATAGCGCTAAGTATACCGGCTGCTGGTATCCTCGCAAAAAAGCCGGCGATACGTTCCAGCAAGGGGAGGTTCTCGGCGAAATAAAGGATTAGTGTGTTATTGAAGGTGATCCGCTTATGGCGTATGGTGGTCACGTAAGGCCTTGTTAAAATAATAAATTGACAAGCTATTTAACATAGTTATATAATGGATAAAATACCATTTGATGTCTATTTATTACAATTTTATACAAAAACGTTATAAGTGTCGGCAGCATTTGCTGCTGAACGATGAGAGGAAAACGGGTGAAAATCCCGTGCTGTCCCGCAGCTGTAAATAGGGAGCCGGCTTCAAAAAACGTCACTGGATGAAAAATACGGGAAGACTGAAGCCAAGCTATGATCTATGAGCCAGAAAGCCTGCTTATAATAAGATTCATTGTTGACTTACGAGCGATAAGGAAATGGATGTATGGCTGCAGTCTGCGCTTCCTGTTTTTGGTATACAATTGCGCTTGTGGGCGCGGTTGGGCATACATAGTCCGTAGGGAATCCTTTTCTTTCGTTAAGAAAAGGATTCCCTACGGATTTTTTATTTCTATAGCAAGGGAGAGGATAAATTGAGGCGAAAAAAGCTGCTGCACCGTTTTGTTCAGATGGTTGTTACTCTTATCGGCGTAAGTCTGCTGACTTTTTCACTGATGTATCTGTCGCCGGGAGATCCGGTGATGATGCTGCTTGAGGTCGGCGATACAATCGTTTCGGAGGAGACAATTGCTGAAACGCGAGCCCAGATGGGACTTGATCAGCCGTTTCATGTACAGTACGTTCGCTGGCTTACTGGTGTGCTGCAGGGAGATTTAGGGCTGTCGTATTCGGCGAAAATGCCGGTTGTCGACAGGCTCTGGCAGGGCTTGCCGGGCACTGTGGCTCTGGCTGGCGCGTCAATTGTCCTGATGCTTCTGATTTCGGTGCCATGCGGGATACTGGCAGCCATGTACCGCAACCGTACTATCGACAATTTGATTCGCGGCCTTTCATTTTTGGGCGTGTCGATGCCGAGCTTTTGGGTAGGACTTATGTTATTGTATGTGTTTGGGTTGAAGCTGGGGTTGTTTCCGATTGCCGGCGGAGTGGTGGCGTTCGACCGGATGGTGCTGCCGGCGCTGACGCTAGCCATTGCTATGTCGGCTAAATATACGCGGCAGGTGCGCATCGCAGTCTTGGAGGAGATGGGACAAGATTATATTATCGGTGCGCGGACGCGGGGCGTTCCGATGCGAAAAATTCTCTGGCGGCATGTGCTGCCGAATGCCTGTCTGCCCCTCATTACGTTGCTGGGTTTGTCGATCGGTTGGCTGCTGGGCGGCGCGGCAGTCATTGAGATGGTTTTTTCCTGGCCCGGACTTGGCAAAATGGCGGTACAGGCCATTACCATGCGGGATTATCCGCTGGTACAAGGCGTTGTACTGTGGATTGCCGTTATGTATATGGGCATTAACCTGCTGGTCGATATTTCCTATACGTATCTCGACCCGCGGCTAAGGAAAGGGGGGCGCTGAGTGGCGTTTTGGAAAAAGGGCAGGCGGCTGTTCGGACTGTATACATTGTTAGTCCTGATGGTTGTCGGCTTTGCAATATTTGCGCCCTGGCTGGCGCCCTATGATCCGTATGACGCAGTCATACAGCAGTCGCTGCAGGCGCCGTCTGCCGAGCACCTATTCGGTACAGACAAACTGGGGCGGGACTGCTTGTCCCGCATTTTGTACGGGATGCGCGTCTCCTTGTCCATGACAATGGCAGTCGTTTTCATTATTACAGTCGTGGGGACGCTTATCGGAGTAGTGGCTGGCTATGTCGGCGGCCGGCTTGATAGTATATTGATGCGCATCGTCGATATGATGCTGGCCTTTCCGGGAATCGTGCTGGCTATCGCCATTGCCGGCATGCTGGGCGGTAGTGTTATTAATGCGATCTTGGCGCTGGCGGCGGTAAATTGGACCAAATATGCGCGCTTGGGGCGCAGTCTTACGCTGAAGCTGCGTGAGCGCGACTTTATCGCGGCGGCCGTAACGACTGGAACGAGACCGATGCCGTTGCTGGGACGTCATATTTTGCCCAATATCCTGCCGATGATTGTTGTAACCGCTGTTATGGATATCGGTGTGATGGTTATGGAGCTGGCCGGATTATCCTTTTTAGGCTTTGGCGCGCAGCCGCCGACGCCGGAATGGGGACTGATGCTGAATGAAGGAAGGCAGCATATCCAGACAGCGCCCTGGCTGATGCTGTATCCAGGGGCGGCAATCCTGGTTGTCGTGGCTATCTTTAATCTATGGGGAGACAGCCTGCGTGATATCATGGATACGCAGCAGGCTGGGTAAGAGGAGAAAAGTGAAAGGGTGAGACTATATGAAAAAGTGGAAAAAAACGCTTTGTATTTGGCTGGCAGTCTGTATGACGGCGGCTTTGGTCGCAGGCTGCGGCGGCAGCGGTAAAAAGGAAACTGATCAAAAGACGCTGCGCTTCGGTGTAACGAATTTTGCCGACTCACTGGAACCGACAGAAAATTATTTCGGTTGGGTGGTTATGCGCTATGGCTTGGGGGAAAGCCTTACAAAATTTGATGAACAGATGAATGTGCAGCCCTGGTTGGCTGAAAGCTGGACGATCAGCGACGACCATATGGTCTGGACGTTTACCGTCCAAAACGGGGTGAAGTTTTCCAACGGAAAGCCACTAGATGCGGCGGCCGTGAAAGCTTCGTTGGAACGGGCTTTTGAAAAAAACACGCGGGCCGCAACGTTTTTTACCTATAAAGAAATGAAAGCCGACGGGCAAACGCTCACCATTTTCACAGAAAAGCCGGAGTCGAATTTACCGGGTCTTTTAGCCGATCCGCTATTTTTGATTGTCGATGTATCGGCTGAGCCGGCGCGCAATTTTGCCAAGGAGGGTCCTATCAGCACCGGCCCCTATATGTGCCAGTCTTTTGTTAAAGATAAGGCGGTCATGGTAAAAAATCCGTATTACTGGGACGGCGAAGTTCCTTATGAAACGGTAGAGATTCCTTCTATCGACGATCCCAACACCCGGGCGATGGCGTTGCAGTCGGGCGAGATTGATCTGGCGGTCAATATTGCGGCTGGCGACATTAGCCAGTTTACCGATGAGTCAAAATTCCATATTGACAGGATTGCCTCGCTGCGCACCGTGCTGGCCCGGATTAACCAAAAAGGCGTTTTAGGCGACCCTAAGGTACGGGCGGCGTTTATCAGCGCTTGTGACCGCAAGGCGTACAACGAGATTATTTTGAAGGGAACCTTTATTGAGGGCAAGGCGCCTGTGCCGCCGTCGATGGATTATGGCTTTGAGCAGCTTACTGACCCGAACAGTTATAATCTGGAACGCGCCAAGCGGCTTCTGGCCGAGGCAGGCTGGAAAGATGAAGATGGCGATGGCATCCTGGAAAAGGACGGTAAGAAGCTTTCGGTCGATTTTGTCGTGTATAACAGCCGGGCGGAGCTGCCGACTTATGCCGAGGCTACGCAGGCAGACACCAAAAAAGCCGGCTTTGATGTGAAGATTAAGACTGTTGATTATAATTTGATCGATAAGATGGGCATTAACGGCGAGTATGACCTGTTGATTTCCAATATTACGACAGCCAATACCGGCGATCCGGAAATCTATCTGAACTGGTACTGGCGGACGAATCATAACGGCAATAACCCGCAAAATGGCTCCGGTTACAGTAATCCGGCGCTGGATGCAAAATTTGCCGAGCTTTCCTCAGAATTTGACCGCCCAAAACGCCGTCAGCTTATCATTGATATTCAGCAAATCATTATGAATGATGGCGCGGCATTGTTCTTCGGGTATCCGGAGACAAACATTATCAGCTCGACTTCGATTGAGGGCGCAGTGATGCATCCGTCTGATTACTATTGGCTGACGAATAAGGTTCGGCCGGCTAAGAAGTAGCGTCACACAAAGGAGGAACAACATGTTGCTAGAGGTATCAGGGCTGTCGGTATGCTATGCCGGTCGAGAGATCGTCCGGGACGTAAATCTATCGTTAGCCGAGGGCGAGGTTCTTGCTATTGTGGGCGAAAGCGGCAGCGGCAAAACGACTGTTATCCGGGCGATTCTTGGCTGCTTGCCGCATGAGGGCCGGGTAAGCGGCGGCAGGATAATTTTTGAGGGAAAAAATCTGCTGGAAAATACGCCGGATGAGTGGCGCTGCCTCTGTGGGACAAGGGCGGCGATGGTTTTTCAGGACAGCGGCAGCATGATGAACCCTATTAGGCGCATCGGCGATCAGTTTGTAGAGTATATCCGCGAGCATTCGCGGCTGACTAAACAAGAAGCGGCAGCAATGGCGAACGAGATGCTGCGGAAAATGCAGCTGCCTAATCCAGAAAATATCATGAATAGCTATCCGTTTGAGCTGAGCGGCGGCATGCGTCAGCGGGTTGGCGTGGCGATGGCGATGGTTTTTAAGCCGCGCCTGCTGCTGGCGGACGAGCCGACCTCGGCGCTTGATGTGACGACACAGGCGCAAGTTGTAAAAGAAATGATGGATATTTGTCAAACAGATAAAACGGCGATCATCATTGTTACTCATAATATCGGCGTGGCTGCTTATATGTCGGATCAGCTGGCCGTCATGCAGGCAGGGCAAATCGTAGAATTAGGTAAGACAGACGAGATTATTGCCCGGCCGCAGTCGCTATATACCAAGGAGCTTTTGGATGCGGTGCCGCAGGTAGGAGGTGTGCGCTATGTCAACTGATAAAGAAATTGTTTTGACAATTGAGCATATTGTAAAGCGCTTTCCGGTTGACGGCGGCCGCTTGTTGACCGCCTGCGACGATGTGTCGCTGACGTTATATCAGCAAGAGACGCTGGGGATTGTCGGTGAAAGCGGCTGCGGCAAGAGCACGCTTGTTAAGCTGATTATGCAGCTTCATAAGCCGACAAGCGGGGCGATCCGCTACCGCGGCCAGGATCTGACGCAGCTTGCGGGCGAGCAACTGCGGCAAAGCCGGGACCATATCCAAATGGTCTTCCAGGATCCGGCCCAGGCATTCAATCCGAAAATGATGATAAAGGATATTTTGTGCGAGCCGTTGCGCAATTTTCAACGGATAAAAAAGCGCGATGTTGACCAAACGGCGAAGGAACTGCTGCGCATGGTCGAGCTGCCGGAGCAGTTTGCCGACCGCTATCCCGGTAATATGAGCGGCGGCCAGCGTCAGCGCGTCGGCATTGCCCGCGCCTTGGCGCTGGAGCCGGAGATTCTTGTCTGCGATGAGGCGACAAGCGCCTTGGACGTATCGGTACAGAAAACGATTGTGGAGCTGCTAGTTAAAATACAGCGTGAGAAAAAATTATCTATGATTTTTATCTGTCATGATTTAGCTTTAGTATCGCAAATGTGCCATCGCATTGCCGTGATGTATCTCGGCAATATTGTAGAGGTGCTTGCCGGCAATGCACTGCATGAAGCGAAGCATCCCTATACGCGGGCATTGCTGCAGGCTGTTTTCCCGGTAAGAAAAAAAGGGGCGGAGGCGGTTCGTACATTGGTGGGAGAGATACCAAGCCCGCTTAACTTACCGCCGGGGTGTCCTTTTCAGTCCCGCTGCCCGGAAAGCGGCGATATCTGCTGCACGGAAAAGCCGGCGCTTGTTGAGATCTCGCCTGGTCACAGCGCCGCTTGTCATTACTTGCAGACTCCCCGTATAGGGCTTACTGGATGATGCCAGACTAAGTTTTAGGTAAAAGGCGGTACATCAAAAAATAGCGGCTTCCCGCTGTTGCGGGTTGCCGCCTTTTTTATTACTCTCTATGTTCTTAATGGGGCACTTCCCCAAATAACGTGCCATGAGCTAAATATTGGATACCTAGCTAAACAGCTCGGCAACTGTCCGCGCGGCAACCGTCCGGGGTAAAACAACGGGCAGGCCGGTTAGCTTGGCAACTGCATTTTTCATTGTACAGGTATAACCTATGCAGTCCATTACTACGATCTGTGCTCCTTGTTGCTTAAGCGCCAAGCTTGCTTGTGTTACCTGAGCCTCACCCGCGTAAGGGTTGGCCGCCTCTACCAAAATGTCCTTTTGGCCGTTTTGCGTCCAGCGTACAATTGCTTGTTGTATTTGGCCGGGGGCCGGGGTGAGAATGCCTACTCTCTGGTCTGAGACAGCGCCTGTTACGAAGTATTGCAGCAGGCGCTGCGGATATAACAGCGGCTTAGCGCAGGCAAAAGCGGGAAATTCGCCTGTACATAATAAAAGAATTCCGTCTACCCCTTGCCGGCAGAGACTGTCAATATGCGCCTGCATACGTTCCAGGATATATTTTTCTGCAATTTGGACAGAACGCCCATCCCGGAGCCTTGTTACAAGCATATAATCGCTCTCAGACGGCGCAAACTTTTGAATTTCTTCAATGCTTAAGCCGTCCAGCGCGCCCCGTTCTTCAATGACGACGTCACCTAGCAGCTCTTTGATTTCATGCAAGACATCTGTCCGTGGCGATTGGCCAATTGTAATTGCTCCTATTTTACATGCCATGTCAACATTTCTCCTTTGCATGTGCGCCATGCACAACTCTGGTGCACTGCGCAGCCTTCTTGCCTGCTTGTGCATTCTACCAGGCTTGCGGGACAGCCGGTAGTTTTGGCGCCCTTGACTGCTAAAATAGCGTCAATAGCGGCGGAAATTTCCGTTTTTTCACCCTCAAGGACAAGGGTAGTGCCGCCTTCCGCCCCGGCAATTCCTCCACAGGCTATGACGGTGCAATGTACGGCAGCTATCATTTCTAGCGCCCGCTTTTCCGTAATTAAGTGACCGGTCAGCGGTGTAAGACCTGTTGCCATGCCCATCGACCAATCGGCCGAAAAAATCCCTCCGGCCTTTATCGCCTCGTCAATCGTTCCAGGAATGAGCTTTTCCAAGCCGCAGGCGATGACAAGGCGGCAGCCTTGCGCCATTAAGCCGGCAATGCCCAGGCCGGGGCTGCCGCCAAGCGGCCGGCCGAGAAGCATGGCGGCCCGACCGGCGTAATCGATGGCATTAGCGCCGATAACCGCGACGTCATGACGTCGTAACGAGACAACGGCCTGAGAAAAATCATTGTCAATATTTCTTATTTGTCCACCCTCCAAAAGAACGCTATGCGCCATTGCAGAAACTCCGCCGCTGGCCTTTGTTCCCCGGGGACTGATACGTCCTGATAGGCGAAGATCTATATTAGCCAGTCGCTGCGCAACCGCGGCAACTGTTGTACCGCCTTTCAGCAAGATACGGCCTGTTTGCAGTGCCGTTTGCACCTCGCTCATGCCGGCAATGGCTTCGGCAATTAACGCTTTGGCTTCAGCTACTGTAAGAGTAACCTGCACCTTCATGGCTGATTTTTTTTACGGCCGGCTGTTTGCAGGTGCTGTAACGAACCGTACAATTGCTGCATTAAGGCAAACTCATTTGGATCGTAAAAACGGCACTCTCCTTGTGTAAATGATTTGGCTACTTCGATGACAAAGCGAACGACCATTTCAACGTCGGTTAACTGGGTGGCGCCTGTTGCACAACCGGGAACGGGCACTTCGGTTGTTATCGCCACGCCCACCGTTGGTACTGTTGTAGCCACCGCAGGCTGCAAAATACTGTTAAGGTGAAACAGTCCATTGCCGTATGGCGTAATATCCTGGGTCGTAACGGCAAATACCGCCGGCAAGCGTCCGGTCGTAACCTGCATAAGCTCAAGCAGGTCTTCGCTGACTCTAAGAATGTAGCCCTCTTTTATTGTTGGCGAAATGGCAAAACCCCGCTGGTTGATAATCCGGTTGCCTTTTGTTGTATCGACAGACAAAATAGCGTCCATCTGCGTGTCGATCTCTTTTTCGTTCATTGTGGCAATGTCGACAGGCGAATCCATAAACGGCACAGGGTGATGCGGGCGGGTTGGCGCACAGGGACAGATGTGAGTGCTGATAATGACATCGCCCGGCAGACAGTCGCCGCGCTTGCTCATACTGCC
>Ga0153997_1000498_pt1 | contig 11435 bp, 17 predicted proteins | sample TSNC081MetaG_FD_104750 | JGI IMG/M metagenome (GOLD analysis project Ga0153997, IMG submission 104750) | Attine ant fungus gardens microbial communities from North Carolina, USA - TSNC081 MetaG | ecosystem: Host-associated > Fungi > Mycelium > Unclassified | place: USA: North Carolina, Lumber...
AGGCCTGCTACTCCATAGAAGGTTGTCTGAGCAACTGCTGCATCTTGTCTCATGAAAGAGTAGGGTATATGGTAGAAAACATTCACCAACTCAACCTCTCACCAAGATCATCTCTTATACACTCAAGAGAATTGCATTTACAACCTCAAGAGCTTCTGAGATGAAGGCAAGGGCCAAGAAGGCTCTCCCTCTCTCTCTCCACTCTAAGAAATATATTATGATCTTACAAACCCCAGGATTCAATTACAAGAAAAAGAAAAAGGAAACTCTTTATCCTACCAACCTCCCTTGCATCTCTCCTCCATGACATTGTCTAGCAGACATGACAGATGTCACCTCTCTATCCTCCATATCCATCAGACACACCCATGTGATCCTGCTCAGCTCCCATGTGCTACCCTCTATCAATCTCCCCTATTCTTCTAACTGGCTACTTCCTATTCCAAATACGACCTAGAAACTGATTTTATCAGATGCAAAGGGATTCAAGGTGGTAGTCCACCTGGAGGACGTCCGTGACTTGGGTGAGCCTAATGGTGATGGGATCACATGCCAATGATAGACTTTCTGATCTATAATTTGATATTTCATTAGCCTGTGTTTACTCTAGATTGAAATTATACTGCATTGTAAAACTACTCCAAAACTTCTGAATCCTGGGCCTTCAAACCTTGATGGTCTGTCTCTGAGAGACCTAATGCTAGTCCATTTGTATTGCTCCTTTCTTGAATATGCCACTCTAGCATATAATAGTTATAGAACTGTCTTCTAGGAATACAAGTTCCTGGCTCTAGATTATTCCTGGGGCATATAGGAGGACTCTGGAGTAGACTCAAAAGTGAAAAACAGAAGTATAAGTGCCTCTCCTGTTATATTTCTGTAGAAAATAGGTTTGCGGCATAACAGCATGTGGCCAAGCCACGAGAAGTACAGTAAAAGGAGTGGAGGAGAAGCCTGGTACATGTCTTACAATGGAAGGCACAGGAACATTGTAGGGAGGGCATACCTGATGAGGCATGTCTATTAGAGTTGTGATGGTATATGAGAGAGGTAATAGTAACGTATGTGCAGTGTGAAAGATGTGGAGAAAAGGGATGTCATGTGGAGGAAAATAGAGGGCAGAGGGTAATCAAGGACAGGCAGAGATGGTATGGATGTCAAAAGGAGAAAGAGAAGAAAGCAGCGTACCCCACAGAGAGAAAAGCACAGCAAAACAGTACATGACCAGAAGAGTTGGAATGCACAGCCAAAGAGGGGGATAGTCAAAGGGAGGTTAGAAGAACCTTCAAGATGCTGAGAGAAGTATGGATGAGTATTAGAGTAGAAATGTTAGATATGCACAAAGGCATAACTGTAAAGGCACTCTTGGATAGTAGTGCTACAGGGATGTTCATGGACAAAAGGATGGCAGCAAGGCATGGGTTCAAGCTGCAGAAATTAGAAAGACCAATAATGGTCAGAAATGTGGATGGAACAAATAATAGTGGAGGGGCCATTATGCACCAAGTAGAATGCAATGTGTATTACAAAGGCCATATAGAAAGAATGAGGATGGATATGTGTGACTTAGGAAAAACAGAAGTAATTCTGGGGATGCTATGGTTGGCAGCACACAACCTGGAAATAAATTGGGAAATGGGAGAGGTTAAAATGATGAGATGCCCACCCTTGTGTGGTGGAAGGAGTCAGAAGAAAGAGAAAGTAAAAAGGGTAGTAACCCAAGAGGAAGAAAAGATCATCAGATGGGCAATAGACAATAAAGAGGATTGGGGAAGAGAGAAAGAAATCAAAGAGGACCACAGAAAAATTAAAGAGATGAGAAATTTTTAAAGTGGAAGAAAGTGTTTGGGAAGATAGAGTTGGAGAGAATGCCAACCAGGAAAGTTTGGGATCATGCCATAGATCTCAAGGAGATGTTCAAGCCGCAAAAAGAAAAGATTTATCCTTTATCTAAAAACAAAAGAGAAGAAGTCCAGAATTTTGTAAAAGATCAATTAAAAAAGGGGTATATCAGACTATCTAAATCTCCTCAAACATCACCAGTTTTCTTTGTGGGCAAAAAGGATGGAAGCAAGCAGATGATGATGGACTACTACAACCTAAATGACCAGACAGTGAAAAATAACTATCTATTACCATTGATCACAGACTTAATCAACAACATGGGGAGTAAGAAAATATTCACTAAAATAGATCTAAGGTGGGGGTTCAATAATATGAGGATAAAGGAGAGAAATGAGTAAAAGAGAGTATTCATGATACATATAAGATCCTTCAAGCCAACAGTGATATTCTTTGGGATGACAAACTTACCAGCCATATTCCAGGCAATGATGAACAAAATCTTAAGGGACTTGATAAATGAAGGAAAGGTCACAGTGTTCATAGATGATATATTGGTGGGGACAGAAACAGAAGAGGGACACAATGAAATAGTGGAAGAAGTGTTAAAGAGGTTGGAGGAAAACAACTTGTATGTCAAGCCAGAGAAGCATGTATGAAAGATAAAGAAAATCGGGTTCCTGGGGGTAGTAATAGGACCAAATGGGATAGAAATGGAGAAAGAAAAAGTGGATGGAGTATTGAGTTGGCCAGAGCCAAAGAATGTAAAAGATGTTAGAGAATTTTTAGGCCTTGCAAACTACTATAGGAGATTTATCAAAGATTTTGCTTGAATAGCTAGGCCAATGAATATGCTCACTAGAAAGGAGGTAAAGTGGGTATAGAAGGAAAGCCAACAGAAGACATTTGACAAGTTAAAAGAAGTCTTTACAAAGAAACCAGTATTAGCAGCACCAGACTTAGACAAAGAGTTTAGGGTGGAAGCAGCAAACTATGCAACTAGAGGAGTACTGTCAATGAAGTGCTCAGATAATTTGTGGAGGCCAGTCACCTTTATTTCAAAGTCTTTAAGCAATACAGAAAGGAACTACAAAATTCATAACAAAGAAATGTTGGCAGTAGTCAGATACTTAGAGGCATAGAGACATTTTCTGGAAAGGACAATAGTTAAATTTGAGATCTGGACAGACCACAAAAATCTTGAGTATTTTATGAAAGTGCAAAAACTAAATTGAAGACAAGCGAGATAGGCACTATACCTATCTAGATTTAATTTTATACTAAAGCATGTTCTGGAAAGTAAGATGGAAAAAGCAGACAGTCTAAGCAGGAGACTGGACTAGGAAGTAGGTGTAGAAAAAGATAACAAGGATATGACATTGGTAAAACTGGAGTGGTTAGAAGTAAGAAGAATGGAAACAGTAGAGATAATAGTAGACGGGGTAGATCTACTAGAGGAAGTAAGGAAATCAAAGGTGAAGAATAATGAAGTAATAAAAGCAGTAGAAGAAATAAAAAGAGCAGGGGTGAAAATGTTAAGAGATAAGTTAAGAGATGAGGAGTGGTGAGAAGTTGAGGGCATTATGTACAAAGAAGGAAAAGTCTATGTACCAAAAGATAATAAGCTTAGGGCAGAAATAATTAGGCTACATCATGATATGCCAGTAAGAGGACATGGGGACAGTGGAAAACAGTAGAATTGGTTACTAGAAATTTTTGGTAACCAGAAGTTACAAAAGAAGTAAAGCGGTATGTAGAGAGATACAATGCCTGCCAGCAAAATAAAAATTGCACAGAGCAACCAGCAGGCAAACTAATGCCCAATTCTATTCCAAAAAAACCTTGGATACATATATTGGCAGACTTTATCACAAAGCTGCCTTTAGCTCAGGGATATGACTCAATCTTGGTAGTGGTCAATAGGTTAACTAAAATGTTACATTTCTACTATAGAGAAAACATTGGCAGAAGGATTAGCATGGTTGTTTAGGGATAATGTATAGAAGCTACATGGTCTACCCGAGAGCATTATCTCAGATCAGGGACCACAATTTGCAGCAGGGTTAATGTGAGAGTTGAATGGGATATTGGAGATCAAGAGTAAATTGTCGACAGTGTTCCACCCTCAGACAGACAGACAAACAGAGAGGGTAAATCAGGAGTTAGAATAGTACTTAAGAATGTTCATTGGTCATAGGCAAGAGCAGTGGCCAGAATGGTTGGGAACAGCAGAGTTTGCATACAACAATAAAGTGCACTCGAGTACTTGGACATTGCCTTTTAAGACAAACTATGGGCAAGATCCCAGGATGGGGTTCGAGGGAAGAAAGAAGGGGAAGTATAAGGGAGCAGAGAAATTCATTGAGAAAATGAAGGAGATACAGGAGGAAGTGAAAGCAATACTAAGTAAAGCGCAAGAAGAGATGAAGAAATACACAGATAAGAAGAGGGCAGAAGTCGACAACTACAAAGTAGGAGACTTAGTGATACTGAGTACTAAGGATCTGAAGTATCAGATAGTCAGTAGAAGGACAGAGAAATTGATAGAGAGGTTTGTTGGCTCTTACAAGATTAAGAAGATCATATTATCAAACGCAATAGAATTGGAATTGCCTAGTACAGTAAAAGTATATCTGGTAGTTAATGTTAGTAGAATACATTGATATATAGAGCAAGTAGAAGGGCAGAAGAAGGAGCAACCAGCTCCAGTTATAATTGAGAGAGAAGAAGAGTGGGAGGTAGAGAAGATATTAAACAAGCGACAAATAAGAGGGAAGGATAAGTACCTGGTATATTAGAAGAGATTTATGGCAGAGTCCGATACTTAGGAAGGAAGAGAGAATTTAAAAAATGCAAAGAAAACAATCAAAGAATTCAAGAAGGAATATCAGCGAGACATGAAAGATGTAGCAAGACAAGAATGCAAGGAAGGAATGTTCAGAAGGAGAGAATTACCAGGGAGATTCATGGCAAGAAAATTATTTGGATGGTTAGACAAATGGTATGACCAAGAATATTGAGGAAGATTGGAGAGAAATTAGAGATGGTAGAAAGGAAAATGGTCGGGGAAAAAAAGAATAGAAACAATTGCAAAGAAAGAAGAAACTGAGGAAGAAAAATCAGAAGTTAGAGAATGAACAGAAGATGATGATAACAAAATGGGCAACATAGTTGACCCATACTATGAATTGTAGGAAAATTCCTTGGGACAAGGAAACTTAAGAGGAGGGTAGTGTAAGAAAGCTAAACTCCAAGCTGGAATAAAGCCAACTGCTCTTTGTTTAGCAATTGACAAAGAGAACTTGATAGAGTTCCTGTTGGATTTTCTACACTACTTATATAACTACTACATGGTCTGTGCACTACTTTCCCATGCCTATCATGTGACCCATCATGTGACCATTCTGTGACTTTGTAATGGTCACATCATAGTTGTATCACACAGAGTTACAAGTCACAGTCACAGCATGTGACAAAGAGGTCAGCTGATCAGTAACATGAGGACTATGGGAGACAAGGTACATAGCCACAATAGTAACTGTATATAGTATAGCAAATCTAGTGGGAACTCTATTGAGTTCTCTTTGTCAATTGCTGAACAAAGAGCAGTTGGCTCTATTCCAGCTTGGAGTTTAGCAATCTTACAATCATGCTGTGGTCTATTGTAACTAGGTATATGCAGAGAAGTGACAGTTATCTCTTAAGGAGCTATCTAGATTAGGGATCCTCTTTGTGAGGTGATAGTCTAACTATAGTATTAGGGCAGTAGTAAGTAAGGTAGTAGGACTCTGGCTAGGTAAAGATCTTGTGCCCCAGTAGATGTAGTTTATATAGCAAGACTCAACATTACCTCTATACCTAGAGGCATAGCATAATGTCTAACCCAATATAATAACTTGATGAGTAATATGCTCAAACAAAGATGCTCTCTCACCAAACTGAGAGAAGAACTAGAAAGAAGGAAGAGGAAGTTGTATTTCAGTTGTAAGAAGTTTGGGCACTTAGCCCAAAATTGCAGGAATAAGAAGGAAGCAGGAAGAGAGGTAATGATACCCCAGAATAAATTCAAGGTGTTGTCAAGTAAGGTGATACAATGTAGAGTAAAAGAAAAGAAGATCAGAAGGCAAGAAGAAGCAAGAAGAGTTGAGTGTTTCAAGTATGTGGAAGAGGAGCACAAATGTAGAGAGTGCCCATTATGGAAGGGAATGAAGGAAAGGCAAGTAGAAAAAAAGACAGTGCATGTGACAATGCCACAAAAGGCATAGCAAAAGAAGCTGAGGAGAGTTGAGAAAGGAGAAGTGGTTCATATGGCCAAACCATGAGAAGCACAGCAAGTAGAGTAGAGGAGGAGTCCAGTATACATTCTACAATGGAAGGTACAGGAGTACTGTGGAGAGAGCATCCCAGATAAGGCATGCCTGTTAGAGCTAAGATGGTATATAGAGGAAATAATTGTATCATATGTGGAATGTGAAAAGTACAGACTAAAAGAATATTATGTGGAGAAAAATAGAGGACAGGGGGTGATCTCAAACAGGCAGAGGTGGTATAAATGTTCAAAGAGAGAAGAGAAAAAGGTGGCACATGGACAAGAGTTCCAGAAGGCACAGCAAAAGAGGGGGGAGTAGCCAAAGGAAGGTTAGGAGGACCTTCAAGATGTTGAGAGAGGTGTGGTTGAATATTAGAGTAGAAAAGTTGAATACGCATAAGGGGATAACTGTAAAAGCACTCTTGGATAGTAATGCCATAGGAATGTTTATGGACAGAAAGATAGCAGCTAGGCATGGGTTCAAGCTGCAGAAATCAGAAAGACTGATAGTAGTTAGGAATGTAGATGGGACAAATAATAGCAGAGAAGCAATCATTTACCAGGTAGAGGTGAAAATTTACTATAAAAACCATATAGAAAGGATAAGGATAGACATATGCAATTTGGGGAAAACAGAGATAATCTTAGGAATGCTATAGCTGGCAGTACATAACCCTGAGATAAACTGGGAGACTGGAGAAGTTAAAATGATAAGATGTTTACCCTTTTATGGTGGGGTAAAATCAAAAGAGAAAGAAAAGAAGAAAAACAAAAAGAGAGTAGCAATCTAGAAGAAGAGAAAATTGTCAGGTGGGCAATAGATGATAAAGAGAACCACCTTCTAATTGAGGAAATGGTCCCAAGAAAATTCCTAAAGTAGAAGAAGATGTTTGGGAAAGTGAAGTCAGAGAGGATGCCAACGAGGAAAGTTTGGGACCACATCATAGATCTCAAAGAGACATTCAAACCACAAAAGAGAAAGATTTACTCTCTATCTAAAGACAAGAGAGAAGAAGTCCAGAATTTTGTGGAAGATCAGCTAAGGAAAGGGTATATTAGACTGTCAAAATCCTCTTAGATATCACCTATCATGACTTGGCAAAACGGCTAAATCATTATTTATATTTCTTTTCTTTTCTTTTCTTTTTCTTTTATCTTGGACTTACTACACAGAAGGGAGTGTGGGAAAGTGTTATGTCACAAGTGTCATATAGTTATAGTCACATGACAGAAAGTCACAACATCACATCACATAATGTCACATGATGGGTCACATGATAGACATGGGAAAGTAGTATACAGATTATGTAGTAGTTGTATAAGTAGTGTAGAAAATCCAATAGGAACTCTATCAAGTTCTCTTTGTCAATCCCTGAGCAAAGAGCAGTTAGCTTAATTTCGGCTTGGAGTTTAGCTTTCTTATAATATACAATTACTATTGTGGCTATGCGTCTTATCTCTTACAGTCCTCATGTCTATCAGCTGACTTCTTTGTCATATGCTGTGACCATGTGTGTGATGTGACATGACATGACCATTTATATGACTATTGTCACACATTTTTGTGACTCTGTGACAGTCACATGATATTTTCCTATGCTCTACCCTAGTAATAAAGAAAAGAAAAGAAAAGAAAAGAAATATTAAATAATGACTCAGCCATTTTGCCAAGTCATGATATCAATGATGTTCTACTCTCAAACAGATGGTCAAATAGAGAGGGTAAATCAAGAATTGGAATAGTACTTGAGAATGTTTATCAACCATAGGCAAGAGCAATGGCCTGAATGGTTGGGAATGGCAGAATTAGCATATAATAATAAAGTGCACTCAAGTACTCAAATGATACCCTTTAAGGCAAATTACGGGCAGGATCTGAGAATGGGATTTGAGGGAAGAACAAAAGGAAAATACGAGGGAGCAGAGAAATTTGTGGAGAAAATAAAAGAAATACAGGAAGAAGCAAAAGCAGTACTGAGTAAAGTGCAAGAGGAGATAAAGAAATATGCAAACAGAAAGAGAGGAGAGGTTGACGACTATAAAGTAGAAGACTTAGTAATGTTGAGTACTAAAGACCTGAAGTATCAGATGGTCAGAAGGAGGACAGAGAAGTTAACAAGGAGGTTTATTGGTCCTTACAAAATCAAGAAGATTGTATCATCAAATGTAGTAGAACTGGAATTGCCAAGTACAGTAAAAATACATCTAGTAGTTAACATTAGTAGAATACGACGCTATGTAGGGCAAGTAGAAGGACAAAAGAAGGAGCAACCAGCTCTAGTAATAATTGAAGAGAAAGAAGAATGAAAAGTAGAAAGGATCTTGAACAAGCAATAAATAAGAGACAAGGACAAATACCTAGGACACTGGAAGAGATTAACAGCAGAATCTGACACTTGGGAAGGAAGAGAAAACTTAGAAAATGCCAAAGAGGCAATAGAAAAATATGAGAGGGGATATCAATAGGACATAGAGCAAGTAAATTGACAAGAAAGAGAAGAAGGAACATTTAGAAGAGGAGAATTGCCAGGAAGATTTACAGCAAAGAAATTATTTGGATGGTCAGACAAGAAGTATGATGAAGAATACTGGGGAAGGTTAGAACAGAATTGGAAGCAATGGAAAGGTGGAAGAAGAAGACAAATTTTGGAGACAATCAAAGAGGAAGAAGAAATCAAGCAGAAGAAACCAGAAATTAGAGAGTAGACAGAAGAAGATAAGGAGGAAATGGGCAACATGGTTGACCCTTATTACAAGTTGTAAAAATCCTCAGGATAAGGAAACTTAAGAGGGGGGTAGTGTCATGACTTGACAAAACAGCTAAGTTATTATTTATATTTATTTTCTTTTCTTTTCTTTTCTGGACTTACTATACAAGGATAAAGTATCACATGACCAAGTGTCACAAGTGTCACAGGTCACAGTCAGGTGATGTCACATGACTGAGTCACATGAGGACTGTAGGAAAGTAGTGTACAGACCATGTAGTAGTTGTATAAGTAGTGTACAGAATTAAATGAGAACTCTATTGAGTTCTCCTTGTCAACTTGGACTTGGAGGGTGATTAAGTCATCTAGGCTAAGTTGCTACAATCAAACACAGTGACATCAAGCACTATTATGTAGTCACCAAAGATATGCTTGCAGATATCTTTATCAAGGCCTTGCCTTGTAAAGCCTTTATCACATTTTGCAAACTCTTGGGTATCTATTTGGGCACCTCATCAAGTGGGAGTGTTGAAGATCAACATTGAGATATCCTGCCAGGTACTAACATTGAGTAGGAGCTGATCAAGGAGATATATGTCATGTTTCATTTGTTTCTCCTCAGACATGTCTCATATGTATTTCTCCTATTATATATTTGTATTTAAAGTGCTCTTGTTTGTACAAAAGATAATAATCATCTCTTCATCCCTCACTGCTGTGCCATCAAGTTTGTTAAGGCTTCTTGACCTTGCCAGTCCTCTTGGTCAAAAGTTGTTTGATCAAGTGGCGATACTGTGGGAGACTATTTGAATGTTCAATGGAGAGACATAGGTGAAACAGAGGATGGAATAGCAAGTACTGATTCAACAAGGAGAGAGAGAAGTGTTTCACAGTTGTGCTGTTGAACATATTGGTCTATCATAGAATTTGAGTGTCTTGATGAGGATATCGCGGAAGCAAAAAAACTTGAGGATAGAGAGCTCAGTCTATCATCCTCTGTCAAATTGATGGTATCAGGAAGGGCAGGCAACGAATTGTCATCTTGAGGATTGGAATGAGGGAGCTAGTTGGTCAACGTTGGGATCTGAGAGATACAATTTTCAAGCAGAAAAAAGACCATCTAGTGAGTATGGAACATTTTTGTTTACTATGAAACCAAACATCTGGCCATGAAATGATGTGCTCACAAAGTCCCTATACCCAAGGTCAGATATCACTTTATAGAAGATGGACACTTCACATAAGATATATAACCTCTTCATTGGGTATTCGCCACAGCATGACCATCTCATCACCTTAGACTTTTATGAGCAAGGCAGAAGGAAGATGCTAACAGCACACCTGTAGGAACATGAGATTATCTGAGTGTTCTGCAATGTAGTCATTTACAGCCATACATGTTCCAATGCCACTCCTTGCAGAAAATTGGATTATTGTATGAGCTTCTCAGGTTCCATGCGAAGAACGAGCAGAGTACAAGCAGAATGACAGACATGATACTTAAGATACTATTATTACATAAGATCTGAACTGTAGCTAAAATGTACACGAAATATGTTCTATAATTAGTAGGTGAGCCAGTGAGATAAATATCAGCCAAAAACCCTGGAAAGGACAAAAAATTAAGAATTAGATGATATGACAAGAAAAATGACATACTCTTCATGTACTTCGATTCCACCAACACGACTCCTTCTATCTCCATCCACACCTCCAACAGCATCTATCACATCCCTCGCAAGTTCAACAGGTCCACAAACACCAACTACAACACCCGTTATAACCTGAATATCTTCCTTCTCCCTCGACTCAGATGCAGCATCAACATCAACATGCAACTTTCGCATAGCCTTTTTTTCATAGAATACACCGTCATAACCCCGACAAGCATAATGCGGTTGTCCTGTACTGCCTTTAATGGAGTTCTCATTGAAGGTATAGGTCATATTGATATCTGACACGTCAAAGCGAGTGCCGAGAGATAATGCTTTGGAAACCACATAATCAATAACTTTTCCGATACGGGGACGACCTGGGGAAAACGCAAGTCCCGGGATGGTAGGAACACTGGGTACAGTGTGTGATGCACGGGTGTAATGGACCGAGATGCGGAGAGGAGTGAAGACAGATTGGTTGATGAGTGATGCAAATGTTGGAATAAAGGGGACAACAGAAGCTAGGCGTAGTATTTATTGAGTATTAACCATAAGGCAATGGAAAGGCGGACTTACAAGCATCAGGAACTGTCCAGATGAACTCGATCACTTTAACTCTACTTTTCTCCTTTAAATCTTTGTCGACAAGGTCCTTGATCACACTTAAACCAAACGTGATGCCACTACCACCTACAACAATCATAGCAGCAGAGAAACTCGCAAAATTTGTATGACCGGGACCACCTGGGTGACATAGATCAACATTCTCGTGTATAACGGGAATCAGCTAAACAACGTACCATATGGACCCTCGATCCAGACCTTGACCTCACGACCAAGAAACCCATCCACATAAGCACTCATTTTCGCCATCTCATACAACCTCTTCGTCCATGTTCCAGTTCTCTTACACATCAATAT
>Ga0153997_1000500_pt1 | contig 11407 bp, 17 predicted proteins | sample TSNC081MetaG_FD_104750 | JGI IMG/M metagenome (GOLD analysis project Ga0153997, IMG submission 104750) | Attine ant fungus gardens microbial communities from North Carolina, USA - TSNC081 MetaG | ecosystem: Host-associated > Fungi > Mycelium > Unclassified | place: USA: North Carolina, Lumber...
TATTCCAGAAATATGATAATTATGTAATTTATTTCTCCTAATAATTCTCCTAAAATTAATAATAGTAGGATAGCATAGTAGACTACTCTCCTCCTATTCCGGACTTCCTATAAGTACTGTGTAATTACAGTGTAATTTCTCAGTCTGTAAATTAACATTATCTGGTCCTAACACTCTTCCTATCTATTCTAGATTCCTAGTTCAATTTCTTAAGGACCTCTTCTCTGACGACTTCTCTCTATTCTGAAATACGCAACCACCTCACAACCAGAGACTGGGACACAACATATAAGTTGAAGCTAAGGTCATTCATTAAGTCGTACTCTGCTCTAACATCTTTTACCTTCTGCCAGAGTCTTCCTTTGGAGTTTATACTATTGCTAAGTAATATTCCCCTTCGACATAGTACATTATTCTGTTCCAGAGAGTACATTTATCTATTACTTTGCTCCTTTTCCTCCTGTAATTCTGTCCTTGATACCTATCTTTTTTCTCTTTTTTCCTTGTATCTTTTTCATCCCCATCTATATAATAGTTTTGCTATAAACTTCTTAGGTAGTTCCTAGCTAAACTCCTTTTCTTCTTCTTCTAGCTCCTGTTACCTTAGTTCTTTGGTCTCTTCCCTATACTTTCTCTCAAACTCTTTTACCAATTTTTTCACATTCTCCAGATTTTCTCTGCCTTCCCAAGTGTCATCTTCTACTGTATATCCTTTTCATCTGACCAAGAACTTTTTCTTTTCTCTCACTGTTCTTTTGTTTAATATTTTTTCCATCTCAAACTCTTCTTCTGTCCTTTTGTTAGCAACTGACTTAAGAACCTAGTCTAGAGTTTAGACCAGATTGCTCTTTAGGGTTAGAAGAAAACTCAATAGAGTCCTTGCCTGATTCTACTACACTATATATACATATTTCTACTATTTGTTCTTATTATTTCTACAAGTGTCCAATGTTTACTAGTTTAATTCTAGTCCATGTATTTCTTAGTAATGGTCAAGATAACTCTATTACAAACTTTATTTGGCCATATCTCCATCAATTCTTCAACAATTCTCATGGTCTTAATGGCTATGGAAAGCCCTTAAAAAGACCTTTCAATCAATGCCAGTAATGTTTTGAGACAATCAATATTGGCCAAGATATTAAGCAGATCAATAGGTAACTACCATGGTATTATTTATTAAATTGCCGATATCTTAGAAACTGCCACAATTGATACTTTAGTTCTAGGCTCAATAGAAGCCCTCTTCATAATGCTCAGAATAAGACTAGAACAACCTCAAGGAAATTAATATTAGTAGAGATATGAAGTTCTCAATATTTGTATATAGATATTAATTAATTACCCATAGTTATCTGCCTTTAATTAGAACAAAGGACAGCCTTCATATGGTTAAGTTATTGCCATTTTGAGTACAAAGGCACTACCATATGTAGAATAATAGGTGTTATGAATTGCCTCTCTAAGTTATTTTTCTTTTTCTCTTTTTCTTTTCATTTCATTTATTTCTATAAATAGCATGGGAAGATCATGTCACACTTTGTGACAAAATATGTAACATTAGTTACAAAGAAGTCACATCACATGTCATGGCACATAATGTCATAGAGTTTAGTTGGGGTTATAGATAAAGAATGCATAGACCAACTAAAAGTAATATAAGTAGATAGATCCAATATAGCAAGGACTCTAACAAGTTCTCTTTGTCTAATGCTGATAAAGAGTAGTTGGCTTAATTCCAGCTCAGAGTTAGCTTTTTTGACAATAGGTAGTAGTATGTGATAGCCTGTTCTAGTATACAGACTTTCACTTTTCTGTATATAAGAACTTATAGTCTGAGGATTAGACCTCAAACTTAACAACATTTTTTGTCACTATCTAAACTTTGCTTCTAAGCCCCTTTGAGCTATAGCATCTATAATTACAAATAAGTAAGTGACTATTTGTGATAGACTTATGACATCTTTCACCTGTAGTTTATAGAGCTATACTCTACTTACATTGACTATGGGATATATTCTAATAGACCTAGATAGTTCTAACTCTATTACATTGCTTGAGACAATCCCCTTGACTCTGTAAGATCTTACAAAGTGTTTGGTTAATTTTTCTGATCTTTTCCCTTTCATCTACTACTTCAAGTCTTTTGTACTTAGTAGTACTAAGTCCTCTATTTTGTATTCCTTCCCTTTTGCTTGTTTTTTGTCTGCAAATTTCTTTATCTCCTCCTGTGCTTTTCTTAATGCTACCTTTGCCTTCTTTTGTATTTTCTTCATTCTCTCCACAAATCTTTTTACTACTTCATACTTCCCCTTTCTTCTTCCCTTAAATCTCATTCTTGGATCTTGACTATAATTGGCTTTGAATAGGAATACTTTTGTTGTCAAATGGATTTTGTTATTATAGGTAAATTCAGCAGTTTCCAACTAGTCAGGCTATTGCTCTTGTTAGTAGTCAATAAAAACCCTCAAATATTGTTTTAGCTTCTGGTTTACTCTCTCTATCTGTTTGTCTATTTATATCATGACTTGGCAAAACAGCTAAGTTATTATTTAATATTTCTTTTTCTTTTCTTTTATTACTAAGGTGGAGCATGGGAAATATCATGTGACAAGTCACATAGTCACAGAATGGTCACAGTCACAACATATGACAAAGAAGTCAGCTGATAGACATAAGCACTGTGGAAGGCAAGGTGCATAGCCACAACAATAATTGTATATATAGTATAACAAATCTAACGGAAACTCTATCGAGTTCTCTTTGTCAAATGCTGATAAAGGGGGCAACTGAGTGTGGAGGGTCCATGAGTGATCAACTAACTGTATTTTCCAGTTGAGTTTAATCATGGTATGCAAAGGTTAATACCTTAGAGAGACATGCAATAACAATCTAGAAAAATCTTATATTCATTTTACAACAACCAACATATACTTTATTGGAGCTATGTATAATTCTACTTTTCTAATTATTTATAAACCTTTATCTTTGATTATCTCCCCTTGGACCTTTAGCACACAATTGGGAGCTAGCACATTATTATTTTGTTTGTCCCAATGTGCAATTTCCTTTTGCACCCTTTCACTACTTCACTTCTTTTATAACCCTTAGCCACTAAAAATTTCTAGTGACCAATTCCACTATTTTCCATTGCCCTCCATATTCTCCTATTGGCATATCATAATGTAGCCTAATTATCTCTACTCTAAGCTTGTCATCTTTTGGTATGTAGACTTTTTCTTCTTTGTACATTTTACCACTTCATCATCCTTTACTTTCAACTTTCTAACCTTCGCTAGTAGATCTATCCTGTCTACTATTATTTTTACTGCCTCTGTTCTTCTTACTTCTAACTATTCTGGTTTTACCAATATCTCATCCTCATTATCTTTTTCTACTCCTACCTCCCAGTCTAGTCTTTTGCTTAGACTATCTGTCTTCCCCATCTTGCTTCCAGGGACATGTTTTAGCATAAAGTTAAATCTCGATAGGTACAAAGCCTATCTTGCTTGCCTCCAATTTAACTTTTGTGCTTTCATAAAGTATTCAAGGTTTTTGTAGTCTGTCCAAATCTCGAATCTAATTACTGCCCCTTCAAGGAAGTGTCTCCACTCTTCTAGGCATTTGATTACAACTAGTATCTCTTTGTTGTGTATTTCATAGTTGTGTTCCCTATCACTTAGAGATTTTGAAATAAAAGCCACTGGTCTCCACATGTTGTTAGAGCACTTCATAGGTAGTACTCCTTCAGTTGCATAGTTCAAAACATCAGCCTCCATCCTAAATTCCTTATCTAAATTTGGGGCTACTAGTACTAGTTTTATCGTGAAAACTCCTTTCAACTCATCAAATGCTTTCTGTTGCTCCTGCTCCCACTGCTACTTTATATCTTTCCTAGTGAGCATATTCATTAGCCTGGCCACTCAAGCAAAATCTTTGATAAACCTCTTGTAATAGTTTGCAAGGCCTAAAAATTTCCTAACATCTTTTACATTTTTTGGCTCTGGCCAACTCAATACTCTATCTATCTTTTTCTTTTCCATTTCTATTCTATTAGGTCCTATAACCACTACTAAGAACCCTATCTTTCTTACTTTCTATATACATTTCTTTGATATACAAGCCATTTTCCTCTAACCTCTTCAATACTTCTTTCACTATTTCATTATATCCTTTCTTGGTTTCTGTTTCTATCAACACATCATCTACAAATGCAGCGACCTTTTCTTTCATTGATCAGATCCCTCAGAATTTCATTCATTATCACCTGGAATGTGGCTAGTAAGTTTATCATTCCAAAGAACATTACTGTTGGCTCAAAGGAGCCCACATACATTGTAAATGCTCTCTTTCACTTATCTCCTTCCTTGATCCTCATGTTATTGAACCCCTATCTTAGATCCATTTTTGTGAATACTTTCTTGCTACCTATGTTGTCTATCAAGTCTATAATTAATGGTAACGGATAGTTGTTCTTCACTATCTGATTATTTACATTGTGATAGTCCATAACCATTCTTTTACTTCTATCCTTTTTCCCTATGAAGAACACTGGCAATGTTTGAGGAGATTTTGATAGTCTAATATACCCCTTCCTCAACTAGTTCTCCACAAAATTCTGAACTTTCTCTCTCTTATTTTTGGATAGAGGGTGGTCCTCCTTGATTTCCTCTTCTCTTTCCCAATTCTCTTTATCATTTATTACCCATCTGATGATTTTCTCTTCTTCTAAGGTTACTACTCTCTTCCCCTTTTTCTTTCTTTCTTTCTCTTTTATTTTTACTCTACCACACAGAGGTGAACACCTTGTCATTTTAACTTCTCTAGTCTCCCAATTTATCTCAGGATTGTGTGCTGTCAACTATGGCATTCCCAAGATTATTTCTGTCTTTTCTAATTCACATTCATCTATTCTTATTCTTTTTATATGTCCTTTATAATAAACATTTACCTTTATCTAGTAAGTGATCGCTTTTCTACTATTATTTGTTCTATTCACATTTCTGACCGCTATTGGTTTTTCTAATTTTTGCAGCTTGAACCCATGCCTAGCTACCATCCTTTTGTTCATAAACATCCCTATAGCACTACTGTCCAAGAGTGCCTTTACAGTTATACCTTTATACATATCTAACTTTTCTACTTCAATATTCATTCACACTTCTCTCAGTATTTTAAATGTTCTCCTGACATCCCTTTGGCTACCTTCCTCTTTTACTGTGCATTCCAGTTCTCCTGATCATACATCACTTTGCCGTGCTTTTCCCTTTCTGGGGTGCACTATCTCCTTCTCTCTTCCTTTTGAACATCCATACTACTTCTATCTGTTTCTAATTACTCCCTGTCCTCTATTCTCTTCTACATGACATCCTTTCTTTCCACATCTTTCACACTTTACATACATCACTATTATTTCCCTTATATACTATCCCAATTCTAATAATCTCGTCTCTTCTAGGATACCTCTTCTACAATGCTCCTTTGCTCTCTTCCTTAACTCATCTACTGAACTCCTCTTCCATCTTCTCATGGCTTGACCATACATGTTGCCTCTTTTTCCTCTGTCCTTCTCAACTTTCTTTCTCCTTCCTGTACCTTTCTCTTTGCAGGATGCACCAGCTCCCTTTGTTGGTGTACTTTTTGTGGCCTTGTCATATGTGCCACTTTTCCTTCTGTTCTTTCTTTCTTTTTCCATAACAGGCACTCCCTATACTTGTGCCCCTTCTTCCCACACTTAAAACACTCAACTACTGTTACTTTCTGTCTTCTGATTGTCCTCTCTTTCACTTTACACTACATTACTCTACTCCTTAGTACTTTAAACTTATTTTGGGGAGTAACAGTTCCCTTTCCTCCCTCTTTCTCATTCCTGCAGTTATGGGCCAGATGTCCAAACCCTTTGCAACTTCTGTATAACTTTCCCCTTTTCCCTTCAAGTTCTTCTCTTAGTTTGGCAAGAGCACGCTTCTCTTTGAGCAAGTTGCTCATCAATGAATTGTATTGTTGTAGAAACATAGTGTTATGTCTCTACAAGGGTATGAAATGAATGTTGAGTCTTGCTATATAAACTACATCTACTGGGGTGCAAGATCTTCACCTAGCTAGACACCTATTGTCCTACTTACTACTGCCCTAGTAATATGGTTATATGATCACTTTATAGGGGAGATCTCTACTCTAGATAGCCTTCTAGAAGTAACTATCACTCCTCTGCATGTACCACTCACAATGGAGTACAGCACAAGATTTATACTAAGAAGCAATACAAGTATACTACTCAACACTACTCAATTATGAGGTCAGGTCTTAGATACAGTGCCTGAGTGTTAGTAAGCCAACTCCTAAGCCAGAATAAAGCCAACTGCTTTTTATCAGCATTTGATAAAGAAAACTCGATGGAGTTCTCGTTAGATTTTTGTATACTATATATACATGAAGAGTAACCCTAACCCTTCTCTTTTATCCTGCACTCCCCTATGAGTCATTTTCCTCTCACACATCTATTGATAAGAAAATAAAGAAAAAGAAAATATAAAAGAAAAACAATAATCAGAAAATAAAAGAAAAGAAAAGAAAAGAAATATAAATATTGACTTAGCCATTTTGCCAAGTCATGATAATGGCAAACTAGGCTACTAGACTAGGTAAGGGCAGTAGTGTCATGGTGTGAGATGAATGTATGCCTTAGGGATCCTATTATGGTAAGGGTTCTCTTAAGTAAATACTAAAAACATTTCTTTTCTTCTTAGGTTTCTATTTAATATATTTTGGTTATTCTTTGGACATTCACCTTCAGTAAACTCTCTATTATTTGATTTATCTCCCTAGTACCTACTTGTTTAGTGCACAATTGTGAAGCAGTTTGGAGATTTCATCTTTCTGACCTTGCTTTCACCTTTTTTTCATAATCAAACCTTTTGATTCCTATTATCAGACTAGGTACCTGGTGTCATAAACTTCATTTGGCCATATCTCCATCAATTCTTTGACAATTCTCACAGTCTCAAAGGCTATAAAAAGCCCTTGCAAAGACCTTTCAATCAATGCTAGTCATGTCTCAAGGCAATCAATATAGGCCAAGATATTAAGCAGATTAACTGGTAACCACCATGTTGCCATTTATTAAATCACTAATATCTCAGAAACTGCTGTGATCGATGCTTCAGTTCTAGGCTCAGCAAAAGCCTTCTTTATAATGCTTAGAATGAGCCTAGAACAACCTCAAGGCAATTAATATTAGTGGAGATATGAAAGCCTCAATGTTTGTACATGGACTTTATTAATTACCCATAGATAGTCATCTGTCCTTTTCTTAGAACAAAGGACAGCCTCCATATGGTTATGTTATCATTATTCCAGTACAAAGGCACTACCATATGTAGAACAATAGGTAGTAGCATATGATGATCTGTTCTAGTACACAGACTATCACAATCCTATATATAAGGACTCCCTGTCTAAGGATTAGACCTCAGACTTAACAATATCTTTGTTGCTTGTCGAACTTTGCTTTTTGAGCCTTTTGAATATTCAAATCACTAATCACCAATCAGTAAGTGGCCTTTTGTGATACAGGTAAGTTGCATATACTAAAGTATATTACCAAAGGTTTGAATAGACCTCAGTTTGTTTGGAAAGCTGCTTTCTATTTATCTCTTTCTCTTATTCTTACATTGTTATACCCTCATTGAATATTGAGTTTAGTGAAGTATTGAGCTTCTTGTACCTTATCAATTAATTCTTGGATCAATGGTAGGGGATATTTATTCTTTATTGTTACTTTATTGAGTTATTGATAGTCTTATACTAGTTACAGTAGTCTATTTTTTTTCTTTATAAAAAAGAATAGAGCTATACAAGGAGATTTAGATAGTCTAATTCTTTCTGACTTTAGGTGTTCTTCTAGGAACTTGTTGAGTTCTTCTTGTTCTGTCATGACTTAGCAAAATGACTAAGTCATTATTTAATTTTTTTTTCTTTTTTTTCTTTTATTACTAAGGTAGAGCATAGGAAAATATTATGTGATAGCCATAGAGTCACAAAAGGTATGACAGTGGTCACAGAATAGTCACATCACAATGGAGTCATAGTCATAGCATGTGACAAAGAAGTCTGTTGATAAGTAACATAGAAACCATAGAAAATAAGGAGCATAGCCACATAGTAATTATATATATAGTATAGTAAATCCAATGGGAACTCTATCGAGTTCTCTTTGTCAAATACTAATAAAGAACAGTTGGCTTTATTCCAGCTTAGGAGTTGGCTCACTAATATGTTTCTTGACATTTAATGGATATACCTTGTAGTCTTTTAGTGTTACTGTCACAAACTTTATTTGGCCATATCTCCATCAATTCCTTGATAATTCTCACTATCTTAATGACTACAAGAAGCCCTCAAAAAAACCTTTCAATTGATGCTAGTCATGTCTCAAGACAATCAGTATTGGCTAAAATATTAAGCAGATTATTAGGTAACTACTATGGTACTATTTATTAAATTACCAATATCTTAAAAACTGCCATGATCAATGCTTTGCTTCTAGGCTTAACAGAAGCCCTCTTTATAACACTCAGAATAAGCCTAAAACAACCCCAAGGCAATGAATATTAGTAGAGATATAAAGTTCTCAATGTTTGCATATAGACATTAATGAATTACCCATAGATAGTCATCTGCCTTTAATTAGAACAAAGGACAGCCTCCATATGGTTAAGTTATTTCATTTTAGAGTACAAAGGTATTACCATATGTAGAACAATAGGTAGTAGTATATGATGGCCTGTTCTAGTACACAGACTATCACTTTCTTGTATATAAGGACTTATAGTCTAAAGATTAGATCTCAGACTTAACAACTACTTTTGTCACCTTCTTAACTATAATGATCAACCTCATTAACTCTAGGTATTTTACACATGAACTGCTTCTTTGTTTCATATCACTTTATATATCTAATAGCTCAGTCAGCGCCTCACTGGTAGGACATGTTCTTTACTCAGCAGACCTTATATCTGCCATATGTATTCCTCATTTTCACCTTATGGTACATAGGTATATATACAGTAGATACTCTTCTGTATTCTTTACACTTTACCAATTGTATTATTCCCTTTCTTTCTTGACTCTTATATCATCCTCAAGTCTTTGCTTGAGTGTTGCAACCTGAGTTACTCCTCAAGGTCATAACATTTGGTAAAGTATCACCAGCTTACCTTGCAACTGGGAGGACAACAAACTAGTAGACTAGCTATTGGTATATCACAAAGATTGCTGCCAAATGTATAATCAAAGTACAGGAGATAAAAGACCTCAAAGAATGACTCAGTTCAGTTCACATCAGTAAAGAACAGTCAGAGTACCAAGAAGAGTCCAAAGAACAGGACAAACTAGAGATAAAATCAAAGGCCAATGAAATAAGCAATGAAAAAGAACTCAATGAGTTAAGTAATATACTATTAGTGAGACAACCAAAGCAAAATATGTCTAGAACACAAGCAGGTACACCAGCACTGATAACCAGAATGGCATTAGTACTAGCACCAATAGAGGTGGTAAATCACAAATCCATAGTCCCAGAACCTAGATGGTTTAATAGAGACAAGAAAACATTTGAAGATTGGTGGAGAGCAATGAAACTCTACCTTAGAGCAAATAAAGTCACAGATACCAACAAAAAAATCATCACAGTACTAGGCAGATTTGGAGGAGAAACTGCAGGAACATCTGCTCAACAGAAACTCAACAAGATAGATGGGGGAGACAACACTCCAAGTTGGGATGCCTTTGAGGTAGAATTACAACTGGTCTATAGTGACAAGACAAAAGAGGCAGACGCAAAATGGTGCATTGAAACATTCACACAAGGCAGGAAACACATCACAGACTTCCTTATTGAATTCATGGCTTTAGTAAGCAAAGCACAGACAGACAATCAACATGTAATATTTTTGCTAAAGGAAAACATAAATAGGGAAATCATCAGAGCCATAATGGTATATTCATAGAACAATGGAAGATGACAATCACAGTAGTTGGACAAGGATATGAGTGGACCAATATCCACTATGACTACAGGACAGGTTCAGGAATAACTTATGGAGAAATGGACAAACTAATGGAAATAGGATAATAACAGAATAATAGACAAGGACGCAAAGCCAAGTGTTACAACTATAACAGATTTGAATATATGGCAAAAGATTGCTAACAACCAAAGAAGAAGAAGAAACCACAAGGATGTTTTAAGTGTGGCAAAGAAGGATATATTGTTATAAGGTGCAGAGTACCTCAACAAATAAAGACTAGAAGTTCACAAAAGGGAGACTCAGATGATGAAGAATAAAAGGGTTTTGTTGAAGGTTCCGAGTAAGTATGATACAATGAATCACTATAAATAGTTCCACTAAGAATTGATATGTTATTCCACAATGAAGAGAACATTTGAGGGAACTTATAGTGTACCCAACAATCAGAACAAAAGATAGAAGAAAACTCAAGGTCAAGGTATTAATTGACTCTAGATATATGAATACCACTATCACCAGGAAAACAATTAAAGAAAAAGGGATATCTACCAAATCACTCCCAAAACCATTTGATGTATACAATTCAGATGGATCAAGAAATGGGGAAAAGACAATTAAAGAATTTGTACCCTTAGAAATCAACTCAAACAGATATATCAAACAAATCAATGCAATGGTATCAAAAATCAAGGAAATGGATCTATTCCTAGGACACAACTGGCTAGTAGAACATAACCCAGAAGTAGACTAAAAAGAAGGAGTCATATAGTTTACAAGATACCCAGGACACTACAAAACGGTGATGGGGGATCAAAGGGAATTTGGTCTCGAGACAAGAGTGACAGCAAATGGAGATAACAAGACTCCGAGATGTTTCACAGTTGTGCACTAAACAAGTAGGTACTGAGGAGATATTTAAATAGCAAAGGAGAGCTTTACAATAGGGAAAAAGGGTAAAAGATGACCCTGAAGAAAACAACAGAACAATGATAACAAATCGAAGTTCCACTCGAGGAAGATCTCACCGTAATAGGCTCTCTAAGATGCGCGTTCGTCTCGCGTTGTGACACTACTGCCCTTACCTAGTCTAGTAGCCTGGCTCGCCGTCGATACAGCAGAACTACCTAGAACTCCCGTGACGTCGTGTGGGCTCTTTTTCAACTGACCGTATAGCTGGAAGCCGACTCCAATGACACGTAGCGAGCTATTAAACTCCTAGCGTAAGCGAATGCCCAAGTCCGTTGGGGCTTGAATTCCCGTCGAGGGAGGGTTTGGGTGAAGTTTTTAAGAAAGGAAGCTAGACACTCAGAAGAGCCAGAAACTCAGTCACTCAACAATAGCCGTTAAAGCTCTAGAGCAACAGAGAGGGATGATGA
>Ga0153997_1000502_pt1 | contig 11381 bp, 11 predicted proteins | sample TSNC081MetaG_FD_104750 | JGI IMG/M metagenome (GOLD analysis project Ga0153997, IMG submission 104750) | Attine ant fungus gardens microbial communities from North Carolina, USA - TSNC081 MetaG | ecosystem: Host-associated > Fungi > Mycelium > Unclassified | place: USA: North Carolina, Lumber...
AAATGGGCGTGTGCGAAGGTACTCCGGTATTCGGCGGCAATAACGACTTATGCGCTATTCCAATCGGTTCGGGCAGCAGCCAGGTCGACCATTGGCATATTTATTTGGGGTCTTCGGGATGGATTGGCACAGCTGTCACAGAGGATACGTCCGGCGCGCGTCCGCCCTTTTTGCCCTTTTTCCCCGGCCGTGAATTAATGCTTAGCGGAATGCAGGCCGTTGGCCTTGCGTTCAACTGGGTAATTGACCAGTTCTACAGCCAGGAGCGGAAACAATTGGGCGACGGTATATACGATTTTGTTAATCGTGATATTGAAGGCATCGAACCCGGATCGATGAACATGGTGGCCGCCCCGTGGATCAACGGCGAACGTCCTCCCCTTTCCCCGGACGCTAAAGCAGTGTTCTTCAATATAACAAATTTGCACGACCGACGCCATTTCATTACTGCCACCATGGAAGGAATCTGCTATCATTTACGCTGGCTGGGCGAACAGGTATGCGCAATGGGGATAAAACCCATGAAGACAATCCGCGCTGTCGGTGGCTGCGCCTTGAGCGCGCCCTGGATGCAGATGCTGGCGGATATCATTGGCGTTCCCGTTGAAGTACCCCAAAATGCCCGCCATGCCGGCGCGATTGGTACTGCCTATTGCGCTATGATTGGCCTTGACTATTGCGAGAACTTCGATAAAGCATATGAAATGGTTAAGATCGAAAAGGTTTATCAGCCAAATCCATCCAATAAGGCTACATATGACAAGCTATACGGTATTTGGACGAAACTGTATCCGTCTTTAGAAGGTTTATATGCTTCACTCAATAGCCAGGCATAAAACATTTTCGGAGGACACACACTTGAAGAAAGTTATTATTGGAGGGTTCCGACAGGAGTCCAACTCCTTTAACCCCACAATTACTACAATGGATTGGTTTATAGACACTGCTTTCCTTGAAGGAGAGGATATCCTTAAGCATGCCCAAATGCCGACCGAGTTGAAAGGCATGATGCAGGCGGTGTGTGAAGCCGGGGCCACGGCAATTCCCTCATGTTTTGCCATGGCGCAAAGCGGCGGAAAAGTTGACCAGCCGGTAGTGGATCGCGTGCTTGATCGGATTTTGCAATGTATCGAAGAAAACTTACCGGTAGACGGAATTTTTCTCTCCCTGCACGGCGCGACGCAATCTACAGAGTACGACGACTGCTGCGGATATATGCTTGAAAAAGTGCGAAACGCGCTTGGAGATATACCGGTTATTGCCGTTACGACTGATTTGCACGCGAATATTACAGAAAGAATGGTCTATCACGCGGATGTTATCTGCGGCTACCAAACCTATCCCCATCTGGATCTGGTTCAAACGGGATATCGTGCCGCTTCGCTTGCGTTTAACTGCATGGAAACGCCTTTACATATGGTGATGACACGTATTCCCATGATCATGTCCGCCAGCATCTACACGACTACGTCCGGGCCGTTTGCGGAACTAATGGAATATGCTTTTAAAAAGCAGGCGGAAGAAAAAATACGTGATTTCTCCATTTACCAAATGCAGCCTTGGCTGGACACCGGCGAAGGAGGCTCCGCCGTAATTGTAATTGACAGCGATATCCAAAAGGCCAAGTCGTTCGCGGCAGAACTTTCAAGCCGTCAGCTCGAACTCAGGCATTCCATACAAACCAGTTTATATTCGATCGATGAGGTCATCGAGGAAGCAGAAAAAAACCATTCGGGAAAGCCCTACATTCTGGTGGATTCGGCTGATTCTCCAAACGCCGGCGCAACGGGAGACAGCGCCGCTGTTTTAAAAGAAATATTGGAGAAGAAATCCGCCTTAAAAACCGCGTTTTCACTTGTAGACAGCGAGGCCGCGGATCTGGCGCACAGGATCGGTGTGGCAAACCGGGCCACATTCTCGCTTGGCGGAACAATAGACCCTGAGCGGAGTCCCAAAGTTGTGGTCAACGCCTATGTAAAGTCTTTGCATGACGGAAATTTTTCACTGGAAACCCCGGCTTACGCCGGTCTTTCCAAGTCCCTTGGAAAGTGCGCCGTATTACAGGTCGGGAATATCGATATCTTGGTATGCAAGCGCATGGGCTTAAATGGCGATCCACAATTCTACCGAAGCTTCGGGATTGACCCGTTATTCTATCAGCTTGTGGTCATAAAGGCAAACACCTCCTTCAGGGCCCAGTATCATGAAATTGCCGCGAGGATTTTTGAAACGGATACACCGGGAGCCGCCGGCGCAAAGCTGACATCCCTTCCTTTCCAGCATCTTCCTCACCCTTTCTACCCTTTTGATTCCCTGGACGATTATGTCATAAAGCCGCCAATCGTTTCCAGACGTTCGTCACTGCATTAGTGCTATTTTGAACAGACGCGTTATTAAAGAACAGCAAGCAACCGCTTGCTGTTCTTTGTTTTTAAAGTCCTACAAAATCTAAAAACTACTTTTTAACAACCGGCACCTGCAGTTCCGTCATCCACTTTTCAGGGTTTGGCTGATCATCCGGCGAAGTAATGACATGACCGCGCAGAAATCCGGCAAAGGTGTAACCGTTTTGCTCCATCCATTCGGCCAGCTTTTCCGAAGCAGCGTCGTAGCCGCCGTGAAACGGGCCGGAAAAACACACGGTAGCGGCCAAAGGAATTTCGTCATATTCCTTGTAAATAAATTCGCCGAGGCTTTCACCAAGCTCATCAACAGGGATGGCAATTTCCACATCAGGATCAGACTCTTTATATTCCTCGTCAAAGTAGGTGGAGTAGCCATCGCTGTGGCACTCAATTTGGTTCTCACCGATAAACTTCCCAAGTTTCTCCCAAAGCATGCCCTCGTCCCGATAGTGCGGGATAATCCCCCTTAATGATAACACCTTGACAGCGGACAGCTTTTGCAGCTTAACATCATAGACCATAATCTTGCGCTCCTTTCGCATTGTATCGCTCATCTGTATGAGCTTGCCATACTTTTCCTGTTCGGCTTCGATATTTGCTTTTATCGAAGCGGCTTTGGCGCGCAGAACCTTGTCCATATAGGCAGTATCATCAAAATGTGGGAGAATTTCGCCGATTTCATCAATGGAAAATCCCAAATCCCGAAGCGTTACAATATTGGTGAGCAAGGGAATTTGCCCGGCGCTGTACTGCCGGTAGCCTGTGAACTTGTCAATTTCCGCAGGATATAATAACCCGCATTTTTCGTAGTGCCGCAGCATGCGGGGCGACACGCGTACCAGTTTTGAGAAATCGCCTATTTTAAACAAGAGCGCACCTTCCTTTCAGTTTTGCAATCCGGCTTGCAAATACAGAATAAACCTTGACACAATGTCAGAGTCAAGGATAATTTGCTTTATTCATTTTGTTTCCCAACCTTCGCAACAATATGTTTGTACTTGCCGCTTATAGGATTCGCTTCGGGTAGATTGTCCGATAGATAAACCTCGGCAGCCACACTATTTTGCCGCAAATACGCTTCGACAGCTCGTTTTGCTTCCGCAAATATTTTTTCTTTATTTTCCGCTGTCAGACGAAGTTCCAATCTGTATTTATCGTGTTGAATAAGCTGAAAACGCTCTATTCCGTGTACTTCTACTAATGTCGCGTAAAGAGAAAGCGGCGTAATTCTGATACCATTCTCAAAAGTCAAAACTTCATCTGCTCTGCCCTCCAAAGTAAGCCACACTTTTGAGTTTCCACACGCACAAGGCTCGCTGTGCAGAACAATTCTATCCGTAATCTCAAAGCGGATTATCGGACATATCCTGTTTGCAAGATTTGTAAGCAGTACCTTCGCGGATTGTGTTCCTAACGGAACGGAATTATTGTTTTCATCTACGGCTTCGATAATGACCCAATCATCGTTGATGTGGAAATGCCGCTCCGTACATTCGCAAGCAACCGTACCTCCCTCGGTGCAGGAATAGTTTGTCTGCACATAACAATCGAACACATTGGATAGATGCTCCCGCACATTATCGTTCAATTTCTCGCCGTTTGTCATGATGATTGCAGGATGGATAAGCAGATTTCCTTTTTCCTGCTCGGAAGCAAGCAATTCCATTGCCGATGGATAACACCCTATCATAGAGGGTTGATACTTGTTCAGCATATCTACAATTTCGGAAGTGGGCTTCCGAACATCATCGGTTTTCATTTTGCGTTTTTTCCACGGCATTTTCCGAAGATTATATTTTACAGAGCCGCAGCCAAGATAAAAGCCATTGTCAGCAAAAAGGGCAAGCGTTTTTCGACCCGATTTCATAAAAGTCTTCCTATCCTCTTTTCGGGCAAAACTACGCAAAATGCCAATCGCAGCGGAAACATTGAAAGCCGTATCATCATATAGCACAATGCAGGGGGTTCCCGTTGAACCAGAGGTCGTATATACCAAATATTTTCCATTGAGTTTCTTGCCGACATTTGAAAGGTCCGACATAAAGCGATCGACCTTTTTTCTTGTGATTTCCCTGTCCGTAACCCATTCATCAAAATGTTTCATCATATCTTTCTTGTTTGTGGCCGGCAAGGCGGATAAAGAACAATTATCGTCAAGCCCTTTGTAAAGCTCTGTAAAATGTGGACTGTGATTTTTTACATAAGATACAAGCTCGTGTAAACGGTTTTGCTGTAATTCAATCCGCTGCTTGTCACTTAACTGATCTGCTTTGTGCGTGAGCGCTATTGCTCTAAGTAATCCTATATGTTTCATATATGACCTCGCTTTGCTCCCTGCACCATATCGGCAACCGTTTGTTTCATCATTTTGGAAACCTGTTCCTCCGTATAGGAGATATGATTTTCACAAACCATCGTTCCTATCCCCAATAGGAATAAGCAACTACGCATCAGTATATCTTTGCATACATCCGCCTCTAAACCATAAAGCTCCGTCATCTTTGCTATCATTTTTTGATTGCTTTCGAAATTCATCATAACATCCGTCAATGTATTGCCCCGAAAACCTCCCGACAGATAAAGCAAGCGGTATAAATGTGGTCTGCTTCGAGCTAGGTCAATCGTCCAATTAACCACTTTCGTAAAAAAATCGGGCTGATTTTCATAAATCAATACTTCTCCTACAAACTTGCTGCACGCATAATCAAAAGTAGCTTGCCGCAACTCTTCCATTGTTGGAAATTGGCTGAATACGGGCTGAATGGAGCAGCCTGCGGATTTTGCAACACTTCGCGATGTTACGGCGGAGATACCCTGTTCTTCCGCTATTTGAAAAGCGTGGGCTAATAGAATTTCTTTTGTTATTTTTTGTTTGGGCGGCATACAAACCTCCTTATATCTTTAGATATATATCACTTGATATATTATAACGAATATATTTGGACTTGTCAACATACGCTGCCGCTCCTTGTTGCCGCTCCTCTGCCGCTCCTCCCTATTTTTTTGCTATTAATAATTCTCAAACATTTTTCAAACAATTTGCAAATATCCACACGGTAGAGTATGTGTATCAAAATAAAATTAACTGGAGGAAAGAACATGAAAAAAAGCAGTTTTGTAGCTATGATCCTGGGGGTTATCAGCGGGATATTTATAGCAATTGGGATTTGTATGGTATTGCTTCCGGAATGGAACGCGTTTACACCCGGCGTCGTATTGGGATGTGTCGGGCTTGTGTCGGCGCTGATAACTGTATTTGTATGGCGTAAGATGACAAACAAGGCGCCAATCAAGTTAAGCAAAAAAACGATACTTACCGTTCTCCTCGGCATCGTAGGAGCCTTGACCCTTGGAGTTGGCATGTCCGTGGTTATGGTATGGAGTCAGATCATCTGGGGTATCATCGTCGGCCTTGCAGGCATTCTCTTGCTTCTCTGCCTGATCCCCATTTGCAAAGGGTTAAAATAAGCACTGCTGTGTTTTTAGGCTTGATCTTATTCGCTCGTCCGATATATAATGATGTTAGGGGTAAAAGGGTTTATGACCCCTGATACCTACCGATTGATGGGGGAAATTCTTATGATTCATATTCTTGTTGTAGAAGATGATGCTCAGTTGAACCGGATTGTTTGTACCTATTTGAATGACCATGGGTATACCGCAAAGGGCTGCCTTAACGCCCATGACGCATACGACACCATGTATAATGCCCTGTTTGATCTGATTATCTCGGATATTATGATGCCGGATATCGACGGCTATGAGTTTGCCGAATCGGTGCGTAACATCAACAAAACCATCCCGATCCTGTTTATGACAGCTCGTGATGATATCACCTCCAAGCAAAAAGGATTCCGCGCAGGCATTGACGATTATATGGTCAAACCCATCGACCTGGATGAGTTGATCCTGCGTATTGAAGCGTTGCTTCGCAGAGCCAATATCATGCAGAGCAAGGCGCTGACCGTTGGAAATCTGACGATGGATGCCGACGCGATGGCCGCAACGATTGACGATGAGGAAACCCCTATGACCGTAAGGGAGTTTAATATCCTGTTCAAGCTTCTCTCTTATCCCAATAAGACTTTTTCCCGTTCTCAGCTGATGGATGAATTTTGGGGTGTGGAGAGTGATGCCAGTCTTCGTGCCGTGGATGTGTATATTAATAAGCTCCGTGATAAATTTTCCGAATGCGGCGGATTTAAGATCGTTACGGTGCATGGATTAGGATACAAGGCGGTCTTGTTATGATCAAAAGGATGCCAATCGAAAAGGATGCCCGCGTCAAGAAAAAAACAATAAGCTGGAAACAAACCGTCATTACTTATGCGGTCATGCTGCTGCTTGTCGGTTTACAAGCGGGGATTATTGTTTTTCCCGGTTTTCTATCTATGAATACATTTATTCAGATAGCTATCGTTATGGGCTATTGGGCTATTGTCGCGGCGATATTTACATTCGTAACGGATTGGCAGATAAGAGAAGCCTATGACCGGCCAATGCGAAAGCTTAGTGAAGCAACTAAAAAGGTGGCCGACGGTGACTTTTCAATCTATATCGAACCTATGCATACTGCTGATAAGCATGATTATATCGACGTCATGTTTTTGGATTTCAACAAAATGGTGGCGGAGCTTGGCAGCATTGAAACACTGAAGAACGATTTTGTATCCAATGTTTCGCATGAACTCAAGACGCCTCTCGCGGTTATTAAAAATTATACGACCCTCTTAAAAAAGGGCAATCTCTGCGATGAAACCCAGGAAGAATACATGGATGCCATCACCTCCGCCACAGACAAGCTCTCCGCGTTAATCACTAATATTCTCAGACTTAACAAGCTTGACAACCAGGCAATCGAGCCTGCCCGGGAGCCTTATGACCTCTGCCGCCAGCTGGCGGATTGTCTGTTACAGTTTGAATCTTTATGGGAAAAGAAAGATATTGAAATTGAGGTAGATATTGAGGACCGGGCGGTTATCACGGCTGATGAAAACATGATGGAGATTGTATGGAACAACCTGCTGTCCAATGCCATTAAATTTACCGGGCCGGGCGGTAAGATCGCGCTAAATCAAACATCCGATACAAATACCGTCACCGTCTCGGTATCGGACTCCGGATGTGGGATGAGTGATGAAACCATTAAACATATTTTCGATAAGTTTTATCAGGGAGATCCCTCTCATTCTCAGGAAGGAAACGGCCTGGGATTAGCCCTTGCCTACCGTATTGTCGAAAAGGCTGGCGGAACTCTTTCTGTGGAAAGTGAAGTTGGAAAAGGCTCCATTTTTACGGTACGGCTGAATGTGTAAACACTTGCTTTTCAATGACATAGATCGTAAAGGAGCATTCAAGATGAACGAAACAAAACACCCAAGAGACTTCGTTGGTTATGAATATAAGGACATCACGGTCACTCGCAGTATGGAATCGGTTTATGCCGATGGATATCAGCATTTTGGCTGGAAGCTGGATGAAAAATCTGGTGTTGTTACCGGAATCAATTCCAGTTCTCTGAAGTTCAAACGCGACCGGAAGATCTTGAACAAAGCGGAATTGACCCGCCTTCAGCGTCAGTTCGACGCTTGCGCAAACGAGATTGTCGCACTGGAAAAATCCAAAACGGCGAATGCGATGATTGCCGCGCTTATTGTTGGATTAATTGGCTGCGCTTTTATGGCCGGTTCCGTATTTGCCGTTACCGCTGAACCACCACAGATTGTGCTCTGTATCATTTTGGCTGTTCCCGGTTTTGTTGGCTGGATCATTCCGTATTTCCTATATAAGGGGATGAGCTTAAAGCGGAACCAAAAGGTAGAACCGCTGATCGACGAAAAATATGATGAGATCTATCAAGTCTGCGAGAAGGCAAATAGCCTGCTTCCTAAGTAAAGCAATCTTGCATCTTAGCTTATGAGACGAAAACGCGTCATGGACTCAGTCTTCCGGCTGTAAATCATGACGTGTTTTTCTTTATTTTTGCACATATATCGTAGAAATTAAAGTATAAAAATAATGCAATTAATATTTCTCAAACATTTCTCAAGCAAAACGCAAACATTTGAGGAGCATAATACCAACATCAGCCGGAAGAAAAATCGAATTTGCTTAAACCGGCTGAACTAAACCAGGGTAATAAGGAGAATATACCATGGATGAATATAAAAAAGATGGAAAAGGCTTCGTCGGTTACGAATACAGGGAAGTCACCGTCAGCCAGAGCATGGAATCTGTCTATGTGGATGGATACCAACACTTCGGCTGGGAACTGGAAGGTTCTTCCGTTCCTGTGGGGAGGGTCTACTCTGTTACCTTGAAGTTTAAGCGTGACCGCAAGTGCCACAGAACGGCGGAGATAACCCGTCTGACGCGCCAGTTTGATGCCTGTACGAATGAAATCGTCGCAATGGAGCGCTCAAAAGGAATCGGCGCGTCTACGGCAGCATACATCATCGGCGTTCTTGGGACAGCATGCATGGCAGGCGCTGTATTTGCTTACCTGGGAGAGATGATCCCGCTTATGATCTTTCTTACCATCCCCGGCCTGGCCGGGTGGATCATTCCATATTTCTGCTATGTCACAATCCGTAAAAAAAGATGCCGTCAGGTAGACCCGCTCATTGATAAAAAATACGATGAGATTTATACAGTATGCGAGAAAGCGAATGGTCTTTTGGCCACAATTTAAAATACGGAGGTATATGATGAGCATCAAAACAAATTTACAGGCAACCGGACTCCGAAAGGCGTATGAGTACATTGACAAAGACCCTATGAACAGGCTGCCAAAACTAGTGGAAATTGTTGATAAGTTTGTTCCAAGCGGAAATCTGGATGGGCAGTTAGCCGCCATTAAATCTGTTGTTTCCGACCCGGATAACAACTGGTATCAGCTCATTGAAGATATTTGGGCGGATGTGGATCAAGGTGTAAGAAAAGCGCTGTTCGAAAACTTCGTAATTAATGCAACTCTTAAGTGGAGTGACGTCAATGAGGATTTACAGAAAAAACACGACTGTAACATCCCCTGGGCAATCCTGATGGACCCCACTTCTGCCTGTAATTTAAAATGTACTGGCTGCTGGGCGGCTGAGTACGGAAACAGACTCAATATGAGTTATGAAGAACTGGACTGTATTGTAAACCAGGCGAATGACCTGGGCACTTACTTCTTCCTCTTCTCCGGTGGTGAGCCTCTGGTACGAAAAAAGGATATCATCCGTTTATGCGAAGATCATCCTGATTGCGAGTTTACGGCGTTTACCAATGGTACATTAATCGACGAGAAATTTGCCGACGATATGCTGCGGGTAAAGAATTTTATTCCAGCCATCAGCGTTGAAGGCTTTGAAACCGATACGGATTTCCGGCGTGGCGAAGGTACGTTCCAAAAAGTGGAAGAAGCTATGGAGCTTTTGAAGTCAAAAAAGCTTCCGTTCGGGATTTCCTGTTGCTATACCAGTAAGAACGTAAGCCTGATCGGCTCGGAAGAATATTTTGACCAGATGGTCGAGTGGGGAGCAAAATTCTGCTGGTTCTTTACATACATGCCAATCGGCAAGGACGCAGTCCCTGAATTGATGGTATCCCCGGAGCAGCGTGCGTTTATGTATGAACAGGTCCGCAAGTTCCGTGAATCAAAGCCGATCTTCACCCTCGATTTCTGGAACGACGGCGAATACTCACAGGGATGCCTTGCAGGCGGCAAAGCATACCTGCACATTAATGCAAATGGCGACTACGAACCCTGTGCCTTTATTCACTACTCAGACGCAAACATCCGAAAAAAAACACTCCTGGAAGCATTGCAGTCACCACTGTTTAAAGCATACCGGGCGAACCAGCCATTTAATGACAACCACCTGCGCCCCTGCCCGTTACTTGACAATCCGGACACACTGGCAGACATGGTTGAGACCTCCGGCGCTCATTCCACAGACCTTCAAAACCCCGAAAATGTTCACGACCTTACTGCGAAATGCCAAGAGCCGTCTGAGAATTGGGCGACCGTTGCCGATGAACTTTGGATCTGCTCCGGACATTGTGCTAACTGCCAAAAATCCGTTTCTTAATAAGAAGTATCAGGGAGAGTAGAGGTATTATTATGCGGAAACTATATCAAAAATATATGGGTAACGCGCAGGATCGAATTATGACCACCAATGCCGGCTCATTCACGATCAATGCACTTACCGGCACCGGCCAGCTGGCCCTTGGCATATTCCTTCGCTCTCCCTGGTATATAGTAAACTCAGTTTACTATCTGCTTCTGTGTGCTGCCAGAGGGCAAGCGTTAAGAAGGTACCGAAAAATAAGAACGATAGCAGATAAAAAAGAACGGTATGGTGCCTCCTTTGCTGTCCATAAGCGTGGCGGCATATTTATTTGTTTGATGGGGATTTCATACCTGGGGATCTGTTTATGGATGTATTTTACCGGGGAATCCCGTGTTCAGAATGAGATGTATCTTGTTTTAGGGGTAGCCACCATAGCATTCACCAAAATTGGAGCCGCCATTCACGGCATGATTGCCAACCGGCATATGCACGATCCCATCCTATCCCTTTTTAGGAAAATCAGCTTTTTGGACGCCATGGTTTCGCTTGTCGTTACGCAATGTACGTTATTAACTATGATGGAGGCGGCTGAAGCTGTAAGCAGCAGCTCTTTATTCGGCATGGGTATCAGCTTATTGTTTTTACTAATCGGTATTCTCATGCTGACAAAAAAGGAAAAATATCCTGTTCCGGCTTTGAAACAGGCCAGAGAGGAAAACATATATCAACTATTAAAAGAAACTTAAAACATTTGCCGTGTATCATGGCGGCAGAAAACCTTCAAAGGAGGTAATTAGTGTGAAAGAAAAGAAAACTCGACCCGAAAAAGGCGTACCTTAATAAGACCAGGTAAATTTCCGATTTTTACTGGAGCAAAAATGAATTGTCTTGAAATTCAATTAACAAATCCGGTTAA
>Ga0153997_1000504_pt1 | contig 11351 bp, 18 predicted proteins | sample TSNC081MetaG_FD_104750 | JGI IMG/M metagenome (GOLD analysis project Ga0153997, IMG submission 104750) | Attine ant fungus gardens microbial communities from North Carolina, USA - TSNC081 MetaG | ecosystem: Host-associated > Fungi > Mycelium > Unclassified | place: USA: North Carolina, Lumber...
AGCATGTGATGATCTGTCCTAGTGCACAGACCATCACTTTTCTGTATATAAGGACCCATAGTCTGAGGATTAGACCTCAGACTTAACAACATCTTTTGTTGCTTGCCTAACTCTGCTTATAAGTTCTTTGAATCTATACTCAGTTCATCACAAAACAAGTAAGTGACCTTTTGTGATACTAGTAGAGTATCTTGAGAAGAACACAGAATATACCCAGAACTTGATCTAGAGAGAAGACATAGATGCAACTCAGGCAGACTTCGGAGAGGATAGCAGGCTGGGAAAACTTGGCTAGATGCACACTTGGATTGCATCACACCCATAAGGTTCAGTGTTGGGGGTGCAGACAAGGGGGCAACTAAGTATAGAGGGTCTATGAGTGATCAACTAACTGTATTTTCCAGAGGAGCTTTTGTCATGGTATGTAAAGATTGACATCTTAGGAAAGCTATGTGACAACAATCTAGAGAGATCTTACGATCCTTTGACAACCACCAACATATATTTTACTAGAGCTGCATATAATTCTTATTCCTCTAATTACTTATAAATCTTTAACTTTGATAATTTCCTCTTGGACCTTTAGCATGCAATTGGGAGCTGGCACATCATTGTTTTATTTGTCCCAGTATGCAATTCTCTTTTGCACCCTTTCAGCGAGGAGGGTTCTGGTAATGTGTTGATGTTGTCAGTGAGGGAGGGATTATTAGGTGCTCTTTTATGAGGGGTATATGGAGTTTGCAAAGGTGGCATGGCAAAGTCATACCTCTGAGGGCCAGTAGTAGAGAGAGCATTGTCTACCACTATATCCATATTGTTTTGCACTGTAACTTGCTCAGCATAGTTACAATCCAATGGCAGCGAATTGTCCATGAGAAAGGGGGATAATATAAGAGGACAGCTCTATTTCCACCTCTGAATTGTATAACAATGCTCTAGAGCAACCTAAGCCTGTTCAAGTATTACTAAAGTAATACTTAAACACACTAGTATAGCTCCGATCACACTGACCCTGACACCAAAGAATGTAAACCTAGTATATAATGTAGAAGATCCCTTCAGGAGCTTCATTCTAATCTCTGAGAATTCTTCTGGAGGTGAGTTGTATCATAATTACAAACTGTAATATTAACTGAGGATTCTCCTGGAGTCTTGTGCCCCAGTCGCCCTTACAGGACCCCAATACAATTGACAGTAAACTAGTAGACGCACTGCCCCCTATTCCTCTCGTCTCGGCTCTGCTCCACAAACCTAGGTGGGAGAAAAGACTACCCAAACTCCTTTCAATCAGCACTTTAGACACGCAAGAGACTTCCCTACTCCTGCCAGTGGAAATTGGAACTACAGACACGAGCGAACTACACTCCATTGAAGCTCTCCTGGACTGCAGAGCAATTAGAAGTCTCATCAACAGGGATTTTGTCTGTTCAAAAGGAATGAACACCTAGACCCTTTTACATAATATCCCAGTCTTTAATGTCGATGGTTCCCCTAATGAGGCAGGACAAATCTCCAAGGTTGTAGACGTAGTTCTCTACTGCAAGACTCACTCTGAAAGGATGCTCTTGGCTATCTCTGGACTTGGGAAACAGAATCTAATCCTAGGCTATGACTGGCTTAAAGACCACAACCCCAAGATTGACTGGGAAAAAGGAGAAGTCGAAATGACTTGCTGTCCCCTCCGCTGTGAGGGAGGACATGCTTTACAAAAGAAACAGACTCGCCAGAAAAGGATCGAACTCCAAGCCCTCTGATCTTATCGTGATGGACCCACACCCCTGCTCCAAGAAGAGCTAGAGCCTAAGGAAGAGCTTCTGCAAACACATCACCTGAGTTGGGAGCTCGGAGACTGATTGTTCCTCACATGTCTTCTCCCAGAGCCCGACCAAGTAGACCTCCAAGCCACGACCATGACATCTCAATACCTTGTGGAAGGAGCCAGACGCAGCGTGGAAACACAGGCTACTGCTACTCTATTACCTGCCTACATTGTGAAGTTTCAATCCGTGTTCGCTAAGGAGGACTTTAACATACTACTGGAGCACCACAAATGGGATCATGCGATTGAGCTAATCCCTGGAGCAGAGCCCAAGTCGTTAAAGGTGTACCCCCTGTCTCTGTTGGAGCAAATGGAGTTAGATGCCTTCCTAGAGGAGAACCTTTATACTGGACGAATCCGGCCCTCGAAATCCCCTATCGCAGCCCCCATATTCTTCATTAAGAAGAAAGATGGTTCGCTCCGTCTAGTTCAAGACTACCGTACACTGAACGCCATAACCGTCAAGAACAGATATCCTCTCCCTCTCATCTCTGAACTCATCTCTCAGCTCTGTGGAGCCCAGTACTTCACAAAACTAGATGTTTGCTAGGGTTTCAATAATGTACACATCAAGCCCAGAGATGAATGGAAAGCGACTTTCTGTACCAATCGTGGCCTCTTCAAACCCCTTGTGATGTTCTTCAGAATGACCAACAGCCCCGCTACCTTCCAAACTATGATGAACGACGTCTTCAGAACCATCATAGCAGAAGAGATTGTTGTAGTGTACTTGGACGACATTTTGATCTTTACAAAGACAGAAGAGGAGCATGAATGAGCAGTTCAGAGAGTCTTGGAGATACTGACAGAACATAAATTATTCCTCTGTCTGGAGAAATGTGAGTTCCACTGGAAGCAGATTGAATACCTCAGACTAGTCATCTTGGAGAACAAGGTCGTGATGAACCCTGTTAAAGTCGCCAGAGTCTGCAAGTGGCCCGTGCTAGAGAACTGTAAGGGCAACTGGACACAAGACTCCAGGAGAATCCTCAGTAATATTACAGTCTGCAGTTAGGATACAACTCACCTCCAGAAGAATCCTCAGAGATTAGGATGAGGCTCCTAGAGGGATACTCTACATTATATACATCCTTTAATGTCAGGGTCAGCAGAATCAGAGCTAAACTAGTGTGTTTAAGTATCACTAGTAAACAAGCTAAGGTAGCTCCAGAGGGTTGTCATGCTGTTCAGGGGTAGGAATGGAGGTGTCCCCTTACATTCACCCCCTCTTCAAGATTACTACGTCTCGGAGCAGTGGACTTGGAGTGAAAAATGTTGTCGAATTCTGCACGCTGGATATGTCTCAGAGCACCAGGGTGTTTGTGGTGGAATTCCACTGTCAGTTCCGGAGCAAAAACTTCGGAGGCGGACTCCCAGGAATTGTGTTCGCAGCCATATCCTTTCCATTTAATAAGGTACTGGAATCTTCTCCGGTGCCAACGACTGTTGAGTATCTCTTCCACTTCCCACTCCGCTTCTCCATTGATGGTTATGGGCGGTGGATGGTCCGTCGTTTTCCGTCCTGGAATCAGGTCGTCCAGAGCCGGAGTAAGCTTCACTACGTTGAACACTGGGTGGAGTTGCTTCATCTAGTGTGGCAGTTTTAAGCGATAGGCCATAGGTCCAATCCATCTTTCCACTATGAAAGGGCTGAGTTGTCGATGTAAGAGTTTCTGCAAAGGGCGCATAGTCTGGATGTCCGATGCGTCGAGGAAGACCTTGTCGTCAGGGTTGAACACCGGCGCCGGAGTTCTTCTGCGGTCGTAGTACCTTTTCATGTCATCCTGTGCCTTGCGGATCGTGGACTTTGCTTCTTCAATTGCTGTTCTCATTCTCTCTGTGAATTCATTGACCGTCTCCAGACTGGAGGGGTTCCGTCGGGGTTCGAAGCCCATGCGAGGGAGCCTTCCAGTGTCGAGCAGGAACGGAGGGTGTTGAGTAGCGGAGTGGACATGATTGTTATGCTGGAACTCTGCCAGGGGTAGCAGGTCGTACCAATCATCTTGCCTTTCGTTCACAAAGAGCTGGAGGTACTGGTCTAATTCCTGGTTGACGCGCTCCATCTGTCTGTCGGTTTGAGGATGCCAGGCCGTGGAAGACGCCAACTTTATTCCTAGCAAGCAGTAAAGTTCTTTGGTGAAACAGGCTACAAACTGGGGTCCACGGTCCGAGACTATGCACGTCGGAAGGCTGTGGAGCTTCCAGACTTGGTGTAGGAAAAGCCTGGCTGCTCCTTCTGCTGTCACTGTCGTGTGTGTCGGAATGAAGTGTGCTTGTTTTGACACTGAATCTACCACTGTCATCACTGCTTCGTGTCTGAAGGAAAGGGGAAGTTCCACTACGAAGTCCACACTAAGCATGTCCCATCACGAGTTCGGGATCTGGAGAGGGTGCAATTCGCCTACTGGAGTCTGTCTTATCGGTTTCGTTCTGAGGCATAGGTTACATGTGCCGACGTACTGTCTGATGTACCTAGACATTTGAGGCCACCAGTAATCCCTAGAAACTAACTCCAGTGTTTTCCAACGTCTGGAGTGTCCAGCGACCTTTGTGTCATGGCACAGGGAAACCACTCATCTTCGTAAGTCCGCGTTCTGGAGAACATAAATCTTGCCTCTGAACCGAAGTACTCCATTGTCTTCTGACCATTCCGCAGAACGGACCGTCTTACCCGATATTTGCCGGAGTTCCCTTGCTGCCTTTGTCACTGGCTCCTCCTGGTCGCCTTTCTGGTTCTCTTGACAAATTTCTCTGAGGATGTCCTTCTCCAGCCCTTCCGACTAAATCCCTTCGAGAGCTCGGATTGCGAAGAGCTCCGGTTGTAGGAGGATCACGTCTTTGTTATTGGAGGTTCTCTTGCCATGGTCCGGTCTCCGCGACAGCACATCTGGCTTCCCCATGGAATGTCCTGGTTGGTGGGTCAACTTGAAGTCGAAGTGGGCTAAGTACAGGAACCAGCGAGCCTGGCGACAGTTGAGTTTCTTAGCCGTCATGAAGTACTCCAGGTTTTTGTGGTCCGTCCAGATCTCTACTGGGTGTCGAGCTCCTTCCAAGAAGTGTCTCCACTCCTCTAGTGCACGGATGATAGCGAGCATCTCCTTGTCGTGAATCTCGTAATTCCGTTCTACCAGAGACAGGGACTTGCTGTAGAAGGCCCCCGGGTGCCATTTCTCCTCTCTGGGTAGTTGCTGAGAGAAGACAGCTCCAGAGGCGAAGTCGGAGCTGTCAGCCTCGATGCAGAAGGGTTCCGAATCTTAAGGCGAGACCAGGACTGGAGCGGTGGTCACCGCTGCTTTAAGACGTTCGAAGGCATCCTGTTCCTTGGTATCCCAGTTCCAGGCCTTGTCGGAACAGGTGAGGTCGAAGAGGGGTCTGGCTATGGTTGAGAAGTCCCAGATGAAGCGACGGTAGAAATTGACGAAACCTATGAAAGTCTGCACGTCAGTCCGGTTCTCCGGGGTGGGCCAATCGCAGACTCCGGCAACCTTAACAGGGGCCATCTCAACCTTGTTCTCCGAGATGACCAGTCTGAGGTACTCAATCCGCTTCCGATGGAACTCACACTTCTTCGGGCAGAGAAATAACTTGTGTTCCGCCAGTACTTCCAAGACCCTCTGGACCGCCTGTTCATGCTCTTCCTCCGTCTCTGTGAAGATCAGAATGTCGTCCAAATACACTACCACGACCCCTTCGGCTATGAGGGTCCTGAAGATGTCGTTCATCATAGTTTGGAAGGTGGCGGGGCTGTTGGTCATTCCAAAGAACATCACGAGGGGTTCAAAGAGGCCGTGGTTGGTGCGGAAGGCTGTCTTCCATTCATCTCCAGGCTTGATACGTACGTTATTGAAACCCCATCGGACGTCAAGCTTTGTGAAGTACTTGGCTCCACAGAGTTAGGAGACGAGCTTGGAGATGAGGGGGAGGAGGTACTTGTTCTTGACGGTTGCGGCGTTCAACACGCGATAGTCTTGGACCAGCTGGAGTGACCCATCCTTCTTTTTAATGAAGAACACTGGGGCTGCAATGGGGGACTTGGAAGGTTGGATTCGTCCGGTATGCAGGTTCTCCTCTAGGAAGGCGTCCAACTCCGTCTGCTCCAACAGAGACAGGGGGTAGATCTTTGACAACTTGGGCTCCGCTCCGGGGATCAGTTCAATAGCATGATCCCACTTGCAGTGCTCTGGCAGTATGTCAAAGTCTTCTTTGGTGAACATGGATTGGAACTCCGCGACGTAGGCAGACAACGGAGTGGTAGCGGCCTGTGTCTCTTTGCTATGCCTGGCTCCCTCCGTGAGATGCTAGAAGGTTATAGCCATCGCTCGGAGTAAGGAAGAGCTGGTCTCCAGGCTCCCAATCGGGGGCATATGGTTGTGGAGGTGTTTCTTCAGGTTCTTCCAGCTCTAGCTCTTCCTGGAGCAGGGGCATAGGTTCGTCTCAACACGATCGGAGGGCTCGGAGTTCAGTTCTTTTCTGGTGGGTCTGTTTCTTCCGGAGGGCACGTCCTCCTTCACACCGGAGTGGACAGCGGGTCATTTCGACTTCTCCCTTTTCCCAGTCAATCTTGGGGTTGTGATCCTTGAGCCAGTTATAGCCAAGGATCAGGTTTTGTTTCCCGAGTCCAAAGATAGCCAAAAGCATCCTTTCGGAGTGAGTCTTGTACTGGAGAACCACATCTACGACCTCAGAAATCTGTTCTGCTTCGTTGGGGGAGCTGTCGACGTTGAAGACTGGGATGTTATGTGAGAGGATCCGAGTGTTCATTCCTTTCAAGTGGACGAAATCTCTGTCGATAAAGCTTCCAGTTGCTCCGCAGTCTAGAAGGGCTTTGACAGAGTGGAGTTCGCTTATATCCGTGGTTCCGATTTCTACTGGCAGGAGGAGGGGAGTTCCTCGCGCATTCAAGGCACTAATCGAGAGGAGCTTGGGCAGTCTCTTCTCCTACTTGGGCTTACAGAGCAGAGCAGGGACTAGAGGGTTAGGGGGCAGTGCGTCTGTCAGTTCACTGTCAATTGTATTGGGATCCTCTATAGTCAATACAGTGAACTTATTTACTGGCGACCGGGACGCACTTATCGCCGGCTGCGCTACGCAAAATCTTCTTTTTCCTCTGGGAGGCAAGACTCTTCAATCAGAACCACGTCTTTCAATGCCAGCAAATCCTTAAACAGCTCCTCCTGCTGCTCCGAGGTGAGTAGACGGATGTCCATGCGGTGGGGGCAGTCTCAGACTAGGTGGTTTGTGTCTCTGCATTGGTAACATTCTCGCGGAGGCAGGGATCTCATTTTCCTAGTTGCGTCGACGTCCATAGGGACTCCCATAGACGGAGCGGGCGGCGGAGGTTTCAGAGTGACCAGAAGAGGCAGAGCAGGGGACAATCTCACCACTGACATAGGAGGGGGTCAAACAGAGACGGTTTTGGCTGGTCCGGAAGGAGTGGAACGCGACACGGACTGAAAGACCTCATTGGCGAGGTGTGCCTGGTCAATCCTCCGTGCTGCTCTGTACCACACGTCGGGATCAGTGTCAGCCGGTCGTCTGTATGGCATGGTAGCAATTTGGTTCTGGATGCCTAACTTGAAACCTCGTCGAAACTTCACCACTAGTGTCTGGGGATTTGTGTAACCTGCGTTGGAGACCAGGGTCTGGAAGTTGTCCAAATAGTCGTCTACCATCCGACCTCCTTGGTGGTAGGAGGTTCCTTCTAGAGTATTGATCGCGTCTGCTTCCGCGTTCACCAGGAAGAAGTGAAGTTGGAATTGTTGCTCAAAGTCCCTCCAGGTGGGTATGGGGAAAATGCCGGTGTCCGCTTCCTGATAGAAGACATTCTCGGACCACTTGGCAGCGCGACCATCCTTGAAAAACGTGAGAGCCCAAAGAATTTTTTCCTGCTCGTCGTAGAACTGCTCCGGGGCTAGGCGTATGTAGAGGGAACAGGAGTTTGAGAACGTGCAGCCATTGTGACGTTCTCCGCTGAAGTCTGGAGGAGCGGAGAGTTTAGGACGCATTCGTCGTGCCGTCAGAGCGGGGGACAGAGACGTCAGAGGAGACGGTACGGGTGGGGGAGATGTGTTTAGTACAGCCGGAAGAGAGGGATTAGCTACTAACTGTGCAAGCTGCTGTAGCTGCATGGTTAGGGCTGCCAGGGTGGTATTGATGTTGTTTTTGGAGACATGTTGTCTCTCCGTGAGCTCCTGAAGATGGTGTTGCAGGTATCCTAAGGCGTTGGCTACGCCTTGAGGGGTGTCTGGAGGCAACGACATCTGGAGAGTAGAATTTTCGGAGGGCTGGGTATAACAGGGGAGGGCGACCTATTGGGTGGCTGTCCACTGGGATAGTCCAAGGCTCCGTTTTAAGATCCTAATTTGCTGTAAGGGCGACTGGGCACAAGACTCCAGGAGAATTCTCAGTAATATTACAGTCTGCAGTTAGGATACAACTCACCTCCAGGAGAATCCTCAGAGATTAGGATGAGGCTCTTGGAGGGATACTCTACATTATATACATCCTTTAATGTCAGGGTCAGCAGAATCGGAGCTAAACTAGTATGTTTAAGTATTACTAGTAAACAGACTAAGGTAGCTCCGGAGGGTTGTCATGCTGTTCAGGGGTAGGAATGGAGGTATCCCCTTACAAGAACCAGACTGATGTGCAGGTTTTCATAGGCTTCATTAACTTCTACCGTCACTTTATCCAAGACTTCTCAACCATAGCTCGACCTCTCTTCGACCTCACTCACTCCGATCAAGCCTGGAACTAGAGTACCAAGGAGCAGGAAACCTTCAAGCATCTCAAGATAGCAGTGACCACTGCTCCGATCTTAGCGTTACCCCAGGACTTGGAACTCTTTCATATCGAGGCTGACAGTTCAGACTTCGCCTCCAGAGCTGTCCTCTCTCAGCAGCTACCTGGAGAAGAAAAATAGCACCCAGTGGCTTTCTACAGCAAATCCCTGTCTCTGGTGGAACAGAACTACGAGATCCATGACAAAGAGATACTCACTATCATCTACACGTTGGAAGAGTGAAGGCACTTTCTGGAAGGAGTTCGGCACCTAATAGAAATCTAGACAGACCACAAGAACTTGGAGTACTTCATGACAGCTAAGAAACTCAACTGTCGCCAAGCCCATTGGTCTTTATACTTGGCTCGCTTTGACTTCAAGTTGATTCATCGCCCCGGATGCTCCATGGGGAAGCCAAATGCTTTATCGTGGAGGCCGGACCATGATAAGGGAGCCTCCGACAACCAAGACATGGTCCTCCTACGACCGGAGCTCATAGCAGTCTGAGTTCTTGAAGGACTTCACCTAGAAGGACCAGAGTGAGACATACTTAAAGAAATTCGTTAAGGGAACCAGAAAAGCGACTAAAAAGAGCCCATAGCAAAGGCAGCGAGAGAACTTCAGTAAGCATCAAGTAAGACAGTCTGCTCCATAGAATGGTCAAAAGATGATGGAGTACTCCAGTTCAGAGGCAAAATCTACGTTCTCCGGAATTCAGACTTACGAAAGCAGGTAGTCTCGCTGTGCCATAATATGAAGGTTGCTGGACACCCCAGACACTGGAAAACACTGGAGTTGGTATCTAGGAACTACTGGTAGCCCCAAATGTCTAGGTATATTGGACAATATGTCAGCACCTGTGACCTCTACCTCAGGACAAAACCAATAAGGCAGGCTCCAGTAGGTGAACTGCATCCTCTTTGGATCCCAGACTCGCGATGGGACATGCTTAGTGTGAATTTCGTTGTGGAACTCCCCCTTTCCTCCAGATGTGATGCAGTGATGACAGTAGTAGACTCGGTGTCGAAATGGGCATACTTCATTTCAACCCACACGACAGTGACAGCGGAAGGAGCAGCCAGGCTTTTCCTACATTAAGTCTGAAAACTCCATGGTCTTCTAAAGTGTGTAGTCTCAGACCGTGGACCTCAGTTCGTTGCTTGTTTCACCAGAGAGCTTTACCGACTACTAGGAATAAAGTTGGCATCTTCTACAGTCTGGTACCCCCAAACTGACGGACAAATGGAACACGTCAACCAAGAGTTGGACCAGTACCTCCGGCTATTTGTAAATGAGTGGCAAGACGACTGGTACGACCTCTTACCCATGGCGGAGTTCCAGCACAACAATCACGTCCACTCCGCTACCCAACAGCCTCTGTTCCTGCTCGACACCAGATGTATTCCTTGCATGGGCTTTGAACCCTGACAGAACCACTCCAATCTAGAGACGGTCAACGAGTTTACAGAAAGGATGAGAATGGCAATCAAAGAAGCGAAGTCCACGATCTGCAAAGTACAAGAAGACATGAAGAGATACTACGACCAACACAGAACTCTAGCTCCAGTGTTCAACCCAGGCGACAAAATCTTCCTCGACACATCGGACATCCAGACCATGTGCCCTTCGCAGAAGCTCTTGCATCGACGGCTTGGCCCTTTTGTAGTAGAACAGAGGATCAGACCTATGGCCTACCGCCTAAAGCTACCACACCGGATGAAGCAACTCCATCCAGTGTTCAACATAGTAAAGCTTACTTTGGCTCCAGACAACCCAATTACAGAACGCAAAACAAAAGACTACCCACCACCCATAGTCATTGACAGAGAAGCAGAGTGGGAAGTGGAGGAAATACTTGACAGTCATTAGCACTGGAGAAGATTCCAGTACCTCATCAAGTGGAAAGAATACAGCTGTGAACATAATTTCTGGGAGTCTGTCTCCGAAGTCTCCACACCAGAACTCACAGCAGAGTTCCATCGCAAACATCCTAGAGCTCCAAGACACGTCTGATGCGTAGAGTTTAACAACATCTTTTACTCCAAGTCTATTTCTCTGAGACATAGCTATCTTGAAGGGGGGGTGAATGTAAGGGAACACCTCCATTTCTACCCCTGAACGGCATGACAACACTCCAGAGCTATCTTAGCCTGTTTAACTAGTAATACTTAAACACACTAGTTTAGCTCCGATCCTGCTAACCCTGACATTAAGGGATGTATATAATGTAAAAGATCTCTCCAGGAGCCTCATCCTAATCTCTGAGGATTCTTCTGGAGGTGAGTTGTATCATAACTACTAACTGTAATATTAACTAAGAATTCTCCTGGAGTCTTGTGCCCAGTCACCCTTACACCTGCCCATCTCTAACCTTTAATCGTTCTTCATCCCTCTTCTTAGTCCCCTTGTCTTCGACTCCTTGCTGCTCAACCTCTTCTGTATCTCTCAACCTATCCCCCTCCCCCTTTCTTCCTAAGATGATATCTGTTAGGGAACCACTCAGAGGCGATCACCCTTAAGCTGATGGAGAGTCCCGGAAGCTAGTTTGAGATTCAAGTGGGGATATATCTATACATACTTGCTAGTATATATACTACACTAGATAGTCAGGCACACACTACCATGGCAACCGATCTATAATCACAGAGTGTCCTAGAACAAGTATTAATAGGCATCGCACCGCATGACACAGACAGGAGAAGTCAGGAACGATGGGAACGCGATACACGATCTGTCGCTGGGCCATTAATA
>Ga0153997_1000507_pt1 | contig 11345 bp, 7 predicted proteins | sample TSNC081MetaG_FD_104750 | JGI IMG/M metagenome (GOLD analysis project Ga0153997, IMG submission 104750) | Attine ant fungus gardens microbial communities from North Carolina, USA - TSNC081 MetaG | ecosystem: Host-associated > Fungi > Mycelium > Unclassified | place: USA: North Carolina, Lumber...
AAACATACTATACCTTTCATACACTGTGAAAATATAGCTGCACCGTTTTGCGGCACTATAATGATTTGTATTCCGACTCAGATATCTTTATGCGCTCTTCTCCTTCCCAGAAAAATCCCAGTGGATTAATGAAGAGGCACTCCTTCTTTACGGCGGCAGGACCGTTCAGGATTTTCACCTGATTCCCAGCAGAAAACTGCTTTATCATTATAGCGTATTTATTTAGGATACGATTATAATAGCAGGGTTTATTTTTTATGTCAAATAAATACTGCAGGCTGCCTGAGCTTTTTTACTTAATAGGATTAGGGTGTCAAAAGGTCAATGACCATTGATGTAAATATGTATGGCAAAAGTCTTTGCTGATAGAATTTTTCCGGCTATTGATGAAGATATTTTTGCTGACCTAACTGCTTGAATGTATTCATCACAATCGTCCTTATTACACTAGATACGACCAACCCAATGATCGTTGTGCCGCTTATTTTGAGAGAACTGATTGTGAGCATTGTCCTTATGTTGAGAACTGTATCCCTCGTTTCAAAGGAAAATATGCATTACGGGAAGTATCATGGAAAGCTGTAAACAGGGCAAAACAACTTCGTGGTGTGTTTTGACACCCTAATCCTTATAGGAAATTGCGTCCTATAAAGCAAAAACTCTCCGGGGGGATGCGCACTCCCGCATAAGAGGAAGATGTCGCAAGCGACTGCTGGAGGCGCAAGAGTTCACAAAGCGAACTCTTGGTTCTCAAACGACAGTTCCTTTTCTGTTTTTTTGCATTACTATACTTGTATGAAATTGTTTTCAAATGAGAATACGCTCCCTTGTCAAGGGAGCGTAGCTATCTGTGATGATAGTAAAGAGAATGTACGCTTGCATTTTCATAAAATGGACTTATTGCTTTATATTACATAGTTCCCGTCGGGAGGCAGGAGCGGTTTGATCACATCCCAAACCCATTTTATGCAATATATATTTTTATTCAATATTATATTTTTTTAAAAGTTCTTCCCGCAGCTGTTTGTTATCAGCCATTTCAATAATCTTTTCAGTTTCATTATTTTGTGACAGAATTTGAATTAATTTACTTAGCCTATCTTCCCCTTGCTTAAGACCTTCCTTCTTTGCGGACTCCATAAATGTTACATAGTCACGCAAGGCCTTGTCCCTTCGCCTATATTCTTCAACAAGATCAGGATTTTTACTGAATTCCTCAAGTTCTTTTAATGCTTCTTCTATGTACGGATCTTTTTCAATTTCCATAAGTTGCTCCTCACTTTCTGCGTTAATTAGACTGGCCCATTTGTGAAGATTCTTATCTTTTTCTTTTACCTCACAGTCCAACTTGCCAAGTTCAATAATTTGAAATTCCAATACATCACTTAATAGGGTATTTCTTTCATCCTCTCTTAAATGAAATCTGGAATAAAAGTAACTGGTGTCTTTACAATGATTAAATCCGAGGATAGTAATGCTAATCACTTTTTTACATTGATCGTATCCAGTTCCCTTACTCACATTCTCTATGTACATCTGACTGCAGTAGAAAATCGAGCGTTCATCCCAATATCTATGCTCCTTTATCTGAATTTCAATATCAATGTCACCAATTTCAACTACGTAAGCCCTGACATCCAGAACTCCCAATTTATCTTCAAGCGATACTTTTTTCAGGTGCCGGTCTTTCACCTTTATCTCCTGAATATCTTCTGTCCCCATACCGAATACAGCTGCTAAAAATCCCCGTAAAACCATAGGATTTTTCATCGTCTGAGTAAAGGCATAGTCATTCCTTAATGAAATAAATGATTTCCCTGTCTGTTCTGTTTGATTGTTACTATCCTTTTTTTCTTTCATCTGTTCTTTCCTCCTATTTTATCATAAGAAATTAAGGTGTGCAAGAAATATGCATCCCATATTCTTTGTTTTATTCAGATAGCAATAGAGAATATCAGAGATACTAAGTTGACTTTTTGATAGATGAATTACATGACAATATGGATGTATTAGTAATAAACCGAATAGTTTTGTTAAACAAATGTTAGCTAGAAATATTATGCATGATTTATGCTGAATGTTATGTGAGATATCCCTCTATAGATTATGGCTGAATAAGTAATTTTATTATACCAATTTCATGTTATCTTTACAAGTATATTCCAGAAAAGGATCAACTTGGGCTGTCGGGAAATAAGATGCCCCTTTCAATAATGTGCTTCAAAAACCACTTAAGGTCAATTTGATACTGTTGAAGGACAAATCAGAAAATGTAAAGCATAATAGTTTATACTATACGTAGTCGATGGAAATATAAATTTTAATTATTTAGAAAGGATATTTAAATAAAACTATTGAAAATCAAGGAGGAAAAAAATGAAAAGGAAAGTAATGGCAGTGTTACTGGCAATGACAATGGTTTTCTCATTCGCTGGGTGTGATTCAAATTCAGACAAAGAAACAACAGCTAGTACAACAGAAAAAATTATTACTGCTGATACACAAGAGACAGATGAGGAAACAAAAGAGACAGATGAGGAAACAGAAATAACAATTAGCACTGCAAAAGCAGGAACACTTGTAATTGGTAATTCAACAGAAAATAGTGGTGAACCAAACCCATATTGGGCCAATGCTGGATCAGATCAGGATGTTTGGAATCTAATGAGCGGTTATCCTACTGTTTCATCAGACCAGAATGGAAAATATGAGTACGATAACACAACTCTTGCAGAAGTAGTAGAGACAGAGAATGAGGATGGGACTGCGACATGGACGTTTACCATTAATGATAATCTTAAGTGGAGTAATGGAGAGACAATCACAGCAGAAGATTATGTGTGTACTGCCTTAATGTGGGCCAGCCATGAAGTGTATATTGATTTAGGAGCTTCTAATGCAGCAGAGGGGATGCACCAGTATTACTTAGGATATGAGGCATATTCCTCAGGCGAGACAGATGTATTTGAAGGGATTCATTTGCTCTCGGATACTTCATTCTCAATCACGATTGATGCACAATATGTTCCATATTATTATGGAAAGTCTTTAGTAGCAATCAATCCAACTTATATGGCAGGATGGCTGCCAGGAGACATTACAATTGAAGAAACTGAAAATGGTGCGAAGTATTCAAATAATTACTCTACTGAAAACATCAAAGAAAGCATTGATACTGAAAGATATGCACCATCAGCTAGTGCAGGCGCATATGAATATGTAAGCTATGACACTGGCTCCTATAGCTATACATTAAAGGCAAACGAAGAATACTTGGGAAATTTTGAAGGACAAACAGCCGGTATCGACACAATTATCTACAAATATGTTGGTCAGGATACCATGATGGATGAACTGAAAACAGGCGCTATAGATTTGTTATTACAAGTAGCTGATGGCTCCTTCATTGATGCTGGTTTGGATATGGTTGAAGATGGAACCCATGGATATGATATGTATGAACGCAATGGATATGGATATTTAGTTTTTAAGTGTGATATGGGCCCTACACAGTTTGTAGAGGTACGCCGGGCAATTGCCTACTTATTGGATCGTGTTGAATTTGCAAAAACATTCACCGGTGGATATGGTGCGGTTGTGAATGGACCGTATGCGTTATCACAATGGATGACTGAAGAAGCAGAAGATGATATCGCAGCTTTGAATTCCTATAGCTATAGTTTTGATAACGCAGTAACAGCTCTTGAAGCGGGCGGCTGGACACTTGATGCCAATGGCAAAGAATACAATGGTGAAGGTGTTCGTTACAAAGATGTAGATGGTGAGTTAATGCCGCTAATTATTGAATGGTGTACTTCTGAAAACAACTCAGTATCAGACTTGCTTACAACTATGCTGGCTCAAAGTGAGGATGTGGCAGCAGCAGGTATCCAGTTTAATCAGACCGTTATGACTTTCTCTGAATTACAGGATGAATACCTTAATGACACTACCGGTTATCATATGTACAATTTGGGAGTTGGATTCTCAGTACCGTATGTAGTAGATTTCCAATTTGCAATTGACGGTAAATCGAACAATTCACATATTGCCGATGAAGTACTTGCGGACGCTGCGGCTAATATGTTATTAGTAGAAGAAGGTGATGATGGAGCATTTTTGGAGATTTGGGTTCAAATGGTTCAAAGATATAATGAATTATTGCCAGAACTCCCATTATATTCAAATGAATATCATGACTTTTTTACAAACAGGCTTCTCGGCTATGAGGGCATTTCAAATGGGACATGGGAGATGGAAGATCAGATTTTATATTGTACTGTAGTAGATAAGTAAGTCATGATATAACTTCAGTAAGGGATAGTGCTTCCCGCTCTATTCCTTACTGCTTTTCCTGAGTGCCAGAGTTTGAGAGTTAAGCAGGCATTGGCTTTAGAATGGCATTTACGAGGCAGGCTTAATGGTATTCTAAAGTTAATGAATGCGGGAATAAAGAGCGTCTGTCATGCAGTGAGAAAAGAATGATTAAGAGAAGGATGGTAACAACATGCTAAAATATATAGGCATGAGATTAATATATATGATTGGTGTATTTTTGTTAATATCAATACTTATGTTTGTCTTATATAATTCGATACCAGGTGACCGGGCGCTTATTCAGGTATCTGCTATGCAGGGAAAAGTGTCAGATCAACAGTTCCAAATTCTATATCAGAATGCAAGAGATTCATTAGGGTTGGATGATCCTTTGCCAATAAGGTATTTAAAATGGATAAAGAATCTAATGATGGGGAATTTGGGATATTCTACCTGGTACAAACAGGATGTGATTAAAGTAGTACAGAGCCCCCTGATGAATACAATATTCATCAATATATTTGCAACTATACTGGCACTGGGAATTACCATTCCACTGGGCATTGTCTGTGCGGTGAAAAAGTTCTCTCTTTTTGATAATACAGTTCAGGTGGGTACTATAGTAGGATACAGCATTCCTGTTTTTGTTATTGGTTTGGTTTGTATCTACATATTTTCGGTAAAGCTTAGCTGGCTCCCAATCAGTGGTATGAATTCTCCTGGTTTTACAGGAACTGGTTTTGCAGCATTTAAGGACAGAATGTATTATCTTACACTTCCTTTATTTGTTATGACCATAAGTTCATTAGGAGGTATGACACGTTATGTAAGAGCTGCTATGATTGACGCCTTAAGCATGGATTACATTGCTACAGCACGTGCCAAAGGTTTGAAAGAAAAAGTTGTTATCTACTCACATGCTTGGAGGAATGCTCTTCTTCCTGTTATTACACTCATCATTGGATGGTTTATCAGTATATTCAGTGGTTCCCTTATTGTTGAGAACTTATTTGGACTCAATGGTCTTGGAAAGCTTTATTATACTGGATTATTCAACCAGGATTACGATATTGCTATGGCGATCCAGATGTTCTATTGTATCATCAGCCTGATAGGAAATCTGATTATAGATTTGAGTTATGGTATCGTAGATCCAAGAATCAGAGTAAATAAATAGTGAGGAGAGCAAATACTATGATAAATAATATGAATAAAACAAGCTCATTGTCCTTGCTGTTTAAAAGGCTGTTCGGGACAAATACAAATGAGCAGGAAGAAATATTTCTTGAAGAACAAATACAGAGCCCATTTCAAACAATTCTAAAAAACTTTGTTGGAAATAAGCTGGCAATGGTAGGATTGATTATATTTCTTGCCATTTTTGTATTTGTTATTGTCGGACCAATCTTTTTTCCAATTCAGTTATCCTATCAGGAAAGTACGCAGGGAAATATTGGGATGGGACGGAATATGCTCAGTGTTCCCTCTAAGGTGTCGACGATGGTATCCATAGATTCAGGAAGCTCATTTAGTGTGGGGGCAGATGCGGATGGTAATGTATATACATGGGGATACACAAGGATTAATAAGACAACAAATATGAAGAATATTCCTGAAAATATGGGATCAGTAGTAGCTGTTACAGCAGGGTATGATCATGCATTAGCACTTAATGATGAGGGGAAGCTCTTTTCATGGGGAAGCAACAGATTAAAACAAGTTGAAATTCCGGATGAGGTGTATGAACATGGTAATATTGTGCAGATAGCAGCAGGCTATCAGTTGTCTGTTGTTGTAACAGATGAAGACTATGTCATTTACTGGGGGAACGAAAACCTCAATGATATCAGAGTAAAGAAAAAATCACAGCAGGGTGAGATACAAAAGGCGGCAGTTACATCAAGTTCAGTGATTGGCTTGACAGTAGATGGCGAGGTCGTTCACCTTGGTGCTGAGTCAAGTGATGTATCCGATATTCCGGAAGGTCTTTCGTCAGGCGTTGTGGATATTGTGGCATCAGGAGCATCCTGTGCTGCTATTCTTGAGGGCGGCAGTGTAGTTGTATGGGGGACTACATTGAGAGGCGAAGGTAAAGTTCCGGAGTTTGATGGAGCGGTAGTATCGATGGCCGGAGGAAGATATCACTATACAGCCGTTACTGAGAATGGGACTGTTTACTCCTGGGGCTCTAATACGTTGGGGCAGACTTCTGTACCTTTTGGATTGACAGATGTAGTGGAAGTATTTGCAGGATATTATCAGAATTATGCCTTAAAAAGCGACGGTTCCGTTGTGACATGGGGACTAAAGGGCTATATATTAGGAACAGATGATTTGGGTCGTGATGTCCTGGGACGCCTTATAAATGGTGGAAGGATGACCATGACGATTGGTGCGGTAGCCGTTCTTATTTCTACCATAATCGGAATTATCGTAGGCGGTATTGCCGGTTTCTTTGGCGGAAAAGTGGATATTGTACTTTCACGTCTGACAGAGGTAATTGCTGCTATGCCATTCCTGCCATTCGCCATGATTCTATCTTCCATTATTGGAAATTCATTAGCAGAGAACATGCGAATTATATTAATCATGGTGGTATTAGGTGTCTTGTCGTGGCCACCGCTGGCAAGACTTGTAAGAGCACAGGTATTAGCGGAAAGAGAAAAAGAATTTGTTACAGCGGCAAGAGCCATCGGGGTAAAAGAGACAACAATAGTATTCAAACATATTATTCCAAATGTGATTTCCGTTATTATTGTAAATGCAACGCTGTCTTTTGCCACTTCTATGTTAACAGAAGCAACCCTTTCCTATTTGGGATTTGGAGTGTCCCTGCCAAGACCAACCTGGGGGAATATGCTCTATGGGTGTAATGATTCCATTGTGATTCAAAATTATTGGTGGCGCTGGGTTTTTCCGGCAGCATTGCTCAGTCTATGTGTTATCTGTATCAATGAAATTGGTGATGGATTAAGAGACGCCATCGATCCAAAATCAAATAAAAGATAAGAGGAGGCACAAAATGGCATTATTAGAAATAAAAGACCTACATATTTTTTTTGCGACCAGGCGCGGAACGATAAAAGCAGTAAATGGTGTCTCCTATGAAGTAGAAGAGGGAAAGACACTTGGTGTAGTTGGCGAAAGCGGAAGTGGAAAAAGTGTATCCGCCATGAGTATATTAAAATTATTAGATGGAAATGGAAAAATTGACAGTGGCAAAATTATATTTAATAAGTTGAATCTTGCCGATGTCAGTTTAAAAGATATGTGTAATATTCGTGGGAATGATATATCGGTTATATTTCAGGAACCCATGACAAGCCTAAATCCTATTTTTACCATTAAAAGACAGATTGCAGAACCCTTTATTATTCATCAGAAAAAGAGCAAAAAAGAAGCAGCAGCACTTGTAGTAGAGATGTTGTCATCCGTTAAGATACCGAATCCGGAGGCTGTGGCAAAACAATTTCCACATCAATTATCAGGTGGAATGCGCCAGCGTGTTATGATTGCCATGGCGCTGGCATGTAAGCCAAAGCTCTTAATTGCAGATGAGCCTACAACAGCGCTTGATGTTACGATACAGGCACAGATATTAAAGCTTATGAATGACCTCAAAAAGGAAAAGGGTACCTCTATCCTTTTTATTACCCATGATTTGGGTGTAATTAATGAGATGGCTGATGAGGTTGCAGTTATGTATTGCGGTCAGGTAGTTGAGAAAGCTCCGGTTCGGATGATATTTGGGGATGATAGTTATCAGCATCCTTATTCAGAAGGGTTACTCTATTCCGTACCAAGACTGGATACGCCGGCAGGAGTTCGTTTGGAAGCAATACCGGGTTTTGTACCACATCCACTTGATTTACCGATTGGATGCAAATTTGCGCCAAGGTGTAAATACTGTAACAAGAAGTGCGAAAGGGAAGAGCCTTCGTTGTTAGAAGTGGAAAAAGATCACTTTATCCGATGCTTTTATCCAAAGAAAGGGGAAAGATAAGATATGAAAGAAAGAAAAGTATTGCTTCATATAACGGACTTAAAACAATACTTTCCCATTGGAAAAAAATCATATGGAAAAAAGATAAAATATGTAAAAGCCAACGACGGAATTTCAATTGATATTTATGAAGGAGAAACATTTGGTTTGGTTGGCGAAAGTGGTTGTGGAAAATCTACTTTTGGACGTACTATTTTACAATTAAATGCCCAGACAGGTGGTCGCACCATATATTATGGGCGTACTGTTGAAGATGCGGCTCCAAAATATATTGAAGACATCTTTCGGAATCTGACTGCAAAAAGGAATGAATGTAAAGAGCTGCGTAAAAAAGCCGATGAACTAAAAAAAGTCTATGAAGATTTAAAAAGAAAAAGAAAATCTGACGAAGATGCCGCTGCTGAGATTCCGGGGCATCTTTATGAAAATTATCAAAATGCTGAGAAAGCATATAATAACCTGTTTTTGGATGTTACAGGATTAATAGGCGGACTGTATGTGGCTGACAATCTTGATGAGATTCAAAAGGTATATCAGGCAGAATATCAGGCAACGGCAGACCGGAGAGTGTTTAAAGGCATACAGAATAAGTTAAAGATAAAATATGATGCAACAGTAGTTGATCTCTCTGAAAAAGGCAAGAGCAAGGCAGAAATCGAGGCAGCTACAGCAACAGGGAAAGCTAGGATTACAGCATTTGGGAACAAGATTGCCAAGAAAGATGAAGAAATCGACGAGCTTACCGAGAAGATAAAGCGGATGAAAGCCAAGCATAAAAGCCATCCTGATTTTGATAAGTATGAAGCCAATATAGATAGTGGAATCAATCTTGCTAATCTTTCAATTGCAGAGATGCGGGGTCTAAGAAATGATTTGCAATTCATATTTCAGGATCCATATTCTTCACTGGATGCTCGTATGACAACCGGACAGATTATTGGGGAAGGCTTGCTGGCTCACAAGATTTACCAAAAAAACAACAAAGAGATGCAGGAGTATGTACTTGAAGTTATGGATAAATGTGGTCTGTCACCATACTTTATCCACCGTTATCCTCACCAGTTTTCAGGCGGTCAAAGACAACGAATTGGAATTGCACGTTCTCTTGCAATGAATCCCAAATTTGTTGTCTGTGATGAAGTGGTATCGGCATTGGATGTTTCCATTCAATCCCAGATTGTCAATCTACTTTTGGATTTGAAAGAGCAAAATGAGTTGACCTATTTATTCATTTCTCATGACTTGAGTGTTATAAAATATATAAGTGACAGAATAGGTGTTATGTACCTTGGTAATATGGTTGAGCTTTCAACTACAAAGGATTTATTTGAAAATACGGCTCACCCATATACAGAAGCTCTTTTATCTGCGATTCCTACAATTGATTTAGACAGTGATAAGGAGGCTGTTATATTAGAGGGGGATATCCCAAGTCCGATAAATCCACCTAAGGGATGTAAGTTCCATACAAGGTGTAATTATTGTACAGATATTTGTAAAAAGGTAAATCCCCTATTTGAGGAGATATCATCAGGACATTTTGTTGCTTGTCACCATAAGCGTACTAAGAAGAAGGAAGCGTAGGCTGCCATATGTTTTTTCAGAAGAAAATTAATCGCACATTTAATAGAACAAAGGATAAAAATGGCGAGTCAGATGATGAAGATAAGAAAATGCCGCCAATTGCGTTAGAGAAGAATGATTTTCTAGCAATAATGATTTCGGCTTTTATAATAATAGTGCCTGTTGCTCTTTTTGTAATTTTATTAATAAGCCTTGCTGGATATTTATTTTTAACTTAATAATCGACTAGAAAGACGGACGAGATTCTTGGGGGCGTTTCTTTAATACAGAATAACGTTAGTTTACCTCATATGCTCCAAAAACCATTTAAGGTCAATTTCATACTGTTGGGGGACAAATCAGAATCTGTAAACATAATAGCATATACTATACTTATCGATGGGAATATGGAACTAAAATTTTATTACTTACTATGAAGGAAGGAATATATCACCATATAAGATCTTAACATAAAACTATTGGAAATCAAAGGAGGAAAATTCACATACCAGTCTCCAACTGTAAGTAATGTATGAATTTAAATTTTTCATTATCAATTATAATTTATTATTCAAATTATAACACAAATATTTCTAAGAAGGAGATTATTAAGCATGAATAAACATTTTTTTACATCAGAGTCAGTAACTGAGGGACATCCAGATAAAATGTGTGATCAAATATCAGATGCAATATTGGATGCTTTAATTGAGCAAGATCCGATGTGTCGTGTAGCTTGTGAGGCGTGTACTACAACAGGTCTAATCGTTGTAATGGGAGAAATTACTACAAATGCGTATGTTGATATTCAAAAGATTGTAAGAAAGACAGTTACAGAAATTGGATATACAAGAGGAAAATATGGCTTTGACGCTTCTACATGTGGCGTCCTGGTAGCCTTGGATGAGCAATCAAGTGATATTGCTTTGGGAGTTGACCGATCATTGGAAGCGAAAGAATCACTGATGTCAGATAAAGAAATTGATCTAATAGGTGCAGGCGACCAGGGGATGATGTTTGGGTATGCAACAGACGAGACTCCTGAGTATATGCCATATCCAATCACCATTGCCCATCAATTAGCATTGCAATTAACAAAGGTAAGAAAAGATGGGATTTTGCCATATTTGAGACCAGATGGAAAAACACAGGTAACAGTAGAATATGATGACAATAATGAGCCAATAAGATTGGATACTATTGTATTGTCGACTCAACATGATGAAAAGGTATCACAATCTCAACTAAAGCATGATATAAAAAAATATGTATTTAACGAAATTTTACCTGATGAAATGAGAGACGAAAGGACAAAATTTTTGATAAATCCAACTGGACGTTTCGTCATTGGAGGACCACATGGTGACAGCGGATTAACTGGACGTAAAATCATCGTCGATACCTACGGAGGTTTTGCGCCACATGGAGGGGGGGCCTTTTCTGGTAAAGACTGCACCAAAGT
>Ga0153997_1000508_pt1 | contig 11340 bp, 10 predicted proteins | sample TSNC081MetaG_FD_104750 | JGI IMG/M metagenome (GOLD analysis project Ga0153997, IMG submission 104750) | Attine ant fungus gardens microbial communities from North Carolina, USA - TSNC081 MetaG | ecosystem: Host-associated > Fungi > Mycelium > Unclassified | place: USA: North Carolina, Lumber...
CTACCAATGACAGGCCAATCACTTGAGAACCAGTGGAGTCAAGCCCACAGCCCCACAGCATCATCACCAAGAATAGCAGCTTAGTCAGGAGAAAAAAGCCTTATGTGGAAAAGTCTGGTGAGATGTCCATCACAAAAGAACAGGACTGATGGCCTAGCAGGAAATAAGAATAGCCATGGCATCACTCAATCAGTGATGGCTAAGAATAAAAGCACATCAAAACTGATCCACTATGATCAGAAACAAAAAAGTAACAAAGAGCCTCAGAGAGCAGTAGAAACAACTTCTGAAATTCCCTAGGCAGGAAAGAAAAGAGTCAGGTCCTGAGTCACTGAGATAAGCCAAAGAAAAAGGGAGATTGCTGTGGGATCAGTGGTAGGTAACCCAGTAACTTGACAAGGGTAGAATAGACCTGGCAAAACTAATAGGAAATAATCGAGAAAAGACAAGAAGGCATGAGATTCTCTATTACTACCAGAACAATTGTTGTAATAATAGATTATGACTGGGTTTATTATTTTCTCTATTTTTTTGTATATTTCTTTTGTATTTCTCTAAACTTATAAAAACCTCCACTTAGTAGAAAGAGGGCAAGCAATCTTGGTTACCTCTTTCCTCTATTTGGGTTTTCAAAAGTGGAAATCTATTTTTAGACTGATCAGATCAGTGATTAAGTTGCTTTGACTCAAGACTGAGTCAAACCAAAGAGACTATAGAACAAGTGACTTAGTTGCAGAGGCAATGTCATAGGAGCTCTAAGATAGAGTTTAGTATTGCTAGGGAGTCAAGTTATACAGGAAGGATTCAAAGTCACATATCTGATCACATAGTCAAGAGTACTACTGTGAGGATAGTCTGATCACATAGCCAGAGAGTGCTACTGTGAGAACAACTTTGAAACAGGGTGTTAGGATGACACTAGGTAGGCAGGACTCAGACACAGGGCCAACACAGTAGTCTAGAATCGAGAATCAAGTTTCGAACATCACAGCTACCACAATACATTGGCAGAATTTCAATTTTTACAACTTCTTTTCACCTTCATCTTTTGAATTTATTTCCCCATGAATTTGCACAAGGGACACTGTACTGATATATAGTGTCAACTAGGGTGCTTTCCTTAGGAGATCACACATTTTATTTTTATTTAAACTTTTATCTTCACCACTACTTAGACAGTAGTTAGGGAACTCCAATTTAAAAATAAAACAGGAAAACCCCTAGCACTAGCAGCCTCTTTAGCACATGGCAATATGCCTAAGCTCGACAATTAGCTCATCACCAGGAAAGACCATGCCAATGTAGGATACATGATAAGTGAGGACATGGTCAGGATGGCCCTGAATAGCAACATTCCCAATGTAATAATGAATTGCAGCACTGGTCCATACCCCATGAACAATAGTGTTGGGAAATAGGGGTTAACATAGATGGGATAGGATTGAAACTACCAGAAATCTTTGAGTAAAGCTCATTGGTGAAGGGAGCACTGAATATAGTCAAACCATTGATGTACTTCAGAGTATATCTCTCATTGATGAGCAGAGTAGAGAGACCTTGAGGACACTTATGCCTCAAAGAGCTTTATTAATATGAAAGTTGATACTTGGAATGGCCATTATTATGATAGAGAACCTGGACCTCTCCACAAACACTGTTGTCCAATTTCAAATGAAGGTTCCTTGGCAAAAATGACTAGATTTTGCAAGAAAGCATGAATTGATTAGATTCAGACAAGCTTTCACAAGAAGAGGTCTCTCTAACTTGTTCTATGAACCCCAAATTTTTCTTTGGATGAAGATCTTCCTTTGTCACATTGTGACCATTATGTTGATGTGATCAATTGCCTATAGTGCCTATCAACCAAGTCAATTCTGAAGCACACTCAGTAGCTAAGAAATATTCTGAGTATGACATGTTGACCTTACTGCAGTTAGTTACATTGGTCCTTCATGCCTTCTATTGCTGCTCAATCTCATCTTTATTGGCATGATTCCTATTAACTCTCTCAAGAGCAATCATGGTAACCTACATGACATGACATACAATATAAGGTAGTTGTGAGTTTGTGGCAACAAAATAAGCAGTGATAGAAGGCACAAAAGACCAATGTAACTAACTGCAGCGAGGTCAACATATTGTACTCAAAATATTTCTTGGCTGCTGAGTGTGCTTCAGAATTGACTTGGTCAATAGGCACTACAGGCAACTACAACATGATACACAACATAAGGTAGTCGTGAGTTTATGAGGTCATGCCTATGGATTCAACTGCTATTATTATTCAGGTCACTCCAGTGCTCGAAGCCAAAGACCCTGATATTGTGGCCATCCAATCCTAGAAATGCTGTAGATCAATGTTTGATGATGCTTTATTCCCTACTCATTGATCAGCTGCCCAAGATAACATCAAGTTGTTTATTAAAAATGTGTACCCAAACAGTGACCCCAGCCTTCATGGTTACCCTTTGATGTCACATGTATACCAAGTCTTCAAGAATCTCACATTTGCAGTGCAGCATCAGCAGAGGGCCACAATGAGAAGAGAAGGATATACCAATATCATTGAGGCTGCCCAGGGCATAGAGTGTTTAACTTACAAACTATGGACCACAGAGACAAAGAAGATCTATGAGCTTATGTTGTCCATTGTTACTGTGTGCAAAACTGTTTTCAATTTCTCTCCGAAGTGAGTTTATCTTTTTTTCATGATCCTGACTTTTTTAAAATCCTTGAACCAGCAGTACTTTGTGATTGATTTGCACATCGACAGATATTGTTATGAACCTCTTCCTGCCTCTTGTTCCTTGGACTGGATATGAATATTTCTATCTTGATGGGACCACATTAATTCCAAAACAACAGAAGCTCGTTGATCAGTTGAATGATCCTCATGGCAAGGTGTTTGTCTTCTTATTAAGCAGTAAAGCCAGTGGATGTGGTATTAATCTCATTGGTGCAAACAGGTTGATTCTATTTGACCCCAGTATTATGCCGTACAACTGTTTAGGCAAAATAAGTGACTATTTTCACCATAATAACAAGAATAACTGGCTTGAGAGAAGAGTTTGGCCCCCCAAAGATATTTCTTAGATATGCAGTCATAGACTTGAGCATTTTGCTTGAGTAGCAGAGTAGTGGCTGTAACCACCACTACATGTACCTCATAGATGCTTGCCTAGGCACCCCATATTGGATTTCTAACAGATTTCCCTTCTAGAGTACTCTCAAGGGCGGAGGCAAACTTTGAAGACCTAGTGCTACCAGAGTGACATCATATCTCAGCAGCTAGCAGTGCTATTGGCAGAAGAGTTACAATCAGATCTGAGCCATCATTACTGATGGCTAATTATATCAAGATCAAGAGAGTTGAGTTGACACAGAGTCACATTGCAATGGTAGTGAAAGAAAACTGGACCCTAGAGGAATGAGAAGACATAGAGAAGGTAGAAAGAGGGATAGAGAAGTTGAGGAGAGAGGCAGAAGGAAGGTCAGATGAAAATAACATGCTTGAGGGCAAGACGACTTGAGATTGCTATCTCCTTCTACAACCTGGCAAGAGGCTTAAGACCTGCCTATCGTGTGAAGGAGGATTCTAGGAGTATGACTAGAAGAGTGGGGAGCAGTTATCCAGTGTTCAGAAGGAGTGCCATCTCATCATTTTGGCCTTGCTATGTTTGGAAATTTAGAGGTTTTCTTTGTCTTGCTTTCTTTGTTGTCTTATTGCTTTGTAATCCTAATAAAATACTCTAGGGTACAGAAGAAAAATCAAGTATTATACCCCCATCATTATCCCTTTCTGTTGCTCTAGAGCTTAACAGCTATTTGAGTGATTAAGTCTCTATTTTTCTAAGCTTTCTTCTTCTCTTTCTAAAAAACCACCAAAACCCCTTTCTCAATGGGAATTTGAGCCCTAACAGACTTGGGCATTTGCTTACACTAGGAGCTAACCACTCACTACATGTTTTTGGAGTTAGCTTCCAGTTGTATAGTTAGCTGAAGAAGAGCCTATACGATGGCATGGGAGTTCTAGGTAGATCTTCTGTATTAATGGCAAGCCAGACTACTAGACTAGGTAAGAGCAGTAGTATCATGATGCGAGACAAATGCATATCTTAGAGATCCTATTACAGTGAGACCAACCTTGAGTGGATTCATAAAAACTTCATTATCATCTCTTTCAGTTATCCAAGTCTTTCCCCTCTATTTCTCCCTTTTTAAGCTCTCCTTGTTATTTGATCATCTCCCTAGTGCCTACTTGTTTAGTGTACAATTATGAAACATCTTGGAAATTCTTTTACTTTCATTTATTGTTACCTTTGTATTATGATCAATTCTCTTTGATCCCTATCATCAGGACCTGACTTTTTCCTTTCTTGTCTAGGGAGTTTTGGGTGTTGTTTCCACAGCTCCTTGAGGCTCTTTGTTACTCCTTTGTTTCTGATTGTAGTGGATCAGTTTTGATGTGCTTCTATTCTTAGCCATCACTAATTGAGTGATGCCATGGCTATTCTTATTTCCTACTAGGCTGCTGGTTCTGTTCCTTTGTGATGGGCATCTCTCTGGACTTTTCCACATGAGACTTCTTTCTTTTGACTAAGCTGCTATTCTTAGTGATAATGCTGTGGGGCTGTGGGCTTGACTCCACTGGTTCTTGAGTGATTGGCCTATCAGTAGTAGCGACCTTATATCCCTGGGTATACTGCTACATAGGTAGCCAGCTTTTGGTAGTGAAGTTCTCTGTGCCTTTTCTGCTACCTAGCAGGTGATTCTTTTTTAGTTCTGTTTTTGGGATGTGAAGTCACAAAATTTGTTTAAATCTAGGCCTGAATATATTTCAGGCCTTATACTGCACTCAGCATCTCTAAGTATTCCCATCATTCAGGCAAGACTCTCCATCTCTCTTCCATACTGATCTCCCCTTTTGTTTCTAACAGTACCTGGCTTTCCACATCCACCCATGCCTGGCCTCCTGTATCCACCAGCACCTAGCCTCCTACATTTACCAGTTCCCAGCCTCTCGCTGCCTAGCCTTTTGTATCTATTAGTGACTTGCCTGTTATGTCTACCAGTGTCTAGCATTTTGCATCTATCAGTAATTTTCCTTTTGTGTCCACTAGTGCCTGGCCTTCTGCTAGTGCCCAGCTGTCTATGTCTACCTGTGCCCAGTCTTCTGCACTTGCCTATGTACAGCCTTCTGCAGTTACCTATGCATAGCCTTTCTCATCTACTAGTGCATAGCCTTTTGCACTTACCAGTGCCTACAAGAGGGACAGTCTTGGGAAGTGCAAGAAAACAGCTGCAGTCTCACCAGAAATCAAAGAACAAGCAGAAGAAGAAAAAGAAGAAGAAGAAGAAGAAATACAGTACTTGAGGAGCAAGTCTCCTGAATTCAAACAATGCAAGTATCCAAATGGCCTTAGGTCTATCTATGAAGCTCTACAACCACTCCCATGTTCTGTTCCTTGGCCTGGCCCTGAGTCCCTTGCCACTCACAAGCCCACTGATAGGTATTCTGTCAGTTTAGGTCCTGTGCTACGTCTTGTAGATATCATCCAAACTTTTTTTTATTATGTTTTCTTAATGTCCATTGACTCTGGCTTAGAATCACGGTGAAACTATTTCTGAGAATCAGTCTTTGTCTGGTAGTTCTGAAAATACAGGTTCATCTATTAAATTAGTCCAGTCTATTAAATCTTCTGTAACCACAGCAATGTCAGTCACACTAGCAACATTGACAAGACCTTCTCCATTTGCAGAACCTGAGATTTACCAGCTATATTTGAAGTATATGGCTCCCCCAAAAAATCCTGACTGGATTGATATGATATCTATGGAAATTCATCCTGCTTTTGTCAAGCCTCCTCCTAACAGACATGGGGTTCTTGTGTGGGAGACAATTGGAGAAAATACATCTATTGATGAGCTCTTGGTATCAAAACAAGGAGTTCATTATTCTTCTTTAATTTTATGTTCTTTTTTCTAATACATTTTCTTAGAAAGAGTGGCATAAATATATGCAGAGGGTTCAGCAGGAGAAAGTCAATAGGGAGAATGATGAAAGGAAGGAATTTCTTCAGCAGAAGAAAATACTAGAGGTATAAGCTAAGACCCATGCTAAGGCTAATCACAACAAGTTAGAGGCCTTGAAGCAACAATATCTAAAAGAATCACTTAATAAACCCATATCTATGTGGCCAAAACCAAACCTTCCTGATTCACCTGATCTTCCCCCACTCTTCCTGTACTCACAAGATGGCTCTCTCCTAAACCAAGATAATCTTCTAGATATAGAAGCAGCAAGGGTTCAGCCTTTGGCACCAGTATTTCAAAGTGTGGCTATACAAACAATGGAGGCAGTGACCAATGAGGTCGAGGTAGAAGCAGTGAGGGTTTAGTCTTCAATTTCAGTGCCTAATGACCTAATTTCAGAAGTAGCAAATATCCAGATTCCAATGTCAGTGTCTAACAATGCAATCATGGAAGCAACAAATGCTCAACCTTTGCTTCCATCACCCAAGGATATATCTGTAGAATCTGGTCAACATTATTCCCCAATGTCCATGGATGTATCTATGAAATCAGCAGAAAATATTTTACTTTTACCTTCAATATCCTCAACATCTGGTGCATCTTCCTTATGTGTTGGTCATGTGAAGTCGTCACAAAACCATATTCCTCAACCTTATACAATTTGCTCTAGAGCTAGGTCTCCAGCAGAGGACAATGGCTTTATGCCTGACCAAGATAAGGAAATGGCAATGCTTGAGGAGACTACCAAGAATGTACCTAACTTCAACCTTCCAGAAAATTTCAGCTTTACCAAAAATGTAGGTCATTCTTCAACTAGTAATCTTTTTAACTGACATCTGTTCCCAGCCACAGCCTACCCAGGAAAGCACCACTTTTGTGTCAAATCTTATGCCTTCACATGCTACTTCATCAATATCCTCTCCCAGTATACTGTTGAGCTATGGTACTCCTGGTGCTAATTTTAATATGAAGGGTCATGTCAACCCTTTTGTTCCTAGTCTTCCTGTTGAAGATCCTACAAATCCATTATGGGATGGTAAGAAGAAGACTGAGAATGCTCAAAGAGATTTGCCACTTGATCAACAAGCTTATGCTCTAGCCAGTTCTATGTCTTATGGTGGTAAGTTACCTGTGTCTGATTTCTCAGTATTGTACTTACCACATAACAGTAAACAACCCCTTATTGTCCCATGCTGGGGCCTCTAAGCTTACTCTACCCAAGAATGATAGTGATCAGGATTACCAGATGAATGTGAGCCCTCCAAATAATAAATCTACTTCCAGTGGCATTGGATCACAGCCCTTTGGTCAGTCATTTGTTCAAATATCTCAGGGAGCAGGAAGCTTTCACCCATCCATGCCAGGTCTTTTTGAACAGCATTCTGGTGGGCCTGGATTTAGCAACTCTTTCACAGCACTAGACTTCTTTGCCTCAGGTTCAAGTTCAAGCCAACCTAATCTTATTTCCTTTGCTGGTCCCAACTCATTTTTGTTGGGGGTACCGTTCGAGGCAAATGCTAATCAGTTCAATCAATCTAATCCCAATTCGTTCAATCAGTTCAATGCTACTGGGTTCAATCAGCCCAACTCCAGTCAGTTCAATCAGCCCAACCCCAATCAGTTCAATCAGTCAACACCTAGTCAATTTAATCAGTTGACACCCAATCAGTTCAATCAGTCAATACCCTGTAGAGATCAGGTGCTTGCCAACATCACAAATTCCCTCGATGAGCATCCTCCTCTACTACTCCTCTGACAATAATACCCCCTCTATTGTCTTCATCTCCATTTATTCTTTGATCAAACTTTTTTCTTTTGTTATTTGATTTGACTTTTTTTGTTTATTGTTTGTCAGATGTTTTATTGTACTACTAGTAGCGGCCTGACTAATGGTAGCTAGAGAGTATTTAAGAAGTCTTCTGTAACAAAAAGAGGGCAGTGAAATACAGGAGCAGTTTACCACCTCATCTCTTTCAACTTTGCAATAGGTCAGTAGCCAACAATAGACGGACGCCGTCATGCTCACAAACAACCTACCCCTCTTGGCATATCTTTAACCCAATCAGTTCAACCCATCAGCACTCAGTTTACCTTCTGCATCTCTTGCATCTACCCTAGTGGTTTTCACTATTGGAGCTCCATCTCCAGTGAAGCTGGATAGATATGGTCATCCAGTAAAGAATAAAAGCAGTTGTCTAACAAAGAAACTTCTGCAACAAAACCATATGAAGCAGTGATTCTCTCATGATCAAACAAGATCCATGGATTCACATAAAGAATTGTTGTCTCCTTTGATAGCCTATTTCCCGTCATCATCCCCTCTGGATTGTATTATTCTTCACCTGCATACCAGAGCTTTTGTAGGCTCTGTTGCACTCATTCTTGGCAATTTTATCATTGCCTGAGATCTGATTGGCATGAAATATGATTGGCATGAAGTATGATTGGTACAAAACATTAGCACTGATGTTCATGATTTCACTTTATTATCTTTCATCTTATATTTCAGTAGCTCAAGGCAGTGTTTTTTCTTCAGTATAGAATCATTCTCTTTTACAAAAGGCACCTCATTTTTTCTCAATCTATTTCTATTCTTCTTCTTCAACCTGTTTTCATACCTTTGACAAACAAACAGACAACTCCACACCATCAATCCTAACATGCTCTCTTGGAATGTACTTGAACCCTGACCATACCTTGCTCTCTTTTGGGATTTCAAGTAGTGGGCTCTTGGTTGTATTGTTCTTTGAGAGTGTAGGGGTATGTTGGTTAGTGTTGAGATATTCTTGTTCTTGTTTGTTGGGTGTAAATGCACTTTGAATTTATTTATTATTTATTCAGACATTATAGGATAAATTGTAGGGTGCCATTCTGTTTACTAATTTTTTTTCTTTATTTTTTTCATTCTCCTTGATCCTATCCAATATGATGCACTACCTGACCATTTTTTTTTCATTCTCCTCAATTTGATACTCTGCTTAATCATTTCCTTTCAATCTCCTCAATTCTGTCTAGTAATCTTTTTTATAATCCTCCCCAGTTTGATAATTTGCCTAGTCATTTTTCATCTCCTTAGCTTGATACTCTGCTTAGTCACTTGTTTTTAATTTCCTCCATTTGATACACTGCCTAGTTATTTTTTTCATCCTCCTCAATTTGCCTAGTCATTTTCTATCACCTTAATTCAATACACTACACTACACTACCTATTCTTTTTGTTCTCCTCAACTCAATATATTGTGTAGTCTTCTCAGTACATATTAGTATTTTTGTCTGGGTCAGTCCTCCAAAAATACTATCTATGGTAAAAATAGGCTATTTTTTCACAATTTGTCATGATTGTCACACAATGTCACACATCATTTGAGCTTAATGGTCACTTTCTATTTCTGGTCCTTTTTGGAGTACTCAATATGGTATTGGTTCTAGCCTGGAGTACTAACTTTGGTAATCTCATGTAATCACATCAATCCTGGAGTACTCAATTGGATATCTCACAGGTTTTTGTGATGTGACACATCCAACTCCCTCTTCTTTTTATTTTTTTCCCCCTTATGTCTCTGAGTTTTCTATGTTCATTCTCTCTCTGCTCTCTCAAGAAATTCCATTAGCAAGATACATAAATTAGGGTTTGATTAACCAGTCTTCCTGTGACAAGTTTCTAATGACAAGGGACAGTATTCAATTCTATCAGTTCCATGAACAAGTAAATACCCATGATGCATGAGAATGAGCTCTACAACAGGGTTATGATCAATACCTTTAGCAAGTTTGGACAAGTCTAATTGATTTTGAAACTTACTCAAGACACATAGAGGCACACAAATGACATCCAGAATCACCTACAAGATGAATTGAAAAGAGAGCAACGAGTAGTTAAATTCATGAGACACAAAAGTACCAACCTCTCAAGAGGTAAGCAGAAGAAATGGCAAGGCAAAGGGACAAGAAAGAAAGAGAGTTTGATTTCATTCTATCTATACAAGATATATGTCATTGAATTTCTGTCTCTATTGCACCTAAACAGTCTGATCTTCTATTCTAATTAGGCTTTACAGTAGCTTGGAAAAATCAAGTCTCACACTGCTGATACCATGATCCTGCTTTTTTCAGATGTCCCTTTCAGCTGCTGGGGGGGGCTCCTAGTCCTCAAACAACTACATTCTCTATTAGAACATTACTTTCTTATCCACACAATTCTAGTCTGAAGTATTCTAGGTGATGCAACAAGCTTGTTTCTTTTACTGCCATTGCTCCCTCACCTTCATCAACTGATGAGCTATTTTCTGAAGAAGAGCAGATAAGGGCTCAAAGAGAGGAAACTGTATCTTCAGAATGAGGTATTAATTGTTGTTGCTGGACAAGATTCTCTAGTCAACAGTTAAGTCAGGCCTTCTGTTCTGTGAGCTCAGCTATTATATCTTTATTTTTCACCTGATTTGAATTGCTCAAAATTGAAGAATACAGAAGAGAAAGGTTCACCTTCAATAAAATTTTGAATTTCAACTGGACTCAGCAACTTGTCCAACTGCAACCATTCCTGCTCAATTGGTACCATCACAAGCCTCTTGCCAAACTCCTCCATCATAACATCAGCCATTGTATCTTGCTGTTTCACATTCAAATGTAGTTCTACAGATATTATGACTAGATAAAGAGATGTAACAAATGTGTATTTGTTTATCACTTGGCAGATAGCTTGGAGAGAAACTTTTGATAGGAATGTTCTGCCATGGTAGATCATTGATATGTTTGACTGTTCAACAGCTATGGAATAAGAACAAAGTCTGGCAACTGATCACTTGAGCAATAGAATATGAACCAACCCTACTATCACAAATGGTCACTTACTTAATTTGTGATTGATGAGTTGATATTCAAAAGTGCTTAAGGAGCAGAGTTTATACAGTGACAAGAGATTTTGTTAAGTCTGAGGTCTAATCCTTAGACAGGAAGTCCTTATATACAGAATTGTGATGGTCTGTGCACTAGGACAGAGCATCATATGCTACTACCTATTGTTCTACATATGGTAGTGCCTTTGTGCTGTAAATAGTAATAACTTAACCTTATGGAGGCTGTCCTTTGTCCTAAGAAAAGGACAGATGACTATCGATAGGTAATTAATAAAGTCTATGTACAAACACTGAGGCCTTTATATCTCCACAAATATTAATTGTCTCAGTGCCATTTTAGGCTCATTCTGCAAGGTATGAAGAGGGCTTTTCTGATAACTAAAAGCAAAGCATAGATTGTGGTGGTTTCCGAGATATTGGTGATTTAATAAATGGTACTATGATGGTTACC
>Ga0153997_1000511_pt1 | contig 11291 bp, 12 predicted proteins | sample TSNC081MetaG_FD_104750 | JGI IMG/M metagenome (GOLD analysis project Ga0153997, IMG submission 104750) | Attine ant fungus gardens microbial communities from North Carolina, USA - TSNC081 MetaG | ecosystem: Host-associated > Fungi > Mycelium > Unclassified | place: USA: North Carolina, Lumber...
ATAGAGACAGGGCAAACAATTTATTTTCGAGGCCTTGATGACCCCCTTAAAATGAAGTCTATCAAACCCAAGGCGGGATATATTCGTAATATATGGTTTGAGGAAGTCGCCGAAATAGAGGGCGGCATGGCTACTATCAGAAACGTATTACAATCTTTAATGCGTGGTGGCGAAAAATTTAATGTCTTTTACAGCTATAACCCGCCTCGCTCAAAAAATAATTGGGTTAATGTCGCTGTTGAGGCGCAATCTTCGCGGAAAGATACCAAAATATATACCTCAAACTATTTGGAAGCCCCCGCACAATGGTTAGGGCGGCCTTTCCTTTTAGAGGCTGACCATCTTAAGGCCACTAGCCCGCAAGCTTACGAGCATGAATATTTGGGGGTTCCTATCGGTTACGGTGGTGATGTTTTTGAGAATGTTATCCTTGATAATATCTCTCATGACCTTTCCACCGAGGTCATGCGCTTTGGGGTTGATTTTGGTTTTGGAGTTGATCCTTTTGTTTGGATGAAAGTCGGCTACAACCGCCTCTATGACACTTTATATATTTTAGACGAGTTTGTCTCTATAAGAGTACATGACGACCAAGCCGCCAGACTCATAAAACAAAAAGGCGTTGCCAATATTCAACAAATTTGTGATAGCGCCGACCCGAAAGCTATTGATAACTTGAGGCGCGAGGGAATTAACGCTTATGGGTGTACTAAATTCGCGGGTAGCCGGGATCATGGTTACAAACACTTACAAAAATGGGACAGAATTATAATTGACCGTCAAAAATGCCCAAATGCCGCAAGGGAGTTTACCGCTTGCGAATATGAAAAAGATAAGCATGGCAATTTTGTTTCGTCTGTTCCTAAGCGCGACGATCACACTATAGACGCAGTTCGTTATGCCCTTGACCATGAAATAAATCAATCCCCTGGCTGTATTTCAATTTACGCGAGTACATCATGACAATGTATATTAATGATTTGGCCCCGCCTTATCAAAAACAGCGGGATGATATAAGGTTGCCTAGAACCCTGATGGGCGGGACTTCGGCCATGCGAGAGGCGAAGTCTCTATACTTGCCGCAAAAAGACGCTGAAGAAGATAAAGAATATCAAAAGAGACTTCAAGGCGCTGTTTTAAAAAATTATATGGCCAAAACAGTTGATTATCTTGCTGGGCAAGTATTCCAAAAGCCTGTTGATTATCAGCCTTTACAAGAGGGACGCAAGCCTGAATATAACGAGGCCTTTTTCCAGAATTTTAAAGAAAATGTTGACTTATCAAATAATAACCTTTCGGCCTTTTCGCTTGATGTTTTTAAAGATGGCTTAATAGACGGGTTGTCTTTTATTGTCGTTGATTACAGCCGTGTCAATTTACAAGAAAATGATGAAGGCGTGTTATTATATGAGACGGCCGAGGGCACATTTGAGCCAAAAACACAGGAAGCCGATTCACGTAATGGCTGGCGTCCTTATTTTGTAAAAGTTAAGGCCGAACAGGTGCTTGACGCTTGGGTTATAATACAAGACGGTCAAGAGGTGTTGAGGCATTTTCGTTATGAGGAAGTCTTCGAGCGGGCCAAAGATGAACAGGGCTTTGATCGTGAGCTTGTAACCAGAATAAGAGCTTTTTGGCCTGGTCGCTGGGAAGTTTGGGAAAATAGCCAAAATTCATCGCAACCCATATTAATTGATCAAGGCAGAACAAACCTTGATTATGTGCCTGTTTTTTGGTTCATGCCTGGTAAACGTGGAGAAAACGCGGTAACCGCGACCCCGCCGCTGGCTGACTTAGCTGAAATGAATAGAGCGCATTGGAACTCATATAGTCATCATTTGGAGCTTATGAAATGGGTTCGGTCACCTGTTTGGTTGGGCATTAATTTATTTAATAAAAAAGACGACCCAATCGCCTTTGGCCCCAGCCGTTATATTTGTGTTAGCAATAATGGCATTAGTGGCGTGTCGGCTGACCTAAAAAGCGTTGGTGTTGATACTAATAGCATAACTAAAAGTCAAGACGATTTAAAAGAAATGGAATCGGCGATGGAGGCTTACGGCCTTCAGGTCGCTCTTAATCCAGCCGGGTATTCAACGGCAACGCAAATCGCGACTGTGGCCAACGCCTCGGACAGCCAATTAAAAGGATGGTGTGTTGGTTTTCAAGATTGCCTCGAAAACGCCTTAAAAGCGGTTGCCAATTATAATAATGAAATGGATGGCCCCGCTGTTTATGTAAATAGCTCATTTAGACAGTCGTTTGAAACAGCAAAAGCAACTTTTTTAAAATCAATGTATGATAGCCAGAGTTTAAGTTTGCCAACTTTCTTGTCGGAAATAAAGCAAATGGGCGGGATAAATGATGAAATAGTTATTTCAGAAGAGATTGAAAGAATAGAGCAAGAGGCGGCCGGTTTGCTGCCTACATTATCGGGCGCTGTTGCGCCGCAAGAATAAACCCAAGTTTGGGTAAGGAGTTTTAAAATGCCTTGGAAAATGAACGAAGACAATAGTTTCGCGAAAGATGAAAGCGGCAACCCTGTTTGGGTGCGTGAAAGTGGCGAGGAAAAAGCGGTTGATTATATCGCGATGAGCCAAGCTCTTATGTCGGCAAGTCGTGAGGCCGCCGAACGTAAGGCAAAATTGCGAGAATATGAATCAAAGCTCGAGCCGCTTAAAGAAATCGATGATCTGCCGTCATGGATGGAAGACGCGAAAAAAGCCTTGGAAACTGTCAAGACAACGCCTGATAAAGAAAAAGATGTTGAAGACAGGATTAAAGGTCAAATAGAGGCCGTGACTAAGCCGTTAAAAGAGCAATTGGCAAGGCTGGAGGCCGAAAAGGCCGCCGCCGATTTGAGATTACAAAAAGAAACTATTGGCAACGCTTTCAGCCGTTCCGAATACGTTCGAAATAAAATGGTTGATCCTGTTGTCGCGTCTGATTTGTTTTCAAAGCATTTCAAACTTGGAAAAGAGGGGCGCTTGATAGCTGTTGATAATAACGGTCAAGTTATTTACAGCGAATCTGGTGAATCAGAAGCCCCGTTTGACGAGGCCTTGGCCCGCCTTGTGGATAACTACCCCGGTAAAAGTTTTTTACTTAAAGGAAGTAATGCCGCTGGTTCTGGAGCCAGGCCATCAGGAGCGGCGACGGGAATGCCCGTTGTTTCAGCACGAAAACAATTCAAAAACATAGCCGATAAAACTAAATTTATTTCAGAACATGGGCTTGAAGCCTATAAAAATTTATCGGCTGAATAATAGGAGAAAAAAATGCCTGGGACTCTTGCCCAATTTAAAATTTACGATGAACAGTATTACGGTGGTATGTTTGAGGCCGTTTATCAGAACATCAATGCCTTTAACGCCGCGTCCGCTGGTTCTATTGTTCTTACTGCCCGCGATATCCTCGGGGAGTTTGCCAAAGAGAGTTTTATTAAAGACTTGGATATGGTTTCTTGGCGCGATCCGTCTGTCGTTACAGCTATTCCTGATACGCCGATGGTTCAGGACGAATTTGTGACCGTCAAGCTTAATCGCCGCCTTGGCCCGATTGCCCAAACGCTGGATTCTTGGAAAAAGATTAATCAAGACCCCTTGGTTATGAGCTATATTCTGGGGCAGATGGCTGGCGACCGTAAAACTAAGGATTATCTCAATACCGCTTTGCTTGGTGTTTCGACCGCCCTGAGCAGTGTCGCGGCATTAAAACCAGCTGTAACGGGTGTTCTTACTCATACCAATCTCGTTACTCTTATGTCTGCCTTGGGCGACCAGTCGGCTTCGATTGCGGCCTTTGTTACCCATTCCAAGCCCTATTTTGACTTGCTTAAAGACGCTATTGCCGAAAAGGTCGTTGAGGTGGCCGGTACGGTCATTTATACTGGGAACGTGGCCACTTTTAACCGCCCGACTATTGTTACTGATAGCCCCGCGCTGATCGATTCTACTGGGGGCACGCCAAAATATAAAGTACTTGGCTTGGTTTCCAGAGCGGTTACCGTTGAGGATAATTCAGACGCTGAAACTGTAGCCTTTGAGATGGTAACCGGCCTTGAAAATTTAGTTTATCGCTATCAGGGTGAATATGCCTTTAACCTTGGTGTGCGTGGCTTCGCCTGGGATACCACGGCTGGCCCTAACCCTGTTGATTCCGCCATCGCTATGGGCGCAAACTGGAGGCAGGCCGCCACTGACATTAAGGCTTTGGCCGGCGCTGTTATTTCCGTGGATTAAATTATGAATATCATTGCTTTATATTGTGACGAGGTGACCCCTCAATTAAGTAAGGCATTGAAAAAAGCTCAAGAGAGCGGCTCATCTCGGGCCGCTTATCGAAGCGCCCGCGCTTTTAATCCCGCGCAAAAAGAGTTTTTTTCAGAAGCTTTAATTGATGAAAAGGCGACTAACCGCCAACTTATTGAAAAAACATTGATGGAATGGAAAATTCCATCAACTATTATTTCAACCGAAACGACAAAGGTGGTGGCCGCTGAGCCAACTTATGTCTCAAATTATACCTCAAGGAAAAAGAAAACAGTTGAGGAATAAAGCATGGCTCTAATTATTGAAGATGGGAGCATTATTGACGGGGCGAATTGCTTTGTTTCGGTTGCCGATTGTGACATCTGGCAAAGCGCGCGAGGTTCCACGACTTGGCCGCTGGGGGCAATATCTTTAGCCGAAAAAGAATCGGCCATTATTAAGGCGACTGATTATCTTAATGGCTTTGGATGGAAAGGCACGCGCCACCCCGGCGGTCAATTAATAACTTGGCCGCGTATTGGGGCCGTTGACGCTGATGGGTTTGCTATTGGTGAATACGTTATCCCCAAAGCGGTTATCGCGGCCAATTGTTATCTTGCGGGGGTTATTTTTGATGGCAAGAATGTTCAACCCATCTTGGAGCGTGGCGGCCGCATATCCTCTGAAAGCGTTGACACCTTATCAACCAGTTTCTTTGAAGACGCGGCTAATCGTGATGTGCATAGCGTTTTGGCTGACCTATTAAGGGGCCTTGCTTCTGAATTTGATGATTTCGCGGGTAACGCGGTCACAGGGTTGAGAATAACCACCGGCCGGATTGTGACAGCATGATAACCGCTAATTATATATCGAAATTACTGCCCCAAGATATGTTGGAGCGGTTTACCGATATAAGCCATGATTTTTTAATGGTTTGCGCAAAAATGCTTGAAAATAAAGAAGTTATGCGTTATTGGCGAACCAATAGATATAAAGCCAACGAATGGCTTATGATTGAGTTAGAAAAGGCGCAAAATAAGCACTGGAATAAAAAGGCTTTGCGTGAATTAAAAAACACCTTTGAGGTGACAGCTCAAAAATCATTAAGCCAAGACGAGGCGCTTTATCAAAGGGCTTACGAGGTCGGGGCCTTACCGCATAAACCAGCAGCAATTGCCGAAAGCGCTTTACTGGAGGAACGAATCGGGCGGGGGTATATTACCCTTGAGGCCGCGTTAAACGCTGCTCTTTTGACTGGCACACAAACAACGCTAGTCGTTTTAAATAAAGCCGTTTCTGCTGTCTCTATTGGCGAGGAAGCTATCGACGCGGCTATTAGAGAATCAATAAACGAGATAGCAAGGCAAGGCATTACAGGCCATTTGATGCGAAACGGAAAAACGTTAGAGCTTGGCGCGTATGTCAGGCGTGAAGTGACTACCGGCGTTATGAACGTTACTCGTGAATTAAGTTTTTTAAGGGCGGAGGAATGGGGATCGGATTTGATCCAAGTTTCAGCCCATGCGGCCGCCCGGCCTCTTTGCTTCCCTTATCAGGGCCAAATATATTCTTTGTCTGGTAAACATGAACGCTTTGAGCCTTTAGCCTCTACAAGCTACGGGGAAATAGCCGGGTTATTCGGGATTAATTGCCGTCATGTTTTTTGGCCTTGGTTCGAGGGATTAAACGATGAATATACCTCAGAGCAACAAGACCCTGCCAAATACGAATTGGGCATTGATAATAATACGCTTTATGAGCAAACGCAAAAACAGCGTTATAATGAGAGACAAATCAGGGCTTGGAAACGCCGGGCGAATGAATTAGAAGAATCTGGCATTGATAACTCAAGAGCCAGAAAAAAAGTTAAATATTGGCAAACTCGGCAACGTTCATTTTTGAAAGATTTAACCTTACGGCGTGATTACACGAGAGAGGCAGCCTGATGAATCCTATTAATGAAAAATGGTTGCCTCATACCGTAACATTATTTAATCTTCATAGAGATGATGACGGGGAAATAAAGTATTACAGAACCATCTTACAAAAAGTGAGGGTTGGAAGCCGTAAAACATCGCTGGCGGCTTCTGTTCGTGGCGTAAAAAAAGACTTTGAAATAACGGCGCTGATAGACCCTGAAACGTCAATTGCCGTGAACAAATCTTTTATTTTTAAAAAAGAATGGGAAGCCCTAGCTGACAAAGAAAAATATTGGACGCTTGACGAAGGGGACTGGTTTGTTTTTACCTTAGGCCAGATTGTTACGAATATTCCTGATATTGATTTAACGGCTGAAACAGAGCAAGAATTTAGAAACATATATGATATTCATGTCATTTCGTCATTAAAGCCGATTATTGATAAAGACGGAACAGTCCATCATTGGAGTGTTACTTTTGAGTAATGTAACAGGAAAATTTATAATAGAAAATAGCGGGGCCTTTGCCCGTGGGGCGAAATTTAAATCGTCTTTAAAATCTGCTCATGAAGCTTTAGATAGCCAAATTATAAAGAATACAACGCCGTTCGTTCCCTTCAGAACTGGTATGTTATCAAGCTCACCAATTAGAGCTAAGACAAAAACCGGGGAAATAGTTTATAAAACTCCATATGCCAGACGGCTCTATTACGGTGAAAGTTTTAATTTTAATAAAACTTTTCACCCGCAAGCAACGGCGAAATGGCTTGAAAAGGCCAAGGCTATTTGGTATAGACAATGGGTTAATGTTGTCGCTAAAATCTTAAAAGGTGGAAGCAAATGAGTACACTTGAGCAAAGTCGATTAGCTGAAAAGTTAAGATTATATTTTTTAAATTTTCCGGGGTTACCGGTAAAGGAAGGGGCCTTTTTGCTTGATGTATTAGGTGAAAAAAAACCGTCAATGTCATTGCAAATGAACCCAGGCCAGCAGATACGGCGCAGTATAAACGGCAGAAAAACAATGCGTCAACCTTTTACGATCTTTTATAGATCGTCAAAGACTGGTAAAAATGAGGAAGTTTCCTCAATGCTTGGTATTTTGAACAGTATAGGTGAATGGCTGGAGGCACAAAAAAACCTCCCTGATTTTGGAACATCAATCAAAGCGACAAAACTAGAGCAAGTTGACTTGGCAAGTATTGTTGAGCAGGAAAACACAATTATAGCTTATATGGCCACTTTCGCGTTAGAATATGACGTTAAGGCCAATTAAAGGAGACAAAGATGGCGATTAGTGGAACCTTGGATCGTAAAGAGCGCGGGTTTTACATTGGAACCCGCAGCGCAACGACCTATAACCGCATTGGCGAGGGGTTTGAAAGTCTGGACGAACAGCTTAACCCCCAGACGACCACGACCAACTATATTAATGGTAAAACCTCAAACACCATTACCAGTTATCAAGAAACTTGGCCCGTAAGTGGTCAACGTTATGTTGGCGACCCCGCGAATGACCTTTTTGCTCAACTTGCGGAATCAAGGGCCAAAGGGCCAGACGCTCAACTCATGTTGATCATCGTTAATTTTTATGAAGAAGACGCGGGCACTTCTGGGTCATACCGGGCCTTTAAGCAGCCTGTCGTTTACGCGCCTGAAAGCGGTGGCGGTGGGGCGGCTACCGACCCCCTCGGCCTTAGTGGCACCCTTAGCGCGGATGGGGAAATTATTGAGGGCCTCTTTACCCCCGCAAGCGCGTCCGATCTTGACACGGGGGTATTCGCGTAATGGAGATTAAATTTGTTGATACTTCTTTGACTCTTAACGTCAATGGGAAAGATTACACCCTTGACGTTGGCGAAGTGGAAACAGCCCGTAAAGCGCTGGCCATGTCGATGACAGCGTTAAATGTTGGGATAGATGGCGACCCTTGCGGCAAGATGGTAACCGCTATTGATGAACTTTTTGGGCAGGGAACGGCTAACGAAATGCTCGCGGGGAAATCGCCAACAAATGACCTTGCTGTCAAATATTTGGCGTTATCTTTGGGTAAAGCAATATCCCAAAAACGAAACGAGACTATGACGGCGGCTTTTAATCTTGAGTAATGTTTATTCCATAAAGAGCGGGGAGGCTTTTTCGCCTGTTAATTATAGGTTTTTCGGGCGAGAGGGCTTCCCCGAACAAATGCGATGTGATGGTTATTCGGCTGTCTTTGACACTGATTTTAGAACATGGCTTAAATATGAAAAAATAGTATTATCAGATAGGATTTCAGATAATGAAAAAGTGGAGTTAGCGCTTAAATTTTGTTTCAAGTCATATGACGAGCAGATAGATATAAAATATTTAACGCAAGGCGCTTATTGGTTTTATTCAAAAGATTTTATTGATAATGAGCATATATTCGATGACCCTGGCTTAATAAAGCAAAAAGAGCAATATGAACTCAATTTTAAAAATAAGAAAAAAAAAGTAAGCTTTGACTTTTTTTGGGACGCCCAAACCCTTTGGGGTTCTTTTATGGCTACTTATGGCCTCGATCTTTTTAAAGCTGATTTACATTGGTGGGCTTTTTTAGAGATGGTTAATCATCTTCCCGATAATTGTTGCTTCAATAATTTAAGAAGATTGCGAGAGGCAAAACGCGCTGATGTGCCAGAGGCTCAACGTTCTGATTTAAATATACGTCAATATCTAGTTTCCATTCCGAAAACAAGGATTTTTTAATGGCTCAATATGACGGCACTGTTATAATTAAAACCGACATAGATCAGGCTGAATTTAATAAGGGCCTTAAGAATATGGAGGCGGAGGCCAGAAACTTCACGTCAACGGTTCCGCCTGTATTTAATAAGGGCCTCAAGGATATGGAAAATGAGATGAAAGGCTTCGGTAGTCGTGTGCCCGCGATTGCCAAGAAAGCCGTTTCCTTATTATCTGTTGCCTTTGGAGCTTTTGGGACTAAAGAAATCGCTCGTATGGCCGGGGTATGGACTGACCTTGAATCGCGGGTGCGCGTTGCCTCAAAAGAGTTAGTTAGTACCAGTGACGTTTTGTCGCGCCTTGGCGATATAGCCAATAGAGCTTATTCACCATTGGAAAAAACAGCGGACGCGTTCTTGAGCAATTCCTATACGCTCAATGCTCTTGGCCTTTCGATGGAGAAACAGCTTGATCTTACTGACGCTTTAACTAATGCCTTGGTTGTTAGTGGTGCTAAAGGCGACCAATTTAATATCGTCATGGATTCCATAACCAGAGCGATGGCAACGGGCAAACTTAAAACTATTGAGCTTAATAATGTTTTAAAATATGGCGGGGAAGTCGCGAACGTTCTCGCCAAAAGTTTAGGCGTATCAGTTGTTGAGCTTCGCGGTCTTAGCGCTCAAGGCAAAATAACCTCGGAGGTTATTGCTAATGCCTTAATTGGTAGCATGGAGGAATTGCGTCAAAAAGCTGACGAAATGCCGGCCACAATCGCCGATTCTTTTACACGCTTAAGAAATAGATTGCTTCAATTTTCCGGCGAAATAAACGAAGCCTTTAATTTTGAGCAAAGCGTCGTTAAAGGTATTGACGCGGTAAATTCAGGGATTGAAGCCCTTGGCAAAGGGCTTGGCCCGCTTGCTGATATGGCTGGATATCTGCCCCCCATTGCTTTAGGATATCTTTCAATCAAGGCCGCTCAAACCAAGTTTGTGCAAGGCGTTGCCGAGACAACTAAGGGTATAGCCAGCAACGCGGCCGCAGTCACTGCCCAAACACAAGCATGGGCCAAACAAGAGGGCTTGTTTGCCGCTGTAAAATCGCAATTCCTTGGGCTTAATCAAGTTATTGGCGAAAATACTCGGATTGTTGTCCAAAACTCTTTGGCGGAAATAGAAAGCAATACAGCTAAGCTTAATAGAATAAACCGGGGCATTAAAATTCGGGAAACTGTCTTAGCTGAAAACGCGGCCATGCGGCAGGACGCTTTCATTAAGAAAAATTCAGCGGTAGCCGAAGCGCAATTAGCGAAACTTCAAGGGGTAAGGGCGACCGTTCAAAAAAGGCTGACTATTTCAACCCGAACTTTGGCGGCGGCGGAGGGTGAGGCGGTTCTTGCCTCAAGGGCTTTAGCGGTCGCTGGCTCAACCCTAAAAGCGGCTTTTAGCGGCCTTATGAGCGTCTTGGGCGGGCCACTTGGCATCGCCCTGACCGCTATAACCCTGGGCACGTTTGCTTTTACTACAAGGCAATCAGAGGCCGAAAAAGCGGCTAAAAGTCTTGGATACTCACTTGATGAATTATCAGAGGCCTATAACAAAGTAGGTAAGAGCGCTGATGACGCAAGCGAGAAATCTGTCAAGGCAAGCGACAGGCTACGCGCGTCACAAGCGCAAAATATTCAAGCAACGATTGACGATACAAAAACAAAATACGCGAATGCTATTTCTGAAATAGCAGCGCTCGTAACAGAGATTCAAGGGCGTGGATTTGATGTTTTTACGGTACTGCAAACCGGCGCCAATACATATCAAGAAACCTTGGTCCCTCTTTCCCCGGCGCTACAAGCGATAAGAGACCAACTTGGTTCATTATGGGATGAATTTTCAACTGGGAAAATTTCGCTAGAAGAATTCAAATCCGAAACAGAAACGCTTGAAATCCAATTAAAAAAGCTGCTTCCTATTCTGGGGGAAACTGAAAAAATTATTGTAGAAAAATTGTTAGCCGCATGGGGAAAACTAGGCTTGGGCATTGGCGCGGCTGCCAAGTCAACTGAAGATGGGACAGCTGCCATTGAAAAACAAAATAAAGTTCTTGAAACAACAAATGATTTAACTAGGAAATGGGCGGAAGCTAACTCAATTCTAAATAAAAATGAAGTCAAAATACCGACCACTCTTGCGGAGGCGGCAGAATTTTTAGCAAAAAATGTACAAGAAACAAAAGGATGGGCTGAACAGCAAAAGGCATTAGAGGCCGAGGCTCAAAGAGTGGCTCTTGCTATATTTGCGCAACAAGCTGCCGTTGCCGCGGCTACTCAAGAATGGGCCACCTTTGTTCAGATAACGGCTGAACTTGCTAATATTACTTCAATGTTGGCTTCTGGCCCCGCAAAAGGTGTTAGCGGTGGAG
>Ga0153997_1000513_pt1 | contig 11276 bp, 8 predicted proteins | sample TSNC081MetaG_FD_104750 | JGI IMG/M metagenome (GOLD analysis project Ga0153997, IMG submission 104750) | Attine ant fungus gardens microbial communities from North Carolina, USA - TSNC081 MetaG | ecosystem: Host-associated > Fungi > Mycelium > Unclassified | place: USA: North Carolina, Lumber...
CCGCAATCTTCTTCTCCAGATCCTCGATCATACGCACTACGTCGAAGGCGAAGCCTTCATTCAGTTCAATCAATACTTCCACCGTATCCAGAGCACCTGCCCGGTCCACAATAATCTGGTAAACGGGGGCAATATTCTCAAACTGCATCAGAACACTTTCCACCTGAGAGGGGAATACATTCACGCCGCGGATGATCAGCATGTCGTCTGTACGTCCCTGCGGCTTCTCCATACGGATGAAAGTACGCCCGCAAGAGCACTTCCTTCGGCTGATCCGGCAGAGGTCTCTGGTGCGGTAGCGGATAATCGGGAAAGCTTCCTTGGAGATGCTGGTGAATACCAGTTCACCCAGTTCTCCCTCCGGAAGCGGTTCACCCGTCTCGGGATCAATAATCTCCACAATAAATTGGTCCTCGTTTACATGCATGCCGGCCTGTTCTTCACACTCATAGGATACCCCGGGTCCCATAACTTCTGTCAGTCCATAGATATCATATGCTTTAATTCCCAGCAGCCGTTCAATTTCCCGGCGCATATTTTCGGTCCAGGGCTCGGCTCCGAAAATGCCGGCCCGCAGAGGGATATCTTCCGGGGCGATTTTATTCTCCTGCAGACATTCACCCAGATAGGCGGCATAAGAGGGCGTACAGCAGAGGATATCCGAGTGGAAATCCTGCATGATTTGCAGCTGACGGTTCGTATTGCCTGAGGATACAGGAATGCAGGTAGCTCCCAGAGCCGTGGCTCCTTCGTGGAGTCCCAGACCGCCGGTGAACAGTCCATAGCCGTAGGCGATATGGACGAAGTCCCCTACGCCGCCGCCTGCCGCTACGATTGCCCGTGCACAGCATTCGCCCCAGTTGTCCAGATCCTTCTGGGTATAACCGGCCACGATAGGCTTGCCGGTAGTACCGGAGGATGCGTGAATACGGGCCAGCTGTTCCTTCGGGACAGCGAATAATCCATATGGATAAGTATCCCGCAGATCTTGTTTATAGGTGAAGGGCAGTTTACGGAGGTCATCGAGTGAATGGATATCCTCCGGCTTTACACCCAGTTCGTCAAAACGCTGCCGGTAGAAGGATACCTTCTCGTAGACATCCCTCGCGGTTTTTTGAAGGCTCTTAAGCTGCAGAGATTGAATCTCCTCCAGGGGAGCCGCTTCGATTGCATTATAGAGTTTTCCCATTTTCTGTCTCCTTTTGCGGTAGTTATTGACCGCGCAGATCCACGATGCGCCTGGCTTTTCCGACAAAGCGCTCAATGCTCTTGGGTTCTGCCAGGGTGACCTTGGCCTTTAATCCAAGTACTGTGGCCAGCTTTGCCTGAATCTGGCTTCTCATGCGTTCCAGATTACCGTAGCTTTCCAGCAGGGAGGCGTCGGTCAGCTCTACCTTTACCTCCAGTGTATCTACATAGCCTTCCCGGCGCACATAGAGCATATAGTGGGGACTGGTCTGGTCAATATTCATCAGGACGCTTTCAATCTGGGAGGGGAATACGTTAACACCGCGGATCTTCAGCATATCATCGCTGCGGCCCATAATCTTATCCATCCGCGCTGTGGTTCTGCCGCAGGCGCAGGGGTCCTTAATGATTCGGGTCAGGTCGCGGGTACGGTAGCGGAGCAGGGGCATACATTCCCTGGCCAGGGTGGTGACCACCAGCTCGCCTACCTCTCCATCCGGAACCGGCTCTAATGTCTCCGGGTCCAGAATTTCACAGAGGAAGCAGTCCTCATTAATATGAAGGCCGTCGCGCTGCTGACATTCACCGGACATGCCGGGGCCCATCAGTTCGCTGAGACCGTAGTTATCGGTGGCAAATAAGCCGAGGGAATCTTCGATCTGGCCGCGCAGTTCCGTAGTACAGCCTTCGGAACCCAGAAGTCCTAGGCGCAGCTTGAAATCCTCCCGTTTATAGCCAAGTTCTTTGGCCATTTCGCCCAGATACATGGCGTAGGTGGGCGTTGCGATCAAGGCAGTGGTACCAAAATCTTTCATCAGCATCAGCTGCTTCTCAGAATTACCGGAAGAGCAGGGAACGATCGACGCTCCGATTTTCTCTAAGCCATAATGAAGGCCCAGAGCTCCGGTGAACAGCCCATAGCCGAAACAATTTTGGACAATATCGTCCCTGGTGGCTCCGGCGGCCGTTACCAGCCGTGCTACATTTTCAGACCAAACATCCAGATCGCCCTGTGTGTAGCCCACAACGGTCGGCTTTCCTGTAGTTCCCGACGAAGCGTGCATCCGCACCACTTCGGACTGGGGAACGCCAAACAATCCGTAAGGGTAGTTATCTCTAAGGTCCGCCTTCGTTGTGGGCGGTATAAATCGGAGATCCTCCAGAGCAAGGATCTTGTCGGGTGTCATACCTGCTTCATCCAGCCGGGCATGGTAGAAGGGGACATTGGTATAGGCATGCGCCACCATCTTTTGCAGCCGCTCCAGCTGCAGCTTCTCCATCTCTTCACGCGGCATGGTCTCCCTGTCTTTGTTCCAAATCACTTTTGCACACTCCGTTCTTTCGCGCATTAACGCTTTTGCGTAGAAAATTCATATTTGCATGATACCGTATTTTGTTTAAGAATTCAAGCAAAAATGGACTTTTCTTTTAAAAGAGCGCTTCCTTAAAAACCTGCCTTGTCCCAGAGGGGGGCTTTGTGGTATACTTTGATAGAAACGGAGGACGTATATGAACATACAAATTCAAAAGCCGCTGGTACTTCTGACAGCGGAAAATGGTTTTGAATTACAGGTCCGGGATCTATATATAGAAGGTGGCCGGATCACGGCTATCGGCAGCGCTCCGGAAGGCTTCCTTGCAGACCGGGTACTGGATGGAACCGACAGACTGGTAATTCCAGGGTTGATTAATTGCCATACTCATAATTATATGACAGGATTCCGAAACCTGGCAGACGATGTGCCTTTTCAGGAATGGCTGTTTGAGCGGGTGATGCCAAAAGAGGACCGGATGAGTGGGGAGGACGCCTACTGGGCGGCGACCCTTGGCATTATGGAAATGCTCCGTTCCGGTACTACCTGTTTTAACGATATGCAGATGCATATACACCAGACTTCCCGGGCGGTGGCGGAGTCCGGCATCCGGGCTTGTATCGGGCGCGGGCTGTCCGGTACCGCAGAGGATGAGGGCGGAACCAGACGGCTGCGGGAGGCGGCAGAGGAGATCGACCGCTGGCAGGGGCATTCGCGCATGACCTTTGCCATAGCGCCTCATGCGCCGTATACCTGTGACGCCGCTTACCTGAGGGCGGCGGCGGCGGAAGCGGTGAAACGGCAGCTTCATTTGCATATCCATTTATCCGAAAGCCGGTTTGAGGTGGAGCAAATGAGGGCAGAGACCGGAATGTCTCCCATAGCCTATGCCAAATCCCTGGGGTTGTTTGAAGTTCCGGCGGTGGCGGCCCACTGCGTACATGTGGATGAGGAGGACATCCGGATTTTGGCGGACTGCGGTGTCAGTGTGGCCACGAATCCAGCCAGTAATATGAAGCTGGGAAATGGCTTTGCACCGGTTCCGAAGATGCTGGAGGCAGGAGTTAACCTATGCATCGGCACCGACGGTGCGGCCAGCAATAACGCCCTGAACCTGTTCCGGGAAATGGGATTGCTGGTGTTAATTCACAAGGGAGCCGCTCAGAGTGCGGTGGCTGTCAGTGCGTCGGAAGCGCTGAAGATGGCCACGATAAATGGAGCGAAAGCGCTTGGCCTTGAGCAGGAAATCGGAAGCATTGCCGCAGGTATGAAGGCAGATCTGGCGCTGTTGGATTTGAACCGGCCCCAGCTGCAGCCGAAGAACAATCTTGTATCCTCATTGGCCTATTCCGCGAATGGATCCGAGGTGGAAACGGTACTGGTGGATGGTGAAATCGTAATGGAGAAGCGGCGCTTTACAAAGATCGACGAAGAACGGGTCTTGCATGAGATCAGGCAAAGGTTTACATAAGAGTATCTTCCTATGTAAGAAAAAACCCGCCTTTAAAAGGCGGGTGGGTTTATTCAAATAATTGTGTAAACTTCTTTACCACATTTGCGATGTTTGTATCCTTGCGCCATACCAGGAAGGACTTGGTGTTAATCGAAGGCTGTACGATCTTCTTAATCATCACCTTGTCGTTCTTTAACTGCTGCGAAGCCGTATAGGAAGCAATGGCTACGCCAATGCCGGCTTCGGCCCAGCTGACAGAAGAGGAAATTTCCGTATTCTGACAGATGATATTCGGAGAGAAGCCACGCTGACGGCAGGCATTTACCAGCAGGTCATGGTAACGCCGGTGAATAATCAGCGGCTTGCCTTTAAGCGCAGCCAGGGGAATCGTATCCTCCTGGAGGCCGTCAAAAAAGCTGGGAAGGGCGATCGCCGCAAAGTAATCCGTGTCCTCATCCTTCGACTCATCCTCCCGGACAAAGCGGGAGTGATACAGGCTGGTATTAAAGGGCTCGCGAATGATCCCCACGTCGACAGATCCGGCATTCAGCAGGTTCAGTACATGGTTACTGCTGCCCTCAAAGACCTGAAAATCCACCTGTGGATGGGTCTTGTTAAAGGCCATGATCTTTTCCGGGAGAAGGCTGTTGCAGACGGACACAATCGTAGCAATCCGAATGGTACCCTTGGCTTCCGCGCCTAGGTTCTGCAGGTCGCGGACGGTGGCGTTTACGAGATTTAAAATTTCTCTGGCGCGCTGCTGAAGGATTAATCCCTCGTGGGTAATGGTTAAATTCCGTTTGTCCCGCTCAAAAAGCTGTACGCCAAATTCATCTTCCAAAGCCTTTAGCTGAAGGCTTAGAGGTGGTTGAGAGATATTAAGGTTTTTGGCGGCTGCCGTAATATGCCCGGCCTCTGCTATTGCCAAAAAATATTCCAGCTGCTTTAATGTCATAAAAGTCACACCTTTCGTAAAAAGTAAGTTACTGAGTCGTGGAAAGGGCTTGCATTATTATTTAAAACCAGTATGATTAGAGAGCACTCATACATTATCATTATAATAGCCTGTGAACAAAAAGACAATAGCTTTTTACTATAAGAAATCCCGTAATAGATTAGAAAATTAAATAATTTTAAGAAAAACCGCAGAGAAGATAAGTTTATGAAGAAGATTCAGGAGGAGAAGAATCATGGAGAGCGAAATTCGCGATTTTAAGCTGGCCCCTTCCGGTCACCAGAAGATTGAATGGGTAAGACGCAACATGCCGTTGCTGCGCAGTATGGAAGAAGAATTCCGGGCTGATCAGCCCTTTGCCGGCAAGCGGGTGGCACTGTCGATTCATCTGGAAGCCAAAACCGCGTACCTGTGCAAGGTTCTGGCGGCCGGCGGCGCCGATATGAAAATTACCGGCAGCAATCCGCTGTCTACGCAGGATGACATTGCGGCTGCGCTGGTGGAGGATGGACTGGAGGTACATGCCTGGTATGATGCGGCCCCGGAAGAATATGAAGAACATATTTCACATGTACTGGAACAAGACTGCCAGATTATTATTGACGACGGAGGCGATCTGGTACACATGCTTCATACCCGGTATCCGGAGAAAATTGCCCATGTGATCGGAGGATGTGAGGAAACCACCACAGGTATCCTGCGCTTGATTGCCATGGACAAGGCGGGGGAGCTGAAGTTCCCGATGGTATTGGTGAACAATGCGGATTGTAAGCATTTGTTTGATAACCGCTATGGCACCGGCCAATCCGTTATGGATGGCATTAACCGTACCACGAATTTGATCGTGGCAGGTAAAATTGTGGTAGTGGCCGGTTATGGCTGGTGCGGCAAGGGCGTTGCGATGCGCGCCAAGGGAATGGGCGCCCGTGTAGTAGTGACAGAGGTAGACCCCATTAAGGCGATCGAGGCGGTCATGGATGGCTTTGATGTCATGCCGATGAAGGACGCGGCGCGAACCGGCGATTTGTTTATCACCGTAACCGGCTGCAGCGGTGTCATTGACGAAGAAGATTTTGCGGTGATGAAAAACGGTGCGATTCTCTGTAATGCCGGACACTTTGATGTAGAAGTGGACGTAGCGAAGCTCATGGAAATTGCGCTGGAGAAGCAGGAACAGCGTAAGAACATAATGGGATACCGTCTGGACGCCGATCGCTGGGTATATGTATTAGGAGAAGGCCGTTTGGTAAATCTGGCGGCAGGCGACGGTCATCCGGCAGAAATCATGGATATGAGTTTTGCCATTCAGGCGCTGAGTGCCAAGTATCTGGTGGAGCATGGGCATGAGCTTCAAGAGAAGCTGATCGCGGTACCCCGCGCGGTGGATTTGGATGTGGCCCGCCGGAAGCTTGCCTTTCTGGGCAAAGAAATTGATGCTCTGACACCGGAACAGGATGCCTATCTGAACAATACCTCCCTCATATGAGGGAGGTATTGTTCAGTCAGTTAGAGGGCTGTGTTTATAAGAATTCGCGAAGCTCCTTCAGATTTCGTTCTTCTGTTTTTAGGAGATCTTCCGCAAGGCTTATTGCCTTTTTATCCGATTGACGGGAATCGTGGATTGCTTTTGTAATCTTTGTGATTCCCATGTTACTTCCTTCGATGGCCATTTCCGCAAGATGAGAGGTGGAGCGGTCCATCAAGGTTTTCATATTCGTCATGGCAGTGCTGGACATTTTTGTTGCTTCCGATATATCTCTCACAGCCATTCCCTGGCTGCGCATCATCTGTGCGGCTTTTCTGTTCAGCTGCTTATAATCCTTCCACTGTTCGTGCAAAACCCCTTTCAGAGAGGTATCCTGAGCCTTCGAGGCTAACAGGGGAAGGGTTTCAATACCCATCTGGGTGTTTCGATAAATTCGGTCTAACAGGTTATCATTCTTCTTCATTTACTGCTGCCTCCGCGTCTGTGTTGATTTCATTTGTTATAGGATGTGCTCTTTTTTCACTTCTATGTATGCAAAATTCACCACTTTATAAACGAAAGAGTTTCCCTTAGAAATCATGTTCCGGTTCTCATTACTTGCATTTTAGATTCAGCGTAGTAGAATAATACAGACACGAAAGACAATGCCCGAAAGGAGGTTAAAAAAAGGATGTTTAGCAAAAAACAGATTTGGCAATTGATGATTCCGCTTATGGTGGAGCAGCTTCTGACCGTAACGGTAGGAATTGCAGACAGCATGATGGTATCCGTGGCAGGCGAGGCAGCTGTCTCCGGAGTATCTCTGGTGGATTCTTTAAATAATCTGATTCTGGGAATTATGGCAGCGCTGGCTACCGGCGGAGCGGTAGTCTGTTCCCAGTACATCGGAAAAAGGCAGAAGGAAAATGCCTGTCAGGCAGCCAATCAGCTGCTTCTGACTTCTGTGGTATTGGCGCTGCTGATTACAGGAATTATGCTGTTGGGCGGACGCGGGTTATTACAGTTGATTTTCGGAAGCACCGAAACGACAGTATTGGATCACGCATTCATCTATACGGTAATCATTGTACTAACCTATCCTTTTATGGCGGTATATAACTCGGCGGCGGCACTGTTCCGCTCCATGGGAAATTCCAGGATTTCCATGTTGGTTTCTATTCTGATGAATGCCGTTAACATATCTCTGAATGCAGTGCTGATCTTCGGGTTTCATATGGGTGTAGCCGGAGCGGCTGCCGCCACACTGGCGGCTCGGATTGTGGGATCAATCCTGATGCTGAGTATGATTCATCAGCAAAAGCATGAGATCCATATTGCAGATCTTCAGAAAATCCGCCCCAATCTCTCCATGATTCGCCGGATTCTCTATATCGGTATCCCTACCGGCTTGGAGAACGGGATGTTTCAGCTGGGGCGGATTCTGGTCCTCAGTCTGGCGGCCAGCTTTGGTACGGTCTCCATTATGGCGAATGCCGTGGCCGGCAGCCTTTGCGCTTTTATGATCATCCCGGGGACAGCGGTCAGCCTGGCGATGGTGACGATTGTGGGCCAATGCATCGGCGCAGAGAGGGTTGACCTGGCAAGGCGTTACACGAATCTGCTTTTGCTGCTATCAGTAGCAATGATTGGCGTTGTATCGGCGGTGATTGTACTGCTGCGTCCCTTCTTACTGGGGCTTTACCATATGTCACCGGAAGCCTATGAAATAGCGAACCGGCTGATGTTCTGGCATTTTATCCTGGGGACATTCATGTGGCCCCTGGCCTTTAATCTTCCGAATGCCCTGCGGGCCGGCAACGATGTAAAATATACCATGACGGTATCCATGCTGTCCATGTGGATTTGCCGCGTCGCCTTCTCTTATCTGCTTGCAAGGCGGTTTGAGCTGGGGTTATACGGTATCTGGATCGCGATGTTTACCGACTGGCTGGCACGGATCGTATGTTTTGTGGTCCGTTACCGGGATAACCGGTGGTGTCAGAAGCGGTTAATCTGACCAATCTCAATTTCCCGGATCTTATCATAGAGGAGTTGATTGACAGGGGTGGGGATTCCATGGACTTTGCCCAGGCGTATGGCTGTTCCCGCAAACAGGTCTACTTCTGTTTTACGTCCGGCCCTGACATCCTGGCACATGGAAGTAGTTCCTTCCGGTGCCAGGGTCTTCACCAGGCCAATCCAGTCCAGGATATCCTGATCGGTCAGACATATCCCTTCGGCAGCGGCGATCGCCTGTACCTCTTCCATGCCATCCACCATCATCTGATAGAGAGGCTGCTGCTGAAGCACTTCTCCATAAGTAGCGTTATAGACCGCGGTGACCTGGTTAATTCCTGCGTTTAACATCATTTTACTCCATTGGTGACGCAGAATATCCTCCGGAACTCTACAGGGGATTCCGGCAGATTCCAGCAGCTCCTTTACCGTCAGGACGCGGCCGCTGACGTGGCCGTCCTTTTCTCCAATGGCGAAATAGCCGATATTCCGGTAAGAGACATTATTGCCCTCTTTAGTAGCGTCCATTCCCTGAACCGTGCAGTAGAGCAGGCGATCCGGTCCATAAGCTTTGGCCAGATCCTCTTCACTGACAATGCCGTTCAGCAGAGACAGCAGAATTGTTCGGGGGCCGATCAGCCTTCTGGCGCCGGCCACGGCAGCTGCGAAGCTTGTGTATTTGGTGACAAATAATACCAGATCTACCGGTGCGGCTTCTTCCCAGTCAATATAATGAAAATCACAGAGACATCCGTTCGCGTAAACGCCCTCCGAACGGTAACGGCGGATACGGTCTGCGTCGGCAGCCACTGCCAGGATGTCCTTTCCCAAAGCGTCCGTGATAGTACGTGCATACATAATCCCGACGGCACCCAGACCGACCAGAGCAATCGATTGTATTTTCATTTTCAAAATCCTCCTTTACAAAAATTATTATAACAGTCGGAGGAAAAAAAGTATAGGTGTACTTGACCGGCTTACGAATGCTTGCTACAATACAAAGCAGACAATTTGCCGGGAGGGCCGGAGGATAGCATGAAGATTATTATAGGACTTGGAAATCCGAGCATGAAATATGCAGGGACCCGCCATAATGTAGGGTTTGGTGTCATTGATGTGTTAGCGGAGAAATATTATATAAAAGTAAACACAAACCGCCACAGGGCCCTTTGCGGGAGCGGTATGATCGGCGGCGAGAAGGTTATTCTGGCAAAACCGCTGACTTATATGAATTTAAGCGGAGAGAGCGTACGGGCTTTGACAGATTATTATAAACTTAATAAGGAAGATTTATTAATCCTATATGACGATGTCAGCCTGGAACTTGGACAGATTCGGATCCGGGCTCAGGGCAGCGCCGGAGGCCATAATGGAATGAAGAGTATTATCAGTCATCTAGGAAGTGATGTCTTCGCCAGAATCCGTCTGGGCATCGGTGCCAGGCCGGATCAGATGGAGCTGGCCGATTATGTGCTGGGACATTTTACACCGGCGGAACTGCCGGAGGTTCGGGAAGAGCTGAAGCTGGCCGGCGAAGCCGTGGAAGTAGTGCTTGCCTTTGGGATCCAGGAGGCAATGAATCGTTATAATGGATTGAAGAGAAGGGAAAGACATGGCAGCGACGTTTAACTGTCCATTAGAGGAGTTACACGGATTTAGCGAGATGAAAAGCGCTCTGGCAGGGGGCAAAGGTCCGATTCTGGTCAGTGGCTGCATTGACTCGCAGAAGGTCCATATGGCATGTGAGATGGGAGAGAATTTCTCCCTTCTTTTGCTGATCACTTATAACGACAGCCGGGCCAAGGAGATCTATGAAGATGCAAAATGCTTTCATAATTCCGTCTGGCTGTATCCTGCTAAGGATCTGCTATTTTATCAGGCGGATGTCCATAGCAATTTGCTAATCCGGCAGAGAATGGCTGTCTGGAAACAGATCATGGAGGTGGGAAACGGTGTTGTGGTCACGACGATTGACGCCTGCATGGACCGGGTGGCGCCGCCAAAGGAGCTTCGCAGCCGGATTACCACGCTTGTCTCCGGAACGGTTCTGGATTTGGAGGAACGGAAGCAGAAGCTGGTGGAAATGGGATACGAACGGGTTCCCCAGGTAGAAGCCTCCGGACAGTTTTCCATCCGGGGAGGGATTCTGGATATCTATCCTCTGACGGAAGAAGCTCCTGTTCGAATTGAGCTTTGGGGAGACGAAATTGATTCCATTCGCAGCTTTGACACGGAAAGCCAGCGCTCTATGGAGAACCTTAATTCCGTAACCATTTATCCCGCAGTGGATCTGTACGAGGGAGAGAAGACGGAGACACTGGCGTCCTTCCTTGAATACTTTCCGCCGGAGGCGGTATGCTTCCTGGATGAGCCAATGCGCTTAATGGAAAAGGCGGAGGCCGTGGCGAAGGAGTTTCAGGAAAGTATGCTGAACCGGCTGGAGAAGGGCTACGCAGTGCCGGAAGAGCTGCCCGCGCTGTTTGCGCCTGCCCAGGTATTGGAGCATTTGAACCAGCGAAACACAGCGGCGCTTACGGGTCTTGCACAGAGAAGCGGCAGTCTGAAGCCGGCGATGACCTTTTCCATATCGGCGCAGTCAGTACCTTCTTATCAGAACAGCTTTGAGACGCTGATCCAGGATCTAAAGCGCTGGAAAAAGGATAAGGCGAGAGTGGTGCTGCTGTCCGGCTCTAAGACCCGGGCCATCCGTTTGGCGAAGAGTCTGGAGGAATACGGACTGGGAGCATTTTACTCCGAAGAGGAGAATAAGCAGGTGCGGCCGGGGCAGGTTCTGGTAACCTATGGAAATATCCACAAGGGGTTCTGTTATCCGGAACTGCGCTTCTATGTTTTGTCGGAGGGAGATCTTTTTGGCAAAGAGCGAAA
>Ga0153997_1000514_pt1 | contig 11275 bp, 6 predicted proteins | sample TSNC081MetaG_FD_104750 | JGI IMG/M metagenome (GOLD analysis project Ga0153997, IMG submission 104750) | Attine ant fungus gardens microbial communities from North Carolina, USA - TSNC081 MetaG | ecosystem: Host-associated > Fungi > Mycelium > Unclassified | place: USA: North Carolina, Lumber...
GGAACAACGTATCACTCTATTGCCACTGACATCCCTCACACTCTTCTTTTCTCCACTTCAGTATGTAAACACCCCTCACCCGTCCCTGCTCTTCATCCCCTCAACAAGGTGAATCAATGCCACATGCCACACTTTATTACTTAAAATCTATGTGTTTGCCCTGAGTGCAAGTTGTCATAACAACTGGGATCTCGTCCTTTGCTGGTTGGCGCGGGTATTTCTATTTGAGAATCAGCTTCTGTTAACGGCATTCGGGTAGTGATCAACCTACTTGTTTCTTTTTTTCCGATGGCCCTGAATGGGCAGAGAGCGTCGATCACCTACCTTTTCTCCGTTTTCACACCATCATTAGCCTTCTTTCAATTATTTGTCTCTTCTGATCCTTGCTGTTCACACTAATCTTCTTCTCTCTAATACAAAAAAAGAAAGACAGTTACTGATAATTCATGTCTGCCTTTCTCCCCCTTTTTCATGACTATGAAGCTATTTAGACCATTGTTTGCTATACACAAGGAAGGAGGAAAATCCTGATGCCCTTTGCCTAGTACAAGTTTCTGACTTATTTTTTTGCAATCAGAGGTCAACAGCAAAAGAGCAGGTCTAAACCCATTCCAATGTTTACATGATGTTCAAAAGAGTGCAATTGGGAAATTGTTATCAACTTGGAGTGGGACTATATTAATTACAAACCCTGGAGTGATAATAAATGATTGTTAGAGGAGTGGTTAACAATAGCTGAGTACAGTGATTGTTACAACCTTGAGAAGTAACTCAGGTTGCAACACTCAATAAAGACTTGAGGGCAAGTTAAGAGCAGAGGAAGGAAGGGAATGATACAATTGGTAAAGCATAGGGAATACAAGTGAGTATTTACTACCTATGTACCATGAGGTAGAAATGAGGAGAATACATGGCAGACATGAGATCTTCTAAGTAAAGAACATGTCCTAACAATGAGGTACTGACTGAGCTACTGTACAGATAAGGAAGTATTAATGATAGAAGCAGAACATGTGGTAGAGTCATAGAGAACACCATAAGGTCAATCATTACCTGTCATGACTTGGTTAAGTCAATATTTATTTTTCTTTTCTTTTCTTTTCTATTATTCTTTTCCTTTTCCTTTTCTTTTCTTTTAGTTAGTTAGTTAGTTTTAGTTTAGTTTTTATATTAGGATGCATGAGATACTAGCTAGGGTTGGGGTTAGCATTGTGTATAAGTAGTTCACCAAATCTGACAAGAACTCCATTGAGTTCTCCTTGTCAACTTAGACTTGGAGTAGGCTTGAGTCATCTTGGCTAGAGTCTTACACTCATTGTTAATGGGTTTGTCAGGTTCGACTCCAAGAAGGGAATTCTTCTTGGGGGGCTTGGCCTTAACAGTAAGTTGTGCCTGCTCCTACACTTGCCCCTTCTAGGATTCAAAAGATTTATTAAGAGAGAGAGAGAGAGATATGAGTTGACAAGGATGGGGTCTTCCTGAGGGAGAACGAAACTAAGGTAGTTACAGCAATTGGCAATTATTTAAATAATTTGGAGGATTCCAAAAAGGCTGATGGTAAGCTGACCAATCCATGTGTGCACAGTATGCATCACGGTATCACCATCATGACAGGGTTAGGTGATACATACTATTTATATATGGTTTGTGTACTATTTTCCCACACTCATCATGTGACCCTGTGATGAGATGAGACCTGTGACATCCTGGTATATGACTGTGATGTGTGACATTTGCCATGTGACACTTTCCTGTACTTTTTTTTTATTTTTATTTTTTATATTCATCAGTTTATTACACGGTGCACAAAGGCAGGCCATGACAAGTACATAGTACCTACTTAAATAAGAGAGAAAGAAAGTGATAGAAAGAAAGAGAAAAAGAAGTAAAGAGATGTAAAAGGGATCGAGTAGTATCTAAGGTAATAAATGCTATGCTTTTACTCTGGGGAGTCATGCCGCGATGAGGCTTTAACCATTGTCAAAGCTAAATGCACCTGGATTGTCAGCGAGGAAGTGAACGAAGCTGTTAATGACGATGTTGCATGGTCTAGTGGAGGGATTATGCAAGTCGCATTCCATGACAATATGTTCATGTGTTTGAACTTCAGCATGGCCACAAGGACATCTAGTTGGGAGGTGAGGGAAGAATCATTGTCGATATTCTCTAATGGGGGCATGACCAGTCATCATGCAAGTAAATTGTGCACACAGTGAGTTTGTGAAACCTATGTATAGAAGCCAAGAACCTCCTTTAGCATAGGTAGGTTTGATGATTTGTTAATTTTTGTCCTCAAAGCTTAGGAAGCATTGACCTTTTTTTGGGTTATCTGCAAATAACTCCTGCTATTCTGAGAGAATGTTATCGCATTCCTTCTTTTTATTGAAAAGATATGATTCTTTGCTGGGAACGTGGGGGCGAATCTGCTTGCTTTCACTTGATCGTCAACAAGTCAGTGTCATGGCCATCTAACTCTACTGGGGCAATGCCAGAAGTGGATTCTGTTTCTACCATCTTTTTTTAGGTACATTTCGATTGCTGAGGCAATTGGGATGTAGATGTTTTGTAGAGGATCTACTTTAGTTTCAAGGATTTTTTTTGCTGTGATGATGGAATCCATGATGATGATGATGTTGTGGATATTATCTTTTTCCATGGTCAGTATTAATCCTGTGCAGATGGCCATGAGTTTGGCTTTTATTGATGTAACATTTACAGAATGAATTTTCAGGCATTGAATGATTAAATTGTCCAACCAAATGTGCACGACAGCTGTGGTGGCATGCAATTTCTTGACACCACCATCTGTGATGATGGCAATGTTATGTAGTAGAGTTTGGGATGATCAGAAAATCTGTTTAAGATTCTGTAGATGGTTGTAGAGGTCCTCATCAGATGAAAAAAGAGAAGAGTGAAAATTTATTCTACCAGGGAAATGATCGACTAATCTTAAACCAGGAGAGAAAATGGGATAAACAGAGGTGAAACAGTTCCTGACACCATTGAGGCATTCGTTGGTGTCTTTGATAAGGCTTTTCAGATTATTACGTTGTTTGGAAGTGAGTTTAGAGGTGGATGTTTTGTGAGGTGGTTGTTCTTTGGTGTGCTGAGAGTCTAGCAGAGAGTTAATAGCATGGGAGGGAGGTATGGATATATATCGTAAATGGTATCAGCCAATTAGTTTGCATAGATGTAGTATAATAGGGATAAGTCTAGTGATGGCTTCGATGCCTTTGGTAAGAGATGTTCAAAAGGCACCTGTGATCCAAAGAGCAGCTCTTCGTTGCATTTTCTTTAACTCTGATGTGTTTTTGACAATAGGGGCACCTTTAAAGAACCATAGTTGAAACCCATATAAAGCAATAGATAGGACGCAAGTTCTATATAAAAGGCGTTTCTGGATGGAGAGAAGACCTTGCAATGAATTGCCAAGCATCTTCATGGTATTAAGGGTGGAAAGGCATTTGTTGGCATAGAGATAAGTATGGTAGTGGAAGTTAAGCTTATGATCAAAGTAAAATCCTAAGTATTGTAGGATAGGTTTGGGAGAGATGATGGGGCCTCCTACGGAAGAAAGATCGATGGAGGGGTTGTGGGGGTGACGTGCTCTAGTGAAGTGGAACAATTCAGTTTTGCTGTGTTCCATGATAAGACCAGTGTCGAGGAGGATTTTGGACATGATATTATAGCTAAGGAGTAAAAAGGAAGAAAATAGAGAGTAACTCTTCTCTTGAGAAATTAAAAGGCTATCATCAACAAAAGATAAGACGTCAGTAGGTATATTTTCTTTTAAGTTTTTAATTCTTTTTTTGAAGGTTTTTATAATGGGTGCAAGGTAAATAGCAGATAGAATAGGGGAGAGAGCTGAGTCTTATCCTACCCCTACATTGGTGTCAAATACAGGAGATGTGAAACCGTTCCATAAGTATAAGGTGGATTGACCTGAGTGGTAACTTCTGAAGAAATTTCTGATGTTAGTATTAAGACTTGCTTTTTTTAGGCATATAGACAGAAAGTTATGGTTAAGAGAGGGGAAAAACTGCACAATGTCAAATGCAATAACACTCATGTGGCATTGTTTAAGCCAACTAGCATGAATGAGATGGGTAAGGTATATGCTGGTATCAGTTGTAGATCTTTGTCTGATGCCACCTAATTGGTTGGGATCTAGAAATCTGTTAGCTATAGTGTTGAATTGAAGGCGATTGCTGATAGCTTTTTCAATGAGTTTTCCTGTGGTATTTAGTAGGACAATGGGGCAAAATGATTTGGGAGTGTTATAAGTTTCTTTGTTGGGTTTGGGGATGATAACAGAGTAGGCAGCCTTAAAGTGGGATGGCCAGTATCCTAAGTTAAAGCATGTGTTAGCTATGTGGAGTAATTTCTCCAAACATGTGTTGCTAGACATAAGATGTTTGAGGTGTTTCCAAGAGATATGGTCAGGGCCGGGAGAGAAGGATGATGAGCACTTAGCTATCACATTCCTGAATTCTTGTTTGGAGAATAAAGGCCATTCAATGATGTTGGCTTGGGAGAGTTCGTTGAGGAAACATGTGTCAATGGGTTTATCTTCAGCAGAGTTATAAGAACTGTGAAGAGCACGCCATAATTCTGGTAGAGTGTTACACGGTTGGTCCTTATATGAAATGGTTTTGATAGCTAGAAGTGATTTTTTCTTTACCTAGCTCATTAGGTCCCAAGGCCTTTTATTCGATAATGCAATTTCATATATTTTTCTATCAAAAAACTTTCTTTTTGCTGAGCAGACACTCGTCTTGAATTCCTTCCAATGTTGAATGTTGCCTGAGGTTCGGTATCTGCTGAGGTTATTAGTGCACTCTTGATTCCACTATTCTTTAGAATGATTCGCTTCAACTTTGAGTAGGTTGTCCAGGCATTTTGAAATATAGAAGCTAGTTTCCGTACAGAGTTCTCTAATTCCTCTTCTGTCGCGATATTTGAAGTGTTCAATTCGAGTACTCCATTGGTTATTGAATTGAGGAATTCTAATTCTTCTTTGCTATTCTTCTTTATGGCACTTTTCTGCACTTCTTTCTTGTATAGTAAGTCCAAAAGAAAAATAAAATGAAAAGAAATATAAATAATGACTTAGCTGTTTTACCAAGTCATAATAGGTTCTGTCATTCTTGGGACTACTCAAAATGCCTATCTCAAGCTTTCTGATGCTATATCCAATGTCTTCTACCACAGCTAGCATTATTCTTGTTATGACTTGGCAAAATGGCTAAGTCATTATTTATATTTCTTTTTATTTTATTTTCTTTTGGACTTACTATACAAGGAAAAAGTGCAGGAAAAGTGTTACATGACAAATATCACATGTCACAGTCACATACCCAGGATATCACAGGGTTATATCACATGATGAGGTCACATGATGGGTGTGGGAAAACAGTGCACAGACCATGTAGTAGTTGTATAAGTAGTGTAGAAAATCTAATGGGAACTCCATTGAGTTCTCCTTGTCAACTCAGACTTGGAGGGTGATTAAGTCATCCAGGCTAAGTCACTACAATGATCTGGTGGAAGTTGCAGGAACATTCTAGAATTCTTATTTAGTATATAAGGTTGATATTTGTTGTATCTAATTATTGGTTTGTGATGGAATATGCCTTATTCCAAGTCAAACCAACTTGCAACTGGGTTTTTGTGACACCTTAAATATGAGATGAGCATGTATCTACTTGACAGGAAATGTAAATGTCTCAGATACTTCTGTAGATGCTGCTAAGGAGAATATTTACCAGAATAATAAGAGAGGTAATAAATGATGCCAAAATGGAAATGGAGAATGCACTCAGCAATGGAGGAGAAGATGATGCAATGAAATAAGAAAGACCTAGAATATTCTAAAGACAATATAAAACAAAAACAACAAGTACAGTAAACAATTCAGCAACTTGCTCCATACTTCTGTTGAGCATTACACTAAAAATAGGTAATGTTTCTGATATTGGTAGCTACGTTACATGATGAAAATAGAGGTATATAAGTAGTGTAGTTACTTAGTATTGGCTATCTGTTTATACCCTGTACCGTACTGTACCCTCTCCTGTTCGTATTTCAACACCAACACCTTTGACATCACTTACAGTCACAAGAGACAATTGGAGTAGTTCGGCTTAGGGAGGGACACTCAACTTGATGCTGCAAACTGTCGGCTGGTTAGGCAATATGAGTCACTGATAGTGAATCAAAGCATGTAATCGACCTCCACGTATGGTAAGAACAGGAGATGGAAATAGTAGTATTACGCATGAAAGCGGTCATGTCATAAGTGTACCAATGTTGCAGCATGTCCAATTTAACGGCCCCTCAAGACGGCCCAGTCTGCGAGTTGCGTCAGCTGATCTCGAGCAGTGGTATGAGGCAGCTCCTGTAATACTTTTTTCGCTTCATCGGTGTTGATGTGGACTGACTCACGAGGGTCTCACTTCTGTTGTTTCACTGAGACACGGTATATTGTTATCTGAGACACAGTATACTAAGACATGCACAGTCATGTAATAAATAGTCGAGTAACCTAGCTAGTCCCTCAGTTGATCACCCGTTAAGGTGTCATCTGAGCTACTTCGTCTTTTAATCGGCATAACTTTGCGCAAGCTCTGTTGATATCGTTCAATTGCAGATGATCCCTACATCAGATCTAGAGCCTGGAAGTGTAGGCATTCAGAAAACACGAGAAGAAATATATAGACGTTCTTGACCTTTTCATTATCCCCGGGGAGCTGGAATTTACGCTTCATTAGCTCACCCATCTCTGGAAACTCCTCTCAAGCATGCAACGACAGTGCAGTCACAAGACCAATTCTGAGGCCAGCATTACTAGGTTTTCCAAGGCTGATGGTGCTTGATTCACATCTGGCGTATCATCTGCAATCTATAGAGTGATCAAGGTTCCTCTCATACCACAACAAGGACAGAAGTTCACCTGATAGGCGAGACCAAAATTCCTGCCATGAGCGTATGTAACTTCCCTCCAGATCTCGCCTGCGACAAATCCACCGAGCGTGACCATAGCACGTAGACCCCTAGCGATCGTCGCACCTCCAAATCCATTGCTTTTCAGGTCGCTTCATGCCATCCAAGCTGACCACTTCAGATAAATTCTTTGTCTGTAGTATCTCCCCCTCAACGAGATCAGCTTGTGCTCTACTCATAAATCTTGTTACTTCAGGATTCCTCAACTGTACAACAAGGAGAGAAGCGATTGCTGTCAAGAAGTGACCGCAGAGCACACAGAGGTTGGGCGGGAATATACGTGACGCTGTGGGCACACCCCGCTGGAGCACTGATCCATCTAAAACATCATCATGGAGTAAAGATGCCACGTGGAGTACCTCTGTAATTTCTGCGAGGCGGTATTGAGTGGGGAGAATAGTCATGGGTGTGCTAAATGCGTGTGAGGGCTGCGGACATCTTGGTGGTGATTTTCGGTTCCTGAGGGACTGTACTTGCGGAAAACATAAGGTTTCACCTAACATGATGAACATATCCCCAAATCTCGCTTTATGTTGAGGACTGTAGTCAGCGAAGATATCCGTTGGAGAGAAGGGAACATCAAGTTCATCCTCGCAGCCTCCCGCACCTGGATGAGTCGATTCCCAGAGTTTGAGATCCCAGTCCTTTCCTATGCCATTTGTGGCCAGCGAAAAAAGCAACGCGAGGAGAGGTCATATGTATTTTGAAGGTTGTTGGAAGTAATATCCAACAATATCGGAGAGAACGGGAGATTTCGACTCCACTAGACGGAGAATGTCTAAGCATAGGAGTTCTAGCTGGGGATGAAAGTCTGTGAAAGGATCCGACTTGACAGGCTTTCCACCCAGAGTGCCGAACCTTTGAAGGGATGAGACGAACATATTCGAATTTCTCCCCGAGCAGTAGACTCTCCCACGCCGGCACTCTGTATTAGAACACGAAGTCTCAGTCCGAAGTGTGCAGAACCATTGATGTACCTATTAGAACACAAAGTCTAACTATGATATGTAAAATAGATATAAAAAGCGCTTACCTCAGTCTGAAGTGTGCAGAACTGAGGTGTAAGAAAAGTCTGTGCTGGCAGACATACTCATTGCTTACTAATCAATCAGAAGCTAATAATGAGAGATGAAAGTCCACAGAAGACATATTCAACACTTTGAGTGATTTTATTGCATGAAATTGCTGTTAGACAGACTTTCCGTTGCGAAAATGGAGTCGCATGTTGGTTTGACTTGGAATAAAGCATATTCTGTTGCAAACCAATGAGTATATACAATGAATTACAAAACTTATATACTAAAGAAATATTCCAGAAGGTTCCTGAAAATTCAGCCAGATCACAGCATCGGCTTGATTTCCCAACACCTTGTCATTGTTTTATCCATCTTGACATGGACTAATCTCATACTCACTGATCAGCAGAGAAAGAAGTAAGGATGGGAAGCACCAGATGACCAAGTCTGGTAACTGCTGGAGCATGGGCAATTTATAGAACATGACTTGGAGCACAGACAACCTAGCTCTGGATTTTGTCAGAGAATTTGACATCTGCCACCCAGATCTTGGCCAAATATTGGATGCATCATGTCCCATTTTCCACTCATGTGTCACACTCTACTCTTTTCTTGAAAATTTCACTCAGCTTCTCTCTGAAAGGGGCTCATCAACTGGTGATCGAGAATGATCAAGGGGTGATATAAATGCTATAATCATTGACAGTGTTCTTTCCCCTGAGATCTATTACATCATTTCAGAGATGGCATAGCTTATTGATAACTGTATTGTTCCTAATAACAGCACATAGAACGTTTCACCATTGAAAATTTTATACAGGTACAATATCTCAGGGTTACCTGAACTCATCCTAATTGATCCACATGACATCATTTGATGTTTCCCAAGGGGGAACATTGTATTAGGTTTTGTTTATAGATCACTTGTAGATCCTCCCATTGTAAGATCCTGTTCTCCTTCAGTCGTTGAGCCCCTTCCCTTCCAGAGAAAATTTTGGCCAAGATCTGGGTGGCAGATTTCAGATTCTCTGACAAAATCCAGAGCTAGGTTGTCTGCGCTCCAAGTCATGTTCTATAAATTGCCCATGCCACAGCAGTTACCAGAATAACCAGAGTTGGTCATCATTAATTGTTTACCTGTCCTTGTTTCTGCTCACAATACAGTAGTCATACAGCAAGCGCGGGATTAAGTACTACAACCAAGGTCTGTTTAATACTTACTTTTCCAGACAAACGAATCACTAAAAATGCCAGATGAACTACACTTTTGACTGTTTTTATGATGGAAGGGCCGGTAATGTGAGCTCAGAATTGGCAGAGGTCTTGCAGTCCTCCCCAAAGTCCCAGCTCATGACAAGAGAGAGGAGAGGAGGAAAGATCAGATTGATGTATATTACGCAGCAACTCTGTCACTCGACACCTAGATCTAACACACAAAGAGAACCATTAGTACAAACTTAGGTGGGCACATAAAAAATTGACGTCAAAAAAAATCCTCAAGTTGGCATCGTCCATTATCTAATTCACTACTACTACATGTTGACATCTAGACCATCATGGAAAAATCACAGGCTTACGTGGTTTGCCGAGGATCTTTACCTAAGTATAGTCATGACCTCTCAGAATATGATTTTAGAATATAATTTCAAGTACGAGGTACAGAAGATGAATGAACTAAGTTCTGCCACGGAGATGTCACCACCACGGATTGAAAGCTGTCAGTCACAACATTGATATAAGCTGGTCTCCAATACTGAGCCTTTTTTCATCCACTATCCTCCAAAAACTTCAGACTCCAGGATAACAGTCCTTCATCGACGAGATGTCATTCTGTCCCGAAGAATTCCATGACTACTCGAAGAGGAATTGATAACTCGTGATCGGAAATCAGCTAACGCCGGTTTACGATTTGGGCAATTTGAAAGTATAACACGGCACACGTGACTCTCATTTTTTTTAGTAAAGCTTTGGAGAAACAGATGACTAGTTAATGAGCACCAGTCATGTCAGTTGTTCAGGTATGACGGAGTAACTCTAGTTTTACATCACAATATGAAACCCATCTTGAGAATGTCGATTCTTGATCTTGCTTATCGAAATAGAAATGGTCAATGCTAATTCCAGATCGAGTACTCTCTATCACACCTTTTAATATTCCGTATCGGTAGTCGGCATCCTGATCTATCATCCTGCTATCAGCAAGTATGTTTGGTTTACATTGACCAGATTGAGCAATACCTGGTCTACTAGTTGCCTCTTCTGTCTCCCATGATTCGTGCTGGCCATTTCATTGACAAACATACTCGCAGTTTCGTTCTAGAGAACCATTGATCTCCTAGAGTAGCTAAAAGACCAAAACCCTATATGAATATTCTGGGTGAAACACGACAAACAATAGCGCAACCAGAGTGGCGGGAAAAGAGACTTCTCCCTAGAGTCCGACTCGTACATTACCATGGATTGGTAAACCCGTCAGCTCTAACGTCACCACCCCTTTCTAACCGCTCCCTTAGGACTGCTAACATCAAGTAGTAGTAGACCATCCACCTTGACTGTTACAGCAGCGCAACCTTCAATGCCTGCACAGCACCTATAGAGCTAAAAATGACTTTCTCCCCGAAATCCTTCTGTCTGCTGGATAACGTCTGAAGAGGGACAACAGCCTTCGCAGAACCAGCATACACAGCTCCTGTCTCCTCTTCGCCATCATCGCTAACACTAAAACCATCATTGGTACTCTCTAGTCGTACACTAGTCGATGAGGCCAAATACGCCCGAAGGCACATGGAGGAAACAGATAAGGTAGACTTGGCATCTGGAGAGGCGTATGCTTCTTCATAGTGTCATGCCTCGTTGATAAGTCATGCACGCCTTCTGGTGCCTCACACTAACACATCTGGAAAAACTCTGAAGACCTCGAGCCCGATATTCACACCCTTCGGGAGAACAACAAACACGATCCCACTTGCAACGAATGCTATTCCAGATGCTCAAGTCCTTAATCGTCACGTTTTGTAGAAGATTGTGGCAGGTAGGATGGTGCGGAGAGAATTCTGCGGGCACCTGATGTTGAAAATAATGATGTGGATACCAGCATTTTATTCGGTTTCCCGTTGAGGAAGTGACTGAGGAACGTTGAGAGGAGACCAAATCAAAACTGAGGTAGAGTTGAAACTGTTCCAGAAGCCTTGAATAGTCATGTTGGATGAGTCCATACAAAAGGGTGGGTGATCACATTGACAACAGGTAGAGGTGAA
>Ga0153997_1000515_pt1 | contig 11265 bp, 8 predicted proteins | sample TSNC081MetaG_FD_104750 | JGI IMG/M metagenome (GOLD analysis project Ga0153997, IMG submission 104750) | Attine ant fungus gardens microbial communities from North Carolina, USA - TSNC081 MetaG | ecosystem: Host-associated > Fungi > Mycelium > Unclassified | place: USA: North Carolina, Lumber...
ACACTACAAGAGGAGATCACGACGAACGCTCCGACGCTTTCTTGAACAGCCAGCAATTGCTCGGCGTGTTCGTCGCCATAGGCGATCGTGTCAATCACGGCGTCCGCGCCATCCGCGAGTGCCTTGGCGAGTTCGCCGGCCTGCTCGCGATCCATGGATACGACCGCCGCGCCCCGCGCCACCAGTTCGTCTGGCGCTGGCCGGCCGCCGCGACTGGACAGGGTGACACGCCAGCCCTGATCGAGAAGTTCTCCGGCTACCGCGCGCCCGATCTGCCCGGTACCCCCGACGATGAGAGCATGGCGCGTCATTGCAAGGCCCTTGCCGGTCCCTCCTTGATCAACGCGGTCTTGTCAGCTCGTGGTGGAAAAGCGGGATCCGCCTTCTCGCCGCGCAGCAACGCCAGGGCCAGATTGAGCTGCACATCGTCCTTGGGATCGGGCGGCACATAGGACGCGGAACCTGATCCTCCTGCGTCCTCCTCGGCGCCCTTGATATGCCCTTGCAGTGTGGACTCGCCCGGCGTGGCGAGGCCCTTCAGTTCGTCGGGAAGCGGCTGTTCCACGGTGATGTCGGGCGTAATGCCCTTGCCTTGGATCGAGGTGCTGGATGGCGTGTAGTAGAGGGCGGTGGTCAATCGCAGCGCGCCAGCCTCATTAAGCGGGAAGATGGTTTGCACCGAGCCTTTGCCGAAGGATCGGGTGCCGATCACTGTCGCGCGGCGATGATCCTGCAAGGCTCCGGCGACGATCTCCGCGGCGCTGGCCGAACCACCGTTGATGAGAACGATCACCGGCTTGCCGCCCGTGTCGTCGCCCTTCCTTGCGCTGAAGCGCGAAATGTCCTCAGGAGTGCGGCCCCGCACCGAGACGATCAGGCCGCGTTCGAGAAAGGCATCTGAAACGTTGATCGCCTGATCCAGGGGGCCACCCGGATTGAGACGCAGATCGAGCACATAGCCCTTAAGCCGATCGGACGGAATCTCCTTCCTGATGGCCGCGATCGCGGCCCCAACATCCTCGGCGGTTCTGTTGGTGAAGGTGGCGATCTTGACGTAGCCGACATCGTTCTCGACGCGGTATTTGACGTTCCGCACCCTGATCACATCGCGCACGAGAGTGATTTCAATCGGCTTCGCAGCCTGCGCCCGTTGCAGGGTCAGTGTGATGGGCGTGTTGACGCCGCCGCGCATTTTCTTGACCGCCGCCTCCAGCGACAGACCGCGGACCGTCTCGCCATTAATGCTGGTGATGATGTCGCCCGCCAGGACGCCGGCCTTCGCCGCCGGTGTATCGTCGATCGGAGCAACGACTTTGAGCAATTCATTCTCCATCGACACCTCAATGCCGAGGCCACCGAACTCACCGCTATAGTGGGTGGTCATCTCCCTGTACGCTTCGGCACTGAGATAAGAGGAGTGAGGATCGAGCGAGCGCAACATGCCGTTGAGAGCGCCTTCGATAAGCTCCTTGTCGCTCTTGGGTGACACATGCTCCTTGCGCAACTGTTCGAAAACGTCCCCGAAGAGAGCGAGCTGTCGATAAGTATCAGCGCTCGCCGCATTGGCAGACGTCATGCCAAAGCCGATAACCAAGCTCAGCGTTGCGGCGCCTGCGAGCGCTTTTGCTGGTCGAAAGGCCGACAACCTCCCACTCATCTCATTCCTCTCGTGATTCGGGCACACAGCACGCACTTTACCACGTGGCAAGCCTGCCATCATCATGTTATGAGGTGATGACAATCATAACCAAAGGCTATTGCTATGGACATTGCAGCAGCTCTCCGGGCTTTTGTGCGCACTGTCGAACGCGGGTCCGTCACTGCGGCCGCCCGCGATCTTGCCGTGTCACAGCCAGCGGTCACCAAGCACCTGCGCAATCTTGAACGTCACGTGGGCGCGCGACTTCTGGAACGCTCAACCCGTATCGTGCGGCCAACCCCCGAAGGTCAGTCTCTTTATGACGCCAGTCGCGAGGCCCTGATCGCGATCGATGCTGCGCTGGAGGGCGTCCGGCACGATAGGGGGGCTATTGAAGGCAATTTGCGGATCCACGCACCGGCATGCCTCGGCACGAAACATCTGCACGGGATTACGATGGCGTTCCAGCGCCAATACCCGGCAGTCACGATCGATCTGATCCTCGAAAACAGGGATGTCGATCTGATCTACGAGAATTTTGACCTTGCGATAAAGTATGGTCGTCCATCGAGCCAGGAGTTGATCATCCGGCGGCTCGGCCTGGTGCGTCGTATTCTCGTCGCAGCGCCAAGCTTCATCGAACGGTTCGGAGCGATCGAGAGCATCGAGCGCTTGGCCGACATTCCCGTCATGACAAGCGCCACCTTGCTCGCCCAACGGGACGTGCTGTCACTTCGGCATAGGAGCGGCGAGGTGATCGACACGCCCGTTCACTCTGTTCTCAGGAGCAACAATGCGGAGGTCATTGCGGCAACGCTGGTAAAGGGCCATGCGGCCGGTCCTGTTCAGGAGCTTCTCGTCAATGAAGAGCTGTTAGACGGCCGCCTCGTCCGCATTCTACCGGAATATGAAGTCAGGCCGACCGAGGCATTCTTTGCGTACCCATCTGTCCGTTTCATGCGTCCCGTGGTGCGTGCGTTCACGGATTTCGCCGTTCCAGCTCTTCGCGCGGTACAGGGGATCGTTGGAAGTGGAGCCGAGGCCCCAGACAAGGAAGACGCCTCGGATGCTCCCTCAGTTCCCAATGTTGCAGCCTAGTCCGTAGACTGGCTGATCCGCGTATGATGTCGCTGGAGTTGCCCGCCATCTGGTTGCAGATGCCGAGGTGCGGGGCCGGCAAGTCCAGCCAGCACATACCGATCCCGTCAAGCTCATCGTGCCGATGGTGGAACGCTTCATCGCCACCGATCACGGCTTCGCCAAAAGCGAGGGGTGCTGCCAGCGCATGAGCGCAAATGCGGCACGCTACAGGCCGCCGATCCCCCTCCATTTTCGCCTCATTCCGGGGCGCCGGCACTCCGGAATCCACCAGCAAACCATGGAGGATTTCATGTGCGCGCAACGCCGCCGCACCCGAAAGGGCCGCTCGCAATGGCCGGCCCCCAGGACGCTTCCCGACAATCTTTATGACTACGCCGACGATCCCACGCCGGGCCTCGGCCGTCCGCGCGATCACAATGCTCGTACTGGCGATGAGCCATTGCGCGTCGTCGACGATTGGCCGGAAGACGTGCCGGTCACGGAGGCCGAAATCCGGGTGTTCGAGCGCTGGTTCGGCGATGTTTTCGATGAACTGTTGAGCCCGAAGAAGCCGAAAGATGATTTGCCAATCATATCACATCGTGATATGAAAAGGGAGTGAATGAGGTATGCTATGTCGACGCTCAAGATCGGGATTGCCGACATCAATGAGATGAAGGCCCGCACCATGCGGATCGCGCGCGGCGAGGAAAAGCCGGCGGCGGGTGATCCCAAGGTCTGGTTCACGTCAACCGAATCCTTCGCCAAATTGCTGTCGGCTGGAAACCGTGAGTTGTTGCGCATCATCGCTGAGAAAGCGCCTTCATCGTTTGAGGAACTGGCAGAGATTACCGGACGAGCCCCCTCCAATCTCTCCCGGACCCTGAAAACGATGGAGAACTATGGCCTTGTCCGCATGGAGAAGGGTCAGGGACGCAAGCTCGCACCCAAGGTCATCTATGACAGGGTGGAGCTGGTGTTGCCGCTGGTCGAGCGCGCAGCAATTAGGAAGACCGCAGGAGGCCGGCGATGAACATTCACAACACTAGTAACGTCACCGTGCGCGCGGCGCTCTACCTGCGCGTCTCCACGACACGACAGGCCGAGCACGACGTGTCGATCCCCGACCAGCGCAGGCAGGGAGAAGCTTGGTGCGCGTCGCGCGGCTACCGACTTGTCGAGACCTTCGTGGAGGCTGGCGCCTCCGCCACCAACGACAAGCGCCCCGAGTTCCAGCGCATGATCGAAGCGGGCACGTCCAAGCCGGCACCGTTCGATGTCGTCGTGGTCCACAGCTTCTCGCGCTTCTTCCGCGACCATTTCGAGTTGGAGTTCTACGTCCGTAAGCTCGCCAAGAACGGTGTCAAGCTCGTCTCCATCACGCAGGAGATGGGCGACGATCCCATGCACGTCATGATGCGGCAGGTCATGGCGCTGTTCGACGAGTATCAGTCGAAGGAAAACGCCAAGCACGTCCTGCGCGCCATGAACGAGAATGCGCGACAAGGCTTCTGGAACGGCGCCTTGCCGCCGATCGGATATCGCATTGTCGCTGCCGAGCAGCGCGGTTCGAAGACCAAGAAGAAACTTGAGATCGATCCGCTACACGCTGACACGGTGCGGCTGATCTATAGGCTGTTCCTCGAAGGTGACGGCACCTCGGGCACGTTGGGCGTCAAGGCCATTACTTGCTACCTCAATGAGCGCCGCATCTTCACCCGCGACGGCGGGCGCTGGGGCCTCGCGCAAATCCACGCCATTCTGACCCGCACGACCTACATCGGCGAGCACCGATTCAACACGCGCTCCCACAAGGATCGGGAAAGGAAGCCCGAGAGCGAAGTCGCGATCATGGAGGTGCCGCCGCTGATCGACCGCGAGACATTCGATGCTGTGCAGGTTCGCTTGAAGTCCCGCAACCCCATGGTGACTCCGGCGCGGATCTCAAGCGGTCCCACGCTTCTGACCGGCATTTGCTTCTGCGCCAAGTGCGGGGGTGCGATGACGCTCCGCACCGGACGAGGCAGCGCGGGCGGCACATATCGCTATTACACCTGCTCGACTAAGGCGCGGCAGGGCAAGACCGGCTGCAAGGGCCGCACGATCCCGATGGACAAGCTAGACCACCTTGTCGCGGATCATCTCGAAAGCCGCTTGCTTCAACCCAAGCGGCTGGAAACCGTCCTCGCCAGCGTCATCGACCGCCGGCAGGAACGCACTGAGCGCCGCCGTGAACACCTGGCCGAACTCCACAGGCGAATCACGGATACCGATCAGCGGCTCGGCCGTCTCTATGACGCGATCGAGTCCGGCACCGTCGACAAGGACGATACCGCGCTGAAAGAGCGCATCGCCGGCCTCAAGGCATTGCGGGATCAGGCCAAGGCCGACGCCGACCGCACGCGACTCGCGCTCGATAGCGCTGGCAACCAGGCCGTCAGCCCGGACATGCTCAAAGCATTCGCCCGCAGGGCTAGTGAGCGGATTCGGCTCGACAATGGCGGATACCGCCGCGACCACCTTCGCGCCCTGGCACAGCGTGTCGAAGTAGCCGACACCGAGGTTCGCATCATGGGATCGAAGTCGGAACTGCTGCGCATCCTAGTCGCGGCTTCAAGCGTACAATCGGCGGCGTTCGGCGTTCAGAGTTCTGTACTGAAATGGCGCACCCGACACGATTCGAACGTGTGACCTTTGCCTTCGGAGGGCAACGCTCTATCCAGCTGAGCTACGGGTGCATGACGCAATGCATGCGTGGATGAGGTTCAGTAACGCAATTCCGCGATGCGGGCAATGGGGAGTTTGCGGGAAATGAAGCTGCGGGTGCTCCGAGGGCAAAGGTCACACGTTCGAATCGTGTCGGGCGCGACCTTGCCGGAGCTGTGCCAGATGAATTATGCGGCTTGAGCTAAGTCTCATGTCCAGTTTCATCCGGAACAATCGCTGAGGCTACCAAACCCAAGATACTGCCGAGTGGCATATTATCGCTTTCCCGGATCCAATCCATATGGCCTGTTGAACTTCGGCCCTTAACTAGCGCTGAGGCCGGCGATGGCTTGGAGAAAGAGATGTCTCTGGTTAACTCTAAATAGTTTTCATGTGACACAAGACCGCCATCTTCAATCAACCGATTGCGCAATCTTCTCACGTTTGCCGGAAGACTTTCAGTCGCTTTCAAATTAATTTTGGAACCGGTAATCAGAACATAAGAGCCATCAATATATCGGAGAAAGGCCCTGTCATCAGGACGCTTTGGTAATGTCGTATATAGATTTAGTGCAAGTCTTGGTGATTCCGTCGCAGACGGTTCACCTTGTTTGAGCTGAGAAGCGGATATTCTCTCCTGCGCCGAAAATAAATCATATCCTAAAGCCTCAAGAACATAAATCATGTTCCAAGAAACGTCTGCGTCGTCGCGATATCGGCACGCGGTAAATTTGATCCTGTTGGGGTATTAGCGTTTGCTACCAATACCTTACCGCTATTACCTTTTAAAATTACCCAGAGCTTTAATTCCAACCATTTCACGTGCGCACGAGTAAGATTATCATCCTTACTCGTGAAAATCATAAACGTATCAAATTCAACCGGGAAATTGCTATTTATGTAGCGTTGCGAGAAGTCATCGCTCTCGCCGACATATATTTCTGGAAGATCATCGTCTGCGCCACTGCGAATAAGCAGGTAAACGCAGGAGCGGCTCAAAACCTCGGACTCGAGTGCTTTTTTGAAGAATTCCGGTTGTCCGGTAATGGCAACTCCGGTCCAGTTGTCCAACTCAATCGTTCTCAAACTGCGTGGATCTTGGCCTGTGACGAAAATCTTCACAACGCGCCCAATCGCTTCCTCATCACTCATTGATACATCCAAACATCCGAATCTCTGTCACTGCTCATTTATTTGCCCACATTTCACGATTCCCACAAGTCGATAGAGGTCGTGAACTGTTTTTAATCTGAGTAGAGGCGGTTGTGATCAGTCGCAACAGCATGAACAACCGGAATACTGAGCTTAACTAGAAATGATCTGAGATAGGGAGCGAGATTATTTCCGAATGCGGCGGTAAGTTCAGGCACCTTTCCGTATTATGGCTACCGCTCGCTGGCTCAAGGAAATGAAGACTGGGCAATGGGGAGTTTGCGGGAAATGGAGCTATGCCTGCCTGCACAGAGATCGCGCTTTCGAATCGTGTCAGGCGTCGCGGGATATGCCGGAGTTAAGTTCCATCCTCGGGGCCGCGGCCTGCTCACCTGTATCTATGGGCAATGGCGATCAAGCCCTCTGCCTTGCGAGGCTTCCGAAATATGCTAGCATCCGTTGAAACGATATAAGTTTCCTTGCGCCGCATCGTCAAACTCTTTGACAGAGAACCTTCTCATGAAAATCTTCATCACCGGGGCTACTGGGTATATCGGAGGCTCCGTTGCTATCCATCTGCGGAAGTTCGGGCATGAAATTCGTGGGCTGGTTCGAGATAACGAGAAAGCTGAGAAACTTTTCGGTCTCGGAATTGAACCGGTTCTTGGAGAACTGGACAATAGCGTGCTTCTAATCCGGGAAGCGAAGAGAGCCGATGCGGTTATCAACGCTGCCAGTAGTGATCATCGCGGGGCCGTCGACGCTTTCATTGCTGCTTTGGGTGGCAGCGGTAAACGCCTGCTACACACCAGTGGATCCAGTGTGGTTGGTGATGCTGTCGCTGGAAACGTGCTCAGCGAAAAAATTTATGACGAGTTTAAGTCTTTTGAGGTCGGTCCCGAGAAAAGAGCCAGATATGAGCTCGACAGATATATCCTGTCCGCCAGCGGATTACGCGGCATAGTTTTGTGTAACAGCCTGATTTACGGCAGGGGTAAAGGCCTGCAGACTGCCAGTGTCCAAATCCCGCCGCTTGTCAAACAGGCTCAGAAAAGCGGCGTCGTCAGGATAGTCGGAGCTGGACTGAATCGCTGGTCTACGGTTCATATCGACGATATGTGTGAACTGTACCGTCTTGCCCTCGATAAAGCACCTGGAGGTGCATTCTATTTTGTCGAGAACGGGGAATCCTCCTTCGCAGAGATCGGCCAGTCAATTGCCAAACGTCTGGGATTGGGACCCGTGGGAAGCTGGACAGAAGAAGAGGCCACTGAGGTATGGGGGCTCAACCGTGCCCGTTACTCGCTCGGCTCCAACAGTCGTGTGCGAGGTCTTCGCGCCCGTGCGGAGTTAGGCTGGCAGCCCATTCACGGTTCTGCAACAGAGTGGATCGAACGGGAAATGGAAATCTGACGGCCGAAAGAATGGCCAGGTATTTAACCTCGACCGACCTGCCCAAAGAGGATCACCGGCAAAACGTTGCCGGTGATCCTCGCTCTGCAGTCCGTATCATCAGAAACTTCTGTCACCACTTTACGGTAACGCCCAGGCGGCCATCCCAGGCCTTGCGGCCTTTATTGTCGATGGAACGGTTATAGGCGCCGGTCGCGAACAGGGCGACACTCTCAGAGACCTGTCCCGAGATACCCGCACCGATCTCGGCCCATGTGCCGCTGAGAGATGAAGTGATCATCACGGGATTTTCCCCGGTAAGGCCTGTAACCGTCGTTGACGGATCGCCCATGAACTCGTGCCAGACATTGGCGCGCAACCAGGTGCTGATCAGGCGTGGCTTTGAAACATCGCCGGCATTCCACACCTTGCTCAACCGAACGCCAAGGCGGCCGCGCAAACTCTCCCCGTCTGCAAGCTTGAACCGGCCGTAAGTATCCACGACATCGTCGAACGACACATTCTGGTAGGCAAGCTGGGCCTGCGGTTCGATGGCAAAGCCGTTGCCAAGATCAAAAGCATATCCACCTTCCAAAGAGGCGACGAAGCCAAAACCATCCGGTTTGAGCCGTTCACCATAGGTCGATTTTGCATCCGCTGCATACCAGGTTCCCTGCACCACGGCATCCGTATACCAACCCTGTGCCGCCTTGTGCGTCCAGTATGCACCGACCGTGTAGGCATCCATATCGATGGAACCGGCTTTACCCTGCCAGGCGCCTTTCACATTGGCGTCAATCTGGCCATAGCCGACATAGATACCGGCTTTATCGAGGGTGCCGTCAGCCTGCTCTCTGGCATAGATATCCAATCCGGCCTGAATAGCGGCGAAGGTATAGTCGTAATCCGGCCCCCGGCGCTCGAAATTGTCGTTATCCCTGAAACCACGATCCCCGATCACCCGGCCCCAGGCACTGGAGGCCCATCTGATCTTGTCCGACCGTGGAAGCGGCGCACGAGCGACCTGTTTCCTGCCGTTATTTTCGCGGACAACCCGCTCCTCGTAAGAAGGCGTAACCGGTGCAGTCCAGACCTCGCCAACGCGTTCATGCAAGGTATCCAGCATCGCATAGCCGTATTCCAATGCAATCGGCGTTATCGATGCCACCAGCGGAACTTCAACTCTGTAATTGGGAACGTCAATCGGATCTGGATCCGTGACCTGCAATGTGCTGCGCAGATACCAGTTCTGGTCGTTCGGGTCTCCACCGGCCTCCGCATTGCCTCCACGATAAAGGAGATATTCGTAAGCACCCGCTGCGGCACGATTTGACAGGGCAAACGCCGTCGTTTCCGTGGTCGCACCATTTCTGGCATCGACAAGAAGAATGCCGTTTCCTGTCTGCGCACCTGCCCCGGCTGCATTCTTGATGATAACGGAGGTTCTACCCGTGGCGGTTCCACCATCAATGATCAGAAGATCGGAAGGTGATCCATCACCACCAAGGTGAGTATTGAAGGCGATTATTCCGTTTGCTCCGGTATAGGCATTAGTGGTGAGAGTTTTGAACACCCCTACATTCGGGGCAGATATGTCGATGGTGCTGCTGTCGTTAACAAGATTGGTGAGATTGGAATTTCCGGTGAGGTTCCACATGGAACCACTGCGCAAAGCCACATCCGAAGAAGAGCCTGCCTCCGTGATCATCGCGCCTGTAATGGTTGAGGAATGAGCGCTGACAACCGCTACGGATGCGAGAGAACCACCGGTGGCATTCGGATTTGCCCTGACATTGAGGGCAGTGTTTGACCCCGTCGTCAGGCTCGATCCGATGAGCGTGATATTTGCCTCACCGCCGTAAACACCTATGCCATCTCCGGTCGCTACTATCGGAACATTTGTCACCGTGATTTGACCGGAAGGGCTTCCCGCAGCAGTGGCGGTTGAAAGTATGCCCTGGGCATCTGCGTTGTAGGTTGTGACCGAACCGCCTGTCATGACGAGTTCACCACCATCATCGGTCTCGATGCCGGAGCTTCCCGCGCCATATGTCGTTATGACCGTGTCATACACCTCAACCCTGGAACCTATTCCGGAACGTGCTCCGGTGGAACCCGCTCCAGCATCCCCCGGTATAGCGTTGCTGCCATACGTTGTGATTATAGAATTTCGAACGATACCCGTCGCGCTGGTATGAGCGATGACGCCTTCGCCACTATCGGTGTAGGTGGTAATGACTGCATTATCCACCTCGAACCGACCGCCCGAAGAAACGGACACTCCAGCCGGGGTCGACGGTGTCCCGGCAGAAAGATTAAGTGTCGTAACAGATAGGTTGCTGAGCAAAAGTTTTGAACCAGCGCCCGAAGCTGTCACCGTATTGCCATTCCCCCAACCTGAAATGCTTCCACCATCCAAGTTAATTACCGAGCCCGTCCCCGCCATCACCGCACTGATGGTACCAGTTGAGGTTATGGCAAGATTTCTGCCTTCGAAACTCGAGTTGGTAGCGATATTCAGGGCGTATGTACTGCCGGTAACGGCGATCGATCCACCGTTGCTCACTTTAACGACGCTGTTGTTGTAAGCGTAAATCCCGCCACCCGGTCCCGTTGGATTGATCGTGAGGATTCCAGTGGTCAGAAAACTGCTATTGCTTAAGTAGATGCTTGTTGCGTTTGAACCACCCGTGGTGATGGTGACATCGTCGGAGAGATTAACGGATCCGCTGCCTGTAATGCTGATACCATACGCGCTTGAACCTCCGGTGAGGATCGAGATGGGACCGTTACTGGTAACCGAACCGCTGTTGCTGACATTGAAACCGTAGCCGGCTGTGCCCGTTGCAATTCCGGAATTGTATGCGCCGGAAGCAGTGGCTGATCCTCCATTTACTATGAGGTTCTGAGCGAATACCGGCTGATGCGAAGCCACCAAAGTCAACGTTAGAATTGATGCATAGGCAAGAAGGGACTTACGAAGACTATTGTTTGATCGCTGCATGACAAATCGCTCAAGATAAAGAAAATTCGGATTAATTCATTGAAGGACCCAACCGACGGGAGGCGGCGAATCAATCTATTTTGTCTTAATATATCGAACACATTTTGGTAAACAATTTATTTATACAAAATATGATAATCATTTTCATAATATGAAAAGTACAATACAAAACTCAATTCAAAATATCCCAAATGAAAAATTATCCTGGATATTCGAGCAAACCTCTGGCCCATCATCACATGAATTAAAATGCTGACTTCTTTTACGTAGGAGATTCAGCCCTGCTCTAAGA
>Ga0153997_1000518_pt1 | contig 11202 bp, 10 predicted proteins | sample TSNC081MetaG_FD_104750 | JGI IMG/M metagenome (GOLD analysis project Ga0153997, IMG submission 104750) | Attine ant fungus gardens microbial communities from North Carolina, USA - TSNC081 MetaG | ecosystem: Host-associated > Fungi > Mycelium > Unclassified | place: USA: North Carolina, Lumber...
CTTTAAACTTTTTATCATACTGTTTACTCATGTTCCATTCCTCCATCTTCTTTAATTTAATTATAACTTTTATTTTGGAATTTTCCACTTTTAACTTGTACTATTTATATTCTACCACTAATGAGCTTATAGACTCCTATACCACCGACGCAAATGGACAGTTTACAACTTCATATTATACGTGCGGTGATAACTGGTCAGTCAGGGAAATCACACCGTCCGAGGGTTATCTGCTCAATCCGGAATCCTATTATACCGGTGCAGAGTCGAAAAACTATACTGTGGAATACAATTCTACTGCCAATGACGTGCCGGAACAGGTCATCAAAGGCAATATCCAGCTCGTCAAACATATTGATAAAGATAATGAAGATGTAGAAAGTGACGCGGATTCCTCTGATGGAAATACAGGAATGATTGAACAGCCAGAAGCCGGTGCCATGTTTGAGGTCTATCTAAAATCCGCTGGATCTTTTTCTGATGCGAAGGAAAGCGAGCGTGATACCCTGACCACAGATGAAAACGGGTATGCCAAGACCAAAGACCTGCCCTACGGAACCTACATTGTCCATCAGGTTTCCGGTCTGGAAGGGCAAGCCTTTGTTCCCGATTTTTCCGTATATATCAACCAGAATGGACAAACCTATTATTATATCCTCAACAATACGGCAATTACGGCTAAATCAGGATTGAAAAGCGGGATGCCGAGACAGGGAAACTAATCGCCGCCGAAGGTGCGGGGTCTAAGATTCTGGACAGCAGCAAGAATTATTTTTCCATGAGCTATGACTATCCCCTCTGGCGGGCTGATAGAAACTCTCTATGTTGATGAAAATGGCAACGGTTCTTTTACCTCTGATTTGCCCCTTGGCGGTTATTATGTAAGGGAAACCGCAACGGATAATCATTATATTCTTTCCGATGAGCAGTATCCCGTAACATTTGCCTATGCCGGACAGGATACAGCCTTGGTGACAATCGCTGTCAATGACGGAGCCATTGAAAATCAACTTATCCGTGGTGACATTGAAGGAAAAAAAGTGGATGGAGAAGGAAATGCACTGGAAGGTGCGCTGATTGGCTTGTTTAAGGCTGATGAAACCGAATTTACAGATAAAAACGCCCTGATGACTGTCACCTCTGACGAAGGTGGCAGTTTTTCTTTTGCAAATGTTATTTATGGGGAATGGATTGTGCGTGAAATTAAATCGCCAACCGGCTATGTACTGAATGAGAAATCTTATCCTGCCACCATCTCGGAAAATAAGCAGCTCATTGAAATAGAGATAGAAAACAGCCTTATCCGTGGTACTATTCAGCTTACAAAGGTGGACGCTGATTATCCCGGCCATCTTCTCACCGGAGCCGAGCGGCGAAACTGGCAGGGCATAACATTATGGATTTGGAGCGTTTTGCTCCTGATATCCGGCACATGATTGTCTTTGACGTACTTACCCACGATTCCCCCATTGGTTTCAAGGGAGAAAAGACACGTGCATTTTTCACCGATAAAGGCTATGAACGATCATTAGAGAACGAACGGCTTGGGCATATTAAAATCCAAAACCATGCTAAAGTAATGTCCGGCCGTCTCCGCTATGACCACAAGAACCATGACCTGTAATGTTGTCGTTGCCCAGAAAGGAGGTGACCTGTATTGGCTGTATTCCGCATTGAGAAAACAAAGGATTACACGGTAATGTCAACCATCATCTTCGAAACACCGCTTTATCACTAAAGGCAAAGGGTATGTTCTCCCTGATGCTGAGCTTACCGGAAAAATGGAATTATACCACAAAAGGATTAGCAGCAATCTGTAAGAATGGGATTGATTCCACTTGTTCTACAGTTAAGGAATTGGGGGGAGATGGGTATGTCATGCGCAAGCGGCTCCGCAATACGAAAGGGCATCTTACGGAAACGGAGTATACCATTCTTGAATACCCAGCCCCGCAGGAAACACCGGATAATTTGCCTAAACAGGAAAGCCCGGTCTTGGAGGGACAGCCCCCGGAAACACCTAAACCTGAAATTCCAGTCTTGGGTAATCCAGTCTTGGGAAACCCTGAACAGGAAAATCCGATACAATTAAATACTAAAGAATTAAATAAAAAGGAATTAATGACGGATTTATCAAGTACGAATCCACCCATCTATCGTACCGATACTGAACCTTCACAATCCCCTTTTACAGATACAATGGATGCGGTGGATGTCTACAGGCAGATTATTAAAGATAACATTGAATATGACTGTCTCAGCCAGTCTTACGATGTGGAAAGCCTGGATGAAATCATATAACTAATGCTGGACGTGGTCTGTTCCCAAATAAAAAAAGTTGCAAATTGGGCAATCTACAACTTTTAATGAATCAATATTTACTCAAATACATACAGCTACGTATGTATAATTGTATCAAAAAAATGCTATCAAATCAACCCTAATCCAATTTATAATATTATCGAAAAGCAGTTTCATCTACTTATTACCATAACTAAGAGTGTTAAACTAAGATATACATGGGTAGGTATCAAACGAGTATATCACCCAGGCTGCTTTCTCATTTTGTTACTTCCCCGCACATATCAAAGCTTTTATCCAGGTTGTTTACTTTAAGTAAGAGATAATGTAATCCACCATTTCATCTGGAACTTTATAACACTCGACATAATCATCTAATTTCCCCTCATCGTCTGACATCCTATGCTCAATATAATACTCATCCCGATAAGAATACAGGGCATCTGTATAGTCAACAACAAGTTCTTGATCTGATAACTCAATCTTTGATAAATAATTATCGGTCTAAGCAAACCAAAGTACATTGGAACAGAAATTTTGCTTGTCATAATAATTTTAAGTTGATTGATTTTCCATGTAAATCAGAATATTAGTTCTTTCTTGCTTAATTACTTACGCTTCATCGATCTAATTAAATCTTTTTCTTTTGTATTGACTTGCAATGACTCAATAATCTTTTGCAAAGATTTATTGTAAGTAAAATCGTCTAAATTATTTTTCTTTAAATACAATAGGGTTTGATCCGGTACCTTTTTATAAAAAATTGAAACAGACCATGCGATAGCCATTTGTACATAATATGTATGCACCTTAATTGAATCCAACAGCTGTAATGCTTCATCAATATACCGTTCACTTGTATAGTAATATATGAGCATTACAATACCAAAACGAATATGATATTCCTTATTACACTTCAAATAGGGAAGAATAAAATCCCATACTTTATCTGGGTAATCTTTCGCAATTTTCAGACCTGCACAAAAACTATCACAGGTAGACCAATTATCAATTTTAGGAATGAAAGATGAAATATAATTAAGCTTTTCTTCCAGATCGATGTTTAGATAACCAATGATCATACCCTGAAGCATTACTTCCTCAAAGCTTTCATCCGAGGCATTTTTTAAATAAGCCTTCCAGTCCTGCTTTACAATTTGCTTTGCTATCTTTCGGAGCTTTGGCAACTTGACTCCGATCACTAAATCACTATTAATATTAGGGATCAAACTACTTGAAAATTGTTGAAACTTTGGATCAGCAAGACGTTGCAACTGTTCTCTTATCATATCATTTGTCATAAATTAATCACCAACTTTAAAATAATTATACATGCTATTTATGCAATTAGTCAAGCTAACTTTCTATATTTAACACGACATACGCACGAATTAATATTTTGTAAATAATTGGGGTAACCCATGTATTTAACAAGAAAAATTTACTCTTATAAATTAGGCCATTTTTCTAAAAGATTACACCACTTTACAACTTCTTAATAAAAATACATCGTACAGGGCTTTCTGATGTATAATAAGTTTGCAAAAAAACATTACAAAGGAAAGTGACCCTGTACGACATACTTATTATACAACCCCAAAAACCTGATTGATAGACTTCATGGTCTCAAAGTTTAGAAAGAAATTTGAGGATGTATCAAAACTGTATGATCATGCGGCACACAATGCTTCTAACTATCTTAACGGCCACTGTTTTGTAAACGTGATGCTCCGTTTTCTCGTATGCAATAAAGATAAAGTATCTTATCTTGCAGTTCCCCTTGGCTACCGTATGTGGCAGAAAAAACAATCCAAACTGGAACTGGCTGCTTCTATGGTTCGTCAGGTTATGCCAGATTTTCATGAAAAGAAAAATGTCATAATTCTTTGTGACAGCTGGTATGTCAAAAAATCTGGTTTCTATTGTGGATAAATATGATAATCTTGACCTGATTGCCAATGCCAAATCTGATTCTGTCATGCACGACCTTGACCCAGCGCCGACCGGCAGAAGGGGCAGACCTGCCAGGCATGGACAGCGTCTTTCCATTGAAGAAGATTTTACTCTTTCTGATGAAAAGATTGGAGATTATTATCCAGGAGTTCGTCATATTCTTGCAAACATTTTTGGTACAAGACAAGTCCTGGCATATGTGACATCTACGGAATAGACCGGTGGTTCCAGACGACTGTTTTTCAGTACCATTTTCCCGGAGCAGATGCAGACTTTCTGTGAGCGACAGAAAGAATCTCCTTTCTATCAAGCGAAAAACGATTTAATGAAGTACATTTCTTTATTCACATATTCCTTCCGGTGGAACATCGAAGTAAGCTACTATGAACAGAAATGCTTTTGGTTCTTATGCCATTACATGGTGCGCAGTCGTAAAGAGATTGAAATGCTGATCAATCTAATCAACATCAATATTGTGCAATGAGGCTTCTACCGTATCAGGAAAAAGCGTTTTCAAAGTATCGCACTGAAAGTTTACAGGAATTCCTATTTGCACTCAGTGAGCAGATAAATCAGCAGATATTTTATGCCACTTTCGTGAAAAACATCGAAATCAGTATAAAATAAAATGCGGTTATTAAAGTACTGAAACGGCTGATTCAACAACAAGGCTGTTTTTTATAAAGTTGTAAAGTGGTGTAAAAGATTAGTAATTCATAAATGATTTGAAACACTTATTCTTAATTTATTCATTCATGCGTTTGTCGTACTATATTTGTTAGGATTTCTGGTAACATTTCCGTTAATTGCTTTAAAGAGTTTCGTGCTTTGGGATAATCTACTTTCCATTCCCCATTATGATTAATTTCTTCCGCTATAATATTAATTAACACCGATGGTATACTATTTATTTCCGTTACTGTTAAAAACGCACCCGATTCCATATCTAAACTCATTACATTTTTACCACGTACATCATCTCGCTTTAAATGAAAATAAGAATCTGTACAGTAGCTTAAGCCAAAGTGTGTTACATTCTTACGAGTAATGATACTATAAACTCGTGCAAGGGTAAGAGGGTTAACAACAACCGGGATCTCTTTTGATAAATAACATTGGGAAGCTCCATCATATCTAATACTACTGTAAGGAAGAAAGTAATCACCGATTTTTAATTCATCAGGCACCAAACTCACCGAATACCCAATTCCTATAATTCCTGTGATCCCACGTCTTGCTAATAGTGCCAGTGTAAATGCAGCCGATACACTTCCATCTCCACTCAGAAATACCCGTATTGACCTATTCGTAAGACGCAGATTGAAAAAATCCATTATTGATTGCTTATTTGGTTTATTTTCTTCACTAGACAATGCTTTTAACTGTTCAAACATATCTTTATTAAAAACCAAAATCGCAGGAGCATTTAGTAATGGTAGCTTATCTAAACCAAATTGTTTCATGTATTGATCAACAGTAAATAGTGTATCCTGATTATTCATAATCAGCAATCCTCCTGTCTTACTGCTTTAGATAGTTTGAAGCCAAAATTCCCAGTGCCAATGCAGTGGTATTGTCATCATCCTTTTCAAACTGATCACAAGTTACGATTTTACCAAGCCTATGATCTTCGAGCGCCATTTTGCCTATAATCTTCCCACTACCAGTGAGCATAATCTGAATCTCTTCCCCGTAGCTCCAATTGCGGTTTATGATTCTTTTTAAGGAATTGATCAGTTTGTTACACTGTTCGAACCTAACATGATCAGCCATTTTTAATAATACACTGTCATTTAACATATTTCGATCTCCACAAACTGATCTAGCAATCATATCAAGCGCATAATCCCTTGTTATTTTCATATTTCTTCCAGTTATGGGATGGAGCATCTTAAATTCACCCAATATCTTTAGCACAACATAAACATGGGCGGTAAAGCATCTGATTTCAGCTGCCAAAGGGATATCCGTATCATTGTATGGCAGAGAATCAACAATATGCGCAATATAAGTTCTTTGGATTCCACTATATATTAATTCACCAGATTTCAATCTTCCAAGATCCGTTGTCTCCCTTGGAACAACCTGCCCATTTTTAATAGGAATGATATCTGTTGTAGTACTACCGATATCAATAAATAAGCCATTGTTAATTGTTTGTGCTGCCAATGTGGCAGTCGCTACCCAATTGGCAGAAGCAAATTTCATGGGATTTTTCATGACCGCTTTGACATCACAAAACTCTCCATTAACAGAAATATATCCAATTCTTATTTGAGGAAATGCTTGTTCACATATTGAAGTGATTGTCTTTATCCCATCACCAATCGTAGAAAAGATTCCTACGGTTTCTGCAGTAATTGTTACAATAATGGCATCCACATTACTATCCCCTGACAAGTGGCTGACTAACTCTGTGGTGAGCGAATCTTTTAGATCTGCTGCATGTATCCGAAAATTATATGGATTTCTCACTGTTCTTTGTATCTCAATGCCTCCATTTTTCTCCACTACCAGTGCACTTTTAATATAAACTCCGCCGATATCTAACGCAATATAATTCATATGTACCTCCATATCAAGTATTTATGAAGCAGAGAGTATCCTCACCTAAAAGATCTCCTGTCTCTTGGTAAGGATAAGCCCTACATCCTCCACATGCATTTTTAAATTCACAATTGCCGCACGATCCACCTAAGTTTTTCTCTCTGTCCCTTAACTGTAAAATCACTTCATTTTCAAACCATATCTTATAAAGAGGTGTTTCCCTTATGTTTCCCAATGCTTTTGGTATATGCGGACACAGTAATATAGATCCATCACTGGCAATAGCAAGTCCGGAAACGCCGGCAGAACAGCCTGATTCTGGAGTATGCATTGTATTTTCTCGATACACTTGTCTCATCTCGGAGCTTCTGAATGGATAAAATGGAAACAAGCAAATTCCTATCTCATAATCCGCTTCTAATTCTTTTGCTTGCTCTAGAATGTCAGAAATCTCACTTCTGCTAAGCCCTAGTTCATTAAAATTATCGCACCCTCTTCCTTGTGGTATCAACCTTCTAAAATTTACAAAGGAAATTCCCATATCTGATGCTAGTTTTAAGATATCCGAAAACTCCTCCTTATTTCTTTTTGAAAGTGTTGTCATAAAGCACACTCGTATACCATACTGCCGCAACACGCTACAAGCTCGCTCAATTCGTGCAAAAGCTTGTTCTGATGCCCTTAACTCATTATGCTTTTCCGGTACTGATGAATCCAAGCTGATTTGAGCCATATGTAATCCAGTTTCTGTCAGCTTCTTTGCGACTTCATCATCAATAATGTAACCATTTGTCAACAGTGAAGTATAGCAATACTGACTGGTATAGGCAATAATCCGATAAATGTCCGGATGCATCAGAGGCTCGCCTCCTGATATATTAACTGATTGACAGCCAAGCTGTCTCGCTTCATCAAAAACCTTTACACATTCCTCATATGTAAGCATTGTTATTTCTTCGGGCTTCAAATCACCATTTCTGCAATGCCTACATTTCAGATTACACTGATTAGTTATATCGATTTGAAATTGCTGTATCATATTCACGTGTATAATCCAATTATCTCCTTTAAGAGGTGGTTGGATTAATTTCCTTTCTCCCTACCTTTTGTTGGGATAATCTACATTGCTCTGTAATACCTACGAATTTAATATATCAAGACCTCGATAAGCATTGCTAATCTTTTCAAAGCCATCATCTGTAAGTACCACCAAATCTCCTAACCTGAACCCCCCCAAAGACGGAATATATATGCCAGGTTCAAAACAGAAAACCATACCTTTTTCTAATAGTCTGCTCTCTGTCGTGTTAAGGATTGGTGTCTCATGCTGAAACGTACCAATCGCATGACCAAAAGCATGTTTTGTTTTATCTCCGTAACCTCTCTTTTTAAACTCCTCCAGAGCTAATTTTGCAATCGAACTGATTGGCATCCCTGGCTTAATGCTCTTGTAAACATTATCCGCAGTCTCTAATATGGCGTTAAAGACCTTGTCTTTTTCCGGATTCTGTTCTCCAATTACATAAGTACGGGTAAGCGCTCCATAGTATCCGTTTTTATAACTTACAAAGTCTAAAACAACATTGTCACCATTTTTTAACGGCCGTTCTGATATTTTAGAATGCGGTAATAAGGAGTTCTCTCCGTTTGCTATAATAAGGTGCTCCAGTTCTCCACCATTTTTCCAAATACTCCTGGCAATTTCACCGGCCAGAACATTTTCACTTACCCCTTCTTTAAGTAAATGAGCACAGTCTTCCAAAGCTTTGTCAATCAGTGCAACTGATTCTTTGATATATTCGATTTCAATCGGCTGCTTCGTGACTCTTATATACTCTAAAAACGGCTCAGATACGATAATTTCTGCATCCGGTAAGTTTTCTTTTAGTCCCAGATATGGTCGCAACACAGACCAATAATCTGCAATACATATCTTCTTTTTACCTAGTCCCAGATCACTTAATACGGTAGCAATCGCCTTTGGATAGTCACCGATTATGATGTTATCCTCTTTATGGTTTACGGAATATGGAGAATACGCCCGGATATCTGATAGATAGCTATAATGCTCTGCCAATACCCTGTCAATGTATTTTACCAAAAGAATAGGCTCTTCACCCTTTTTAATAATAACAGCGTTGTAATATAAAAAAACGCCAGATAAGTAAAAGCAATTCTCGTATGAAGTGATAACCATTCCATCATAATCATGTTTATTAAGATAATCATCAATAAGACTTCTGGTATAAGTTCTTAATTCTTCTAACATACGTTATAATCTCCTTTATCATTATATTATTTGTATACCCTTTGTAAAAATCGTGGGAGTGTATACTACTGCTGGGGTCCACCAAGGAAAAGGGCGGATTAACTTAAAATCATTGCCCACACATTCAATGGATTCCAATAGTTCACTCTTCTTTACTCTGATTTTAAATGGTGCCAGTGCATGTTTAAATTGGCCATATTCGATAATAAATGAGTTAAAAACTGTTCCCTCAATATAGTCACCTCGACTGTAGTGATTTCCAACAATTAAGTGGCAATACAGTCCCTCTTTAATCTGAGACATCTTTTCTTTACGCTCCACCATCGGCCCCTCAATTACAATATTTGATGCGTGTGTATTATAAGAACACTTTACATCGCGCAAGAAATTTTTGTTAGAGACTAGATATTGACTCGAAATTGCTGATACTTCATATCCTTTATCAAAACCATATAGATGGTGGATTTTTGTTTTATTTCCTTTATCATCAAATAAACATTGATTAAATGAATTTTGCAGTATTGGATTATCATAAAGAGAAATTTTAGAATCTGTAACCACTACTGGCTTGTGCATCAAACTATAGTACGAGACATTCTCAAAAAAGCTTGCAGCGATCGGAGGGCCAAATACAATGTAGTCATACTTGGCACTTTTGTCTATTGTTTGATAATGATCATATATAAAAGGAAAAGATACCGATTCCATAATATCGGAAATTCGTATGCGATCCAACGAAGTCTCATAAATATAGCTACTGCCCAACATGGTAACACCATTAACTGTTCTCTGAACTTCTACTTCTAAAGAACATTCAGTATTCTGATAACACTGAGGAGTATTGATATCTTTTTCAACCAAGCACACTTCACTTTCTCTTACGGATAATTGAAAATCTGTTATTCGTACATCATCACCCAGATCTTTAATCTTTGCAAGAATCTCTTCTGATTTCTCACTTAACCGCTTTTGTATATCTGTACTATGTGTTTCCTCTGCATAAGCTGTATCGTACATAGATACCTTCTTGCCTGAATCTTCATGTATTGCACTATAATTGTCGATGGTTGTTACCACATTTTCATCAACAACGGAGATCGATGCAAAGTGTTCTAAATATAGAAGATAGCGTTTCTCAGGTTCTTGCAAAAACTTATCTCGATTAGCCATTAAAATATCCTTGCAGGCATATTTATGTCCCATAAACATCCCTCCGTTCAAGTTTTATGCTAGGGCTACAATAGCCAATTAAGCAGTTCTGAAGTGGACGCCCTTTTCCCATAAACCGATATCCAATACTTTGATCATTACCCAAACTGCATATCGAATTCATGAAATCAAATACTTCAAATGACAGTCCAGGTTCTTTTATAATAGATTCCTTCACTCCATTTTTGATATAATATCCAATTTGGCAATTTAAGTGGATGATTCCAGAAGCAGCATCAATTGCTGCTCCTGACATACCAACACAATAAATACCATCTTTTGTTTCATGAAGCATTTGTGATAGAGTCCTCTCACTCGGATCCACAACAACATTTGTCGCTCGTGGTGACGGTATGTTTCGATAGTCTTGGGATCTGGATCTGCCATTATTTTTTACATTTAGTTTTCTGGCAGACTCCAAATCTGTTAGGTGAGACTTTACAGTGCCGGAATCTATCAGTAAGATATCCGGTTCAGCAACGGTTCCCTCGTGATCATAAATATAATTAACTGGATAAGATTCCTTTAGTGTATCATGTATTGTAATTGATATCTGCGGTTGATACCGGTCAATGTGATTAAAGAAATAACTAGTTTTGGATGCAGTGCGGTTACCTTCAAATAAATAGCCAATTAGCATAGAAATAAAGGCCCCTGCCACCTCTGAATCTAGAATAATTACCGACCACTGCCTATTATCTTCTTTTGCTTTTTGATCGTCATTTATCAGTCCTTGAAGTTTCACTGTGGATTCTATGATTGCATTAGTATCGAGCTCTAAGCCTTTCGAATAATAATTTGTAAATAAATTATTATTATCTCTGTTATTTCTTATTTCAAGCAAGTGGATCATTGATGACTCCGAAATTATATCGTTCACTTTGCTTAATCTCTTTTGGCATTGATGAGATATTGTGTAATTC
>Ga0153997_1000519_pt1 | contig 11195 bp, 9 predicted proteins | sample TSNC081MetaG_FD_104750 | JGI IMG/M metagenome (GOLD analysis project Ga0153997, IMG submission 104750) | Attine ant fungus gardens microbial communities from North Carolina, USA - TSNC081 MetaG | ecosystem: Host-associated > Fungi > Mycelium > Unclassified | place: USA: North Carolina, Lumber...
CAAACACTCCTTCACTTGCGGTAATAATTCAGTAGCGATATTGCATATCATATCTTCCAATTCATCATCACAATAAATCTGATTAGCCTCATACATATATTTAGATGCCGTTTCTATCATACATAGCGCTCTTTCAAATCTTTTTTTATTAATAAGCTTTTTTATTATTCTTTTAAATTTAGAAAAATCTTTTACTATTCTTTCCTTTTTTATAGTTCCCATCTACTTCTCATCAACTCCTGATTACTTTTGCTGGTACTTCAGACAAAATATCTTCTATTTCAGCGACACACACTAAATGGCTTAAGTGCCTTAATCTTTCTTGCACGGTTGATCCAATTGAAAGGGTTCGCTGTATTAATCCAATATTTTGCTGAATTTATTTTAAACCCATCATTACTAAAATTCCACTCATATCACTCCATACCCCGAAGAGTACTTTCCCTTCACTACCGCTCGTCCCACACTGTCATAGGTGATTCCGGTACCTTCAAACCGTTCCAGAGCATAACAATTCCGCCCATCAATTACGATTGGCTTTTTCATATACTTATTATACTCTCTGATATCAAGATTCTTTATCTCTTCCCATTCCGTAAAAATCAGGCACAAATCTGCGTTATGCAAAGCCTCCGTGATTGTTCCACAATACGTAGGCCCTATCGGGTAATATCGCTTAAAGTTTTCAACTCCAATCGGATCCCAGGCCTGTATCTTACACTCTTCATCCAATAATATCGGAATATTGACCAGAGAGGGAGCCTCTCTTAAATCATCCGTTCCCGGCTTAAAGGTCAGCCCCAGTACCGCAATTGTCAGCCCTTTGAACTCCTTGTAATACTTGCGAGCCTTTTTAATCATTCGCAGTTTTTGATTATCGTTGACTTCAATGGCCGCTTTAATCGTCTTCATTTCATAATCATGGAAATTGGCAAGCCAGTGCAAGGCCTTTGTATCCTTCGGGAAACACGAGCCGCCATATCCGATGCCCGCATGCAGGAACTTGCTTCCAATTCTCGCATCGAGCCCCATGCCCTTCGCCACATCTTCAATGTCCGCGCCAACCAGCTCACAAAGATTGGCAATTTCATTAATATAGGAAATTTTTAACGCCAAAAAATCATTGGAGGCATACTTGATCATTTCTGCACTCTTTCGATTCGTAATCAATATTGGAGCCTTAAAGTCCCTGTATACGGATTTTAAAACCTGTGCAGCATAGTCATCTTCTGCTCCAATGACAATCCTTGAAGGGTTTAATGTATCGCGTACGGCTGTTCCCTGTGCCAGAAACTCAGGATTAGATGCCACATGAATCTGAGCTGCATTGCTCCGGCGTTCTTCAAAGAAAACTTCCAGTTTGTCATTGGTTCCAATCGGTACTGTAGATTTTACCACCACCACGCAATCCTTGACGACGGCTTGCGTAATCTGCTCTGCCGCCGCAAACACGTACTTCAGATTTGCAGAACCATCCAGCTTCTCTGGAGTCCCTACTCCGATAAAAATCACATCCGCATCCTGATATGCGGATCGATAATCCGTAGTATAACGGAGGCGCTGCTGATTCTTCTCCATCAGCTCGTCCAGGCCAGGCTCGTAAATAGGAGAGACGCCCTGCTGCATAAGCTCGATCTTGACCTCATCCACATCTACGCAGGTGACATGGTGCCCATATTCTGCAAAACAGACGCCTGTCACGAGGCCTACATATCCCGTACCTGCTACTGCAATTCTCATTCTTCTACCGCCTTTTCCTCTTCCCTTTTATCATGTGCATAATCCAGGCGCTTAACCCGGTACTGGATATCTTCCAAAATTTTACGATTCGCGGCAATAATATCCGCCTGAAGTCCGACAATAATAGTAGAAACACCGGACAGCATAAGCGTCGCGGCCAAGATTAAAGACTGGACATGTCCATCTGCAGCTCCACCGAACCAGTAAAGCAGGAAACGTACACCGATCCCAACGCCGATTAAAAATAAAATCCCGCCTATGATAGTAAAAAACTTCAGGGGCCGATACATCAGAAAAGCCCGAAAAATCGTAATCATAGACTTCTTCACATATCCAAACATGCTGCTAAACAATCGGGAAGGCCGTAACTCCGCATTGGTTCTGATCGGTACAGAGGCGACGGCCATACGGTTTCTCCCGGCTTGTACAATGGTTTCCAGCGTATAGGTATACTCATTGATCACATTCATGCGCATTGCCGTATCTCTGCTATACGCGCGAAAACCGCTGGGGGCATCCGGTATATCCGTCTTCGAGGCTTTCCGTACCACCCAGCTTCCAAAATGCTGTAATCTCTTTTTGAGGGGAGAAAAATGCTCCGTCTGGTCAATCGGGCGCTCACCGATTACCATTTCCGCCTTACCTTCCAGTATTGGCCGTACCAGCTTCTCAATATCCTCACCACAATACTGATTATCCGCGTCTGTATTTACAATAATATCCGCACCATTTCTTAAGCATGCATCCAGGCCCGCCATAAATCCTTTCGCCAGACCCTTATTTTGTGTAAAATTCACAATATAGTGTACGCCCCACTCACGGGCCACCTTCACCGTATCGTCTTTACTTCCATCGTTAATAATCAGATACTCAATTTCATCAATCCCATCCATATGTTTGGGAAGATCATTCAACGCAACCGTCAATGTTTCTGCTTCATTGTAGCATGGAATCTGTATGATTAGCTTCATTTGTTTTACCCCTCAGAGAAAATTCATTTCATTATACCATGACTTATCGCAAAAATCTACATTTCACTTGAATTTCCAGGTTTTATGCACAATCCCGTATTTTATCAGACCGGATTCTAAACAACTTTATAAAAATGGCCTAAAATAATGGATAAATATAAGCAAAATTCCTGGATGGCGTAAATGGTCGCAGGGCATACCCGGTGTGGAACGGAGGCGGCACAGTTAAGGTCATAATCGTGAATGCACAATACAATACGTGTGGTAAGGTTCGCGATAATTTGCAGGCTGTTGCAGGAATGATAGCTCAAATCATCCCCTGCAATTTGATCCGAAGTGTTGATTTGATATACAATCAGTATAAATCGCGAAGATTATGCTGGCACACCGATCTACACTTTTACACACACATTTATTTGAGAAATGAGGTTATGCCATGAAAACAACTGAATATCTTAACCTAAAGAAACCTGACCAAGTCGATTTTTACAATGTAGACGATTTTAACACCAATACAGAGGCCGTGGATGAAAAGCTAAAAGAATTAGATAGTACAGCGTCCGACTTGCAGGCAAAGATTGATACACTGGCCGACAGGAGTTCTTATGTAAAAACGGTCTACCTAGAAGGCGGGCTGTCCGTTAATGTGGTTTTTAGCACCAATGGTTACTATCGCTCGCCCGCATGGATTGTAGGGGCGAGTGGCGCGAGCGGTACAATCCTAACAGTATGTCCGATGAATTTAAACGCTGTTACCACTACTCTTACCACAGTAGCTGGTACGCTAAACCTCGGGAGTCAGACAATTTATGCCGGGATCGCCATAGTTGAAGGAAAAGGCTACCGGTTAAAACTATCGGGCTTCGCGACGTATAGTGCAAGCCTGGTTAGCATATGCCTGCCGGAGGGTGCGGAGATACTATATACAGATATCGTGAAAGATTAACAACACAAGCCCCAAACGGGCAGCCCTTAAAAACGCGGCGTTAAAAAAGGAAGGTTATTTCGACATCTACCAGGACGCAAAAGAAAGCAAAGACGAATACCTACGCCTTGCGGTCGCAGTCGATAAGGCAGAGCGTGCCGTAGAAAAATCAGAACGGGGCTTTGACTTTGCGGAAGATGCTCTTGTCCAAGCCGCAGAAGCGGAAAAGGAAGAGTTAGATCAGTCTATTGGTCTGCAAAGACAGCGAGAAACAGTCTGGATGAGTCGGCGCGGGATGCATATTATGGACTTTATATCACACCCCTGCTAAAGGATGGGTTAGAGAACGTGCTTATCACAGACATGACGGGAGCACGTTCTCGCTATGTCTGGACATAGTAAACAAGGAGCGACCCAGCGTACCGAGTAATAGAATAAAAAGGTCGCGCCGGAAGAAGAGCCAGAAGCCGCAAGAAAGTAAGATGCTATGACAGATGAAGAAATTGCAATAGCCTTAAAAGTCCATGACTGAATTCGAATTGCTGAAACACCGTATGAGCGCCTAGGAAGAACAGGCGAAAGCTATACACTCAATAGTAGTATCCATCAAGAAATTAGCGCTTAATATGGGGCGCATGGCAAAGGAACTTGAAAAACAAGGGGAACACTTGGGAGATCTTGAAAGTGAGCCGGCGTCTCGTATGAAACAAATTAAAACAGCACTGCCACACCGCTCTACACTCTTACACACACAATTATTTGAGAAATGAGGTTATGCCATGAAAACAACTGAATATCTTAACCTGAAGAAACCTGACCAAGTCGATTTTTACAACGCAGACGATTTTAATACCAATATGGATGCCGTAGATAAGCTAGCGCCAAAAATTACACACTATGCGGTGTGTAAAACAGAGGCGGCAGCCAAAATAAAAACAGTAGAGTGCGGGGATTACCATCTGGTAAAAGGGGCCGAGATTACCGTCCGGTTTGATATTGCAAATACCGCAGCAGACCCCCTCCTCGATGTCAACGGGACTGGGGCGCGGGAAATCTACTACCGCGGGGAAACAATCGCTCCACAGCACCTTTCAGAGGGGCGTACATTCCAGTTTGTCTACAACGGCGAACAATATGATTTGATCGGCGATATCGGCAGCGGAACTGTTGCACAGTATGAAAGTACCGCCAATGCTTTTTACAAGTTACTATTTTCTCTTTATAATGAGGATATTACATCCAGCGTATCTAAAAACTCCGGCTTGGCGTATAACCCTTCCACGGGTGTGCTGAAGGTGGCTTCGGACGTAACAACAGGCAGCACAAGTTTATCCAGCCTGGCAAGCCGCTTTCCGGTTTCGGTCGCAAACGGTGGGACAGGAGCTACAACCGCGGCGGCGGCCCGAAGTAACTTAGGGGTCACGCCCGCGAATATTGGGGCGCTTCCTCTTACTGGTGGAACCTTGACAGGGAACTTATCTGTGGGAACCAAGTGGGTATCTTTTAATACCGGTCATATATCATCAAATACGAATCAGGCACTGTACTTTGCTGCATCCGGGGAGTCCATCTACGAAGTCTTTTTAGGGGTCAGAAACAATGTGTGGACAATGTGCCCTGCATACGATAACTATGTCACCCTTGGGACAGGCAGTTACCGCTGGAGTCAATTGTTTGCGTCGACATCTACTATTTCGACCTCTGACCGTACCGAAAAAAATTCCATTGAGACCTTAGATACAGATCTTTGGAAAAAATTCATAATGGGTTTAAACACGGTATCATACAAACTAAATAACGGCACATCTGATCGTAGACACAATGGTATGATCGCGCAGGATGTAGAAGACTTAATGGAATCTCTTGGGATTGCTTCCAAGGACTTCGCAGGATTTATCAGGTATGAAAAGACAGAACAGTTAGAAACCGGCGTTAACGAGAACGGTGAGCCAACATACAAGGATAACCCCCTGCTGGATGCCGATGGGAATCCGGTCTATGGGTATGGCTTGCGATATGAGGAGTTTATTGCGCCGATGATCTCTACGATCCAATCACAGCAGCAAGAAATTTATAGTTTGCGATCGGAATTAACGGAAATAATGGCGAGACTTGTGGCACTAGAGGGAAAATAATCAAAGAAAGGAAGGAAGGTGCTATGACAGAAGAAGAAATTGCAGTGGCCTTAAAAGGCCATGAGCATGAAATCGGATCGCTGAAACACCGTGTGAATGCCCAGGAAGAACAGGCGAAAGCCATACACTCAATCGTAGTCTCCATCGAAAAATTGGCCCTTAATATGGAACGCATGGCAAAGGAACTGGAAAAACAGGGAAAACGCCTGGAAAAACTTGAAAATGAGCCGGCATCTCGCATGGTGCAAATTAAAACAGCAATTATTACAGCACTTGCGACCGCTGTTATCGGCAGTATCGTAGGTGCTATATTGCTGCTCGTATAAAAGAAAAGGAAGGAAAAATGAAAAATTGGATGAAAGCAGCAGGGATCAGGGCAATCAAGACGATCGCGCAAACCGCCATAGCAACAATTGGGACGTCGATGGTATTGTCGGACATAGACTGGATTATGGTGCTGTCCGCATCTGTCTTGGCAGGGGGGCTATCCCTGCTGACATCCGTTGCCGGCCTGCCCGAATTGGGTGAAAAGGGGAATAAGCCATGAAAGCAGAAGCGAAAAGAAAAGCGGTAGCAGATATTTATAAGGAGTGCATCGGCCGAAATCTCTACAGCCAGGATACCACCAGGCGCGAATGCGCCTTCGCGCCACACACGGATGGTAAGTATTATTCGGACTGCTCCAGCTCGATCAGGCTGGCGTACCGGAAGGCGGACATCGGCCTAAACAACATCGGCGGCAATACCGCCGGGATGTATCACTCTACGCTGGGGCGCATCATGGACGTATCCATAGCCAATGGCGTACCGGCCAATCCGGCGCAGTTAAGAGTCGGCGATCTCATATTGTTTGCCGGCACAGACTCCAGCCGCCCGTTGTGCATCGGCCATGTAGAGATGGTTTACTCCATCAGCGGCAGCAGCGTCACCTTGTGCGGCCATGGATCCGGGGTGCCAAGTTTTAAAGACATGGCCGCCTACTGCAAGAACCGATACAATACCAAGACCAGCACCACAAAGGGTAATAAAGGTCTTGTCTGTGTAAAGCGTTATGTGCCGGACGATGATACGACCATGGAGACAACAGCAAAGGAGACCGTGCAGGCCGCCTCGATAGCAGAGGAAAGCCGCATAATCCGGGAAGTCAAAAAATGGGTGAACGCCTATATGGGCGGAGCCATTACGCTGGCGCTTGACGGCCTGGCCGACGCGCCGGCCAGGAAGGGGCTTGTGATGTGTTTACAGCGTCACCTAAACATCACATACTCTGCCGGTCTGGCTGTAGACGGATCCTTTGGGCCAAAGACAAAGGCTGCTTGCCGGGCGGTCAAAAAAGGCAGTAAAGGGGACTTGGTGCGTGTGTGTCAGGCCATGCTGTATAGCAAGGGGTATGATCCGAAGGGCTTTGATGGCAGCTGTGGCCCCGGATGTGACGCGGCAATCCGGCAGTATCAAAAGGATCATGGTTTGGCAGTGGATGGCAGCTGTGGACCGAATACGTTCTATTCTTTATTTCACAAATAACACAGAGTTCCGGAGGTAATGATCCTCCGGAACTCTTTTTTTGCATATCCTGGGTCTGTTACAGACGCATGGCCGCCGCAGAACGTATCGTAACTTCGTATCCTACGATCCATTAGACAGCTTACGCCTGCAGGCGATTGTCTTTAACCGGTTGACAACCGTATCGTATTTACAGGCCATTATCTTGGCTGTCCTGGAGACATTTTTATCGTTTTCAAAATACACTTTCAATGTCTGGGTATCTAAATCGGTATAGCAATATTCCCATATATCGGCGGAGAATAAGATTTCCCTATACTCCGTACAGGCATCTTTGTCTCTCTTGGATATTCTACTTAAATGGTTTACCCTGCGTTCACCACGGTATCTTTGGGCAATTGTCTCTAACCTGTGGCGGACGGTCGTTTCACCTTTTTCCAATTGCCTTGCTACTGCAGCGGCATTCCTAAATTCTTGAAACAATTCTACCGTCTTGATTTCAGCGTCAGTAAGGCAAAACCGGAAAATATCCGGAGCTAAAACAGTGTCTCTAAATTCATTGCTTTTTTCCGTGCCATGCACTTTGTTTTGGATGGCATTAATACGGTTCCCAATCGTTTTATGCCCGACCCCCAGCTTGTTTCCAATTTCAGAAAGATTATCGCCTGTAAGGTAAAATCGGACCGTCTGCAGATCCCTTTCATCATGGCATGCGTTTATTACCGAAAGCAGCATTTTTTGCGCGTTGGCAGCGATAAGTGTTTTCGTGCTCTCTCCAAAAATAAACCGTGACAGATTCCGCAGCAAAATAGCCACCGGCAAATTCAATTCCTTCGCCATCTGCTGTACAGTCATTTTTTGAGCCCTCAGCCGCATGATAAAGCGTTCCCATTCATCGTCTGCGTTGTCAAGTCCGTCATTGTGTTTGTAGCTGTCATACAGCCTTTGCAAACGGTCATATACTCTTTTTCTTGAAATATGTAACCTGCCGCTGGTTTCGGCCATTGTAAGCCACTGACAGCGCAGATCGACAATTATTTCATCAACCGCATCCTGGCAGTGGCTTTTTATTGTCTCCAGAAACAGGAATTCCTCTTGTATAGCATTGTCCACGGCGATAAAATTACCGAGAGGATCCCCCGAATCCGGACTTGCGGCATCCAGACTGACACTGCCTTCGGCCAATATCAATAATCCCGTTATAAATTTAGCCGACATGCCCTGTTTTTCGCCAATTTCCTCATCCGTACAGCCGCTGTTCTGCATATACCGGATCGCGGCAATATTCACATTTTTGTTCATGCTGACCGCGGAGCACATTTTATTTACCTCTTCAGAAATTTTATGCGCCACAGCCCCTTTGACATAGCCTGAAATATTTTTGATCTCCTCGTGGGTGTATTCCGATAATCCTTTATGCGTATACTTAGACAAAACATCCCAGACCACGGCAGCGCCCACTTGTTCAAGATCCTCCTGCTGTGGCGTGCCTAAAAATATTTTAGCTTTTTGATGGATCGTGCGCATGATTATGCCGACAGGGTCTTCAATAGCGGGGCAGAGCTCGTGGTAGATTTCCGTCAATGCCTTTTTGTATGCCGCAGTCAAAATTTCATCCCCCTTTGACGATACTCCCGTCTTTTCGGAGCGGCTCATGCCTGAATGCCGCGATTTGCGCATGGGTAAATCCGCCGAGCGCCCGATGTGCGTTATAAATTTTCCCGCTTCTTAACACCCAATGCTGAAATGCCGCTAATTCTGCATGGGTTAATCTGCCGAGTTCCTGATGCGAGTTATAGGTTTTCCCGCTGTCGATCATCTCCTTTATCAGACGCAGGCATCTTTCCAAATAATTCACGCCGCGGTTGTCTAAAGGCTTGTCCGAAATTTCGGATATGGATCTGTTCCAAAACCCTTCCGGCTCATAATACTTGTCCGCAATCTCCGCGATTTTCGCGCAGATACGCTCTAGGTCCGCCGTATTGGGGATTTCCGTAATATCCCACTCCCTGTGCGGGTACGCTTGAACGTCATAACCATGTGACTTCAAATATTCCGACAGCCACTCTATGTTCCCTTCAATTCTGGTCAAATCCGCCGCGTTAAAGTAGTCCGCCGGCTGCCAGCCGGTCACAGGCGGCTTCCATGTTGCACTCATGACATCACCGTCCCTTCGATTTTTTCTTTGAACGCGCCGGTAAACTCAAGCTCGGACGAGGTGACGAGCAGGTCTATCGGCTCTTCTTCGCCGCTTCTGACAATTTTAACGGTATCCAGCGTTTCCAGGCCAGGGTCGGCGCGCCAGCTCAGCGACGCCCGCTTGCGGTTTCTAAGATTGCCGTATACCCAGCCGCCCACGGCCCTCGCGCACGCTTCGTTGGTGATCAGATTGTTTTTCAGTACCTGAGGTTCATCGTTTTGCCGGCCTGTCTGAAATGTCCCGTCCGGACTGTTTACCGAAAGGATCGTCTCGCCCGGTTTTAATACGGTCCCCGTTATAATCACATTGCAGGTTACACTGCTTGGGCAGTCAAGTACCAATGTACAGAATTTAGCGTAAAAATTCGTCTTGGCCGGCACCACCGAAACACTGCCGGCGTTCACCTGCACGATTACATCCCTCGCGGTATCGGAATACTCGATCTCATATACGTTTTCGCCCGAATGCAGGGTCAGGTTCCCGTTGTACAGCTCCTTGCCCGGCTCCTCGGCGTAACTATACATGCTGACGTCGATCTGCATTACCGGGTCCGTCAGGCTGATCTCAGCCTTGGAGTAGCTCTTATCGTCGTCGGCCTGGACGGCGCCCCCTGCGGAGGCGGGCGGCTCAATATGCAGCCTGCCGCTTCTGTCAAAGAAAATCACACAGCAAGCGGCATTAGCGATCAGCTGCAGGCATTTAGCCAGAGAAGAGACCGGCAGCGGAGCCGTCGTCGTGACGCCGCCCAGTGCCTCTTTATCAAGCACCCATGGGTCGTCCTTCAGAGAGTTTGCCTCCCGCAGCACCTTTTGGGCCAAGGTATACAGGGTTACGCCGCCCGGCTCATATGTCCCCTTATAATATGTTTTGTTCAGGAATCCGAGCAGGTCCCTTGCCTTGAACAAGGCCGACAGGCCGTTCTGCGGCGCGCTCCAGTCGGACAGATAGTATACGCCGCCGGGGATCCACTCGACCAAACCATTCAGTTTGTAGCCATAGCGCGTCCTGATTTCCTGCCGCTCCATCATATACTTTGACAGGCCTGCATCGTTTAATGGATTGAAGATATCGTCACGGTTATCAATTTCAAACGAGACCTCATATTTCGGCAGGGCGGCGGAAACCGGATCGACGGTCTCCGAGCTTGAGAATTTAAGCATATCAGACTTTGTGTACACCTTTTCTATTCCCATAAAAATCTTGCCGAGGCGTGCACGCCGGCGCCCACGGCACCAACGGACAATCTCGATTTCAATCCTGTCGAAGTTCGTCATCTCCAGCTCAACGATGGATACGACGCCGTTGTTGATTACGGTCTCCCCGGCCACGTAGCTGCCGCCGTCAAAGACCTTTACCCGGAATTCCACAGGATACTCGTTATAGGCCGTGCCCCAGGTGACCGTCAGGCCGGGAAGCATGGATGTTACCATCTCGTCAAACTCGATCACCACAACCAGGGGCGTGGTAAACTGCCCGTTTTCATCGCAGAGCGAGCGGCTGATGTATCCGCTGTATCCGTATCCGCCGCTGCCCGGGACGGTGATCCTGCTGCCGTCGAGCCGCCACAGGTCGGGCTCGCATGTGGCGTAGGGCGTTATCTCGTAGTCGTTTTCACTGATCAGTTTTTCCGGTTCGGAGAGGTACAGCTTTTCATCCGCATCCACGGCCGGACCCTTCTCCCATATGTCGGGATCGCTTACCTTATAGGACACCTCCACAAA
>Ga0153997_1000521_pt1 | contig 11171 bp, 12 predicted proteins | sample TSNC081MetaG_FD_104750 | JGI IMG/M metagenome (GOLD analysis project Ga0153997, IMG submission 104750) | Attine ant fungus gardens microbial communities from North Carolina, USA - TSNC081 MetaG | ecosystem: Host-associated > Fungi > Mycelium > Unclassified | place: USA: North Carolina, Lumber...
CAATCTCAAGTTCTCGCATCTTCTTTTGGAGAGCTTTGTATTCTTTCATAGATATTGTTTCTGTAGTAGAAACCTTTATAGGGGTCAAATCCTTAACCCATTTAGATATTGTTGATCTTGCTATGCCATATTCACGTTCCAGTACCGGGTATGATTTCCCACCAGCATTATATAAATCTACAAGCTGCTGTTTAAATTCCGATGTGTAAGACTTTTGATTCTTAGCCATGTTGAACATCTCCTTTTCTCTTTCACTGTTATTATAGGTTGTTCAACTTTTTGTGTCTACTCTTATATACTAACACCAAAATTCTTAGTGTTTAGAAGTGTCCCATCCAGATCCGTAACATAAAGTGTTCTCATCATTCAGACGGCTGCTCATTCCCTTTCTTTCCCTGTTCCTCTATCCGAAACATCACCATTTCCTTAATCAAATCATAGGGCATCGGTTTGTTATATGGAAATTGTACGGAGCCTTTCGAGTACTTGTAATCGCTTAACCGATCCGCAAATGCTACAATGGGGCTAGGGGTTGGGTGAAAGCCCAGATGCCGCTTCTGTCCGGAGAAAAATACGAGATCGCCGTTTAGTACAAAAGCTGGCATAGCCCAGGATATTTTCTCAGTAATTTCCGGTGAACATCCAAGAATCAATGCCCGAAGTTTTTCCATTCGTTCCCGTACTTTGCCATCATATTGGGCAATATACTCATCTACTGTTGTATAATCCGGTTTTGGAACTTCGCGTTCTTTCAGGGTAACATGGACATTATCGCCCGCCTGTTTGCCAATCTTGGCCCGAATATCCTTGCGGATGCCCAGAACATGACAGGGCGTTCCCATTTTGACCAGCTGCCCATCGTAAGGCTCACCATCAAAAGTCGCATGGACGGGTACCCTGGCCTTGCCAAAGGCAGCCTTTACATCGAAAGGAATTTCGATATAGGCGGCATCCATATCGGGGTTTTTAATAATTATTGTATCAAATTCAAATAGCTCATCCATCGGGGTTATCTCCTTTTACTTAATGAGAACCGGCAGCTTTCACCAATCCATTAACAAAATTTATGCTTCATCGGAATAAAACGAATCCCATTAACAGTTTGCGCAGAATCGGTCTCTGAAAATCCCAACCGACGGTATGCTTCCACTGCATAAGGCGAGGAATTGACTGTCATTTCATTGTAGTTGCCGATTGTCTTATAGTGGTCTAATACTGTATTATAAAGACTTCTGGCAATTCTACGGCAGTGATGGGCTTTATCTACAAACAGCAGGGCTATGTGGCAAGGCGGCCTGGATGCAATAACGCCGATGACCTTACCGTCTTCAAAGCATGCCCACAGAAGCATCTCTTTATGATTTAATCGTTGCATAACCGCCTCAATTGCTATAAAGTTCCTGAATTCCTGAATTCCTTCTGCAGAATATTCCGGCGCTTCGAATTCTGCAAATACCTTCCAGACCAAATCCATGGCCTCAGGAATTCTCTGGTCGTCGTTGCTAAGCTCTCTTATATGCCAATCATTATCCCGCTCCTTCCAACCCCTTTGCCGCGTTGATCCTCTTCAACAAACAGACAGCAGAACTATGGTAATAAGTCTTTGCGCACCATAAAATCATTTTCAATCAGACCGAAGCTTCCAAATAATGCGGTCACTCTCCAGCATCAGATATCAACGTGGCAGCGCCTGATCTGTTGTGATACTATCCGATATGGATTCCCGGTAAATCTGCGGGTTAATGCCCCATTTTGACGAAAAGTAATCTACGGCTTGATCAAGATATTCGGGGTTTTCACGGACATTTATAATATTCATAAAGCATTCCTCTTTCCATTGAATTCATGCGCAATCATTTCATAAAGCATTGTATCGTGATACTCACCTTTAAAGAACTGAGCTTCATGCAATTGTCCGCATTTTTGAAATCCCATTTTTTCATGAAAATAGATGGAGTGCGGATTGTAATCAAAATATGTATACCACAACGATGATAGCGCAAATAGTTGAAGTAGTAATCGAGTATAAGTAATACCGCTTCTTTAGCAATACCCTTCCCTGGCATTTTTTCCCAAAATTCGCGGCACCCTTGAACGGAACGTGGCAGATTAAGTTCATCGGCAAGCCATTCTGCTGCGGAATCATAATCAATGCGCTCAAAAGTACGGAATCCGCCATATTTACTGGGTTTTTGCATTTATTTTATAATTTGAACTGCTTTTCAAAAAGTTCCTGGGCGAAGTCAAGCGCTTCTTGTGGTTTTATTGCCCCACTATATGCATTTTTCACTGCCATACCAATAATACTCAAAAAACGGCGCTCATTAAAAGGCATTTTGACATCAGGAGGCGTACGCCTTCCGTAGGAGTGTGTAAAACACTCCTTTGCCAGGTTTAACCATGGATAAGTATCTACAATTTCATAATTATCGTAGGTTTTTTTACAGGGTGAAACACTTCCTAAAAAGGCTGACGCAGAGGAGATGGGTTCACTGCAGATCCATCGAATAAAGGACAAGGCATCTTCCGGCCTCCTGCTGTACCTGGAAACGCCAAGTGAACCGCCGCCAATAACCGGATTCCCTCCAGGTACGCAGGCATACCCGATATTATCTGCAACCTTTGATGAATACTTTAATAATTCAGAGGCATAGTTGCTATACAGTATTGCCATTGCAACATTCCCGTTCGAGAAAGAATGAGCGGTATCCCTCCACCAGTTGTTATATCTCGCTGCGGAATACTGCTTTAATTCAATCATCTGCTCCAGGGACTTGAGAGCAATCGAGCTGTTCAGGCGGATTTTTCCATCCTCATCATAGAGATTCTTGCTGTAACTAAAGTAACGGGCCAAAAATTCGGAACCAGCGACACCTGTGCTGCCCAGGGTAATGGTAGCGCCAAAGTCAACGGTGGAAGAAGAATTAAACGATTTTGTAAAAAAGCGTGCAAGCTGATTGAATTCAGTGAAAGTGGAGGGGACTGTAAGCTCTCGTTTATATGTTTCCTGATATATTCTGCGAAGAACGGTATCTGTAAAAAGATCCTTGCGATAGTATAAAAGCTGAACACTTGGGCTGGAAGGCAAAGCATAGACTCTATCATTCACAATGGAATATCGGTCCGCAATTCCGGCTGAAAACTCTGAAAACATGTTGGCAATGTCCGGCTCAATCTCGTCTATTGGTCTGAGTATTTTTTCTGCAAACCAGGAAAGCCAGGTGACGTCCAGACGGATCACATCAAACACCGACGAAGTCCCCATATTCATAAGGGTTTCGTAGATTTCATCATAGGAATATACAGTGATATTTACCGGGGTCCCGGTTTTTTGTGTGTAAATGCGCGTTAAATTCTTCATCGTGTAAGCGCTTGGACTATCCAGCGTCAGCACATTAAGCAACCCTTTATCGGGGTTCTTTTTCAAGTTGAAAAACCAGTTTCGAAACCCTGCGCTTTCTAATTGAACCGGAAAAATTTGGGGAATCTTTTCCGCCGCCTTGATCAGAGCTTCAGCAGCTGTATTTCCAAGCAAACGATAATTTAATTCATATTTTTCAAAATCATTCTCCGGCAATGTAAAGATGGGCGATACTGTGTAAATATCGGGTTTATAATCACTGTAAAAATTATAACAGATATCCTTTACATTTTCTGCAAACCCATAGTTAGAAAGAAAAATCGCCTGCGGCGAAAAACTATTAATCATTTGCAATATATTTTGACTTTTCCGATAATGGTCCGTCTGAATATGGTTTATCACACAAGCAGTAGTGTCTGTCACTTTCATAAAAGAATAATAAAAATCCCTTTCATTTGAAAATGCTAAATCTCCGGTTATTACACAAACATTTGTGTACTTGCGGACGATGATTTTTTCACCTAAACTCTTGCCGGCAGCTTTATAATCATAACCAATAAACTTACAGGCATAGCCTGGATCTCGCTCAATAAAAATTGTGTTTTCCAAAAGCTCCGGTACCATATCCTGATATATATTATTTTCCGAATTTGTACAGGTAAGCGCAGCAATGCCGGCAGTCATTCCGGACTTCACTTCGTTTAATATCGATAGCTCGGTTTCCGGCCTGTCATTCGTTATATAAATTTGAATCAGGTAGCGGTGGCTTTCGGCATAATTTTTGAAGCTGGCGTAGAAATCCAGGTATTGTTTTGAACGCATATTGGGCAGAATCACCGCCAATGTATTTGAATGCCCTTTTCTCAAAAATTTTGCTCTTTCATTTGGCGTATATCCAAGCGATGACGCAACAGACAGGACGTGTTTTATCTTTTCGCTGCTTACATTTCCTTTTCCATTTAATACATTGGAAACTGTGCCCTGGGCAACCCCGGCAGCCTTAGCTATATCTTTGATTGTTGCCATAACTATTTCCCTTTCCGGCAGTACTATAATTAACAAATTATAACATACATCAATTGAACTGTAAACGGATTATTCAAATTGAAGAATGTAATTTACCAATTTTTGTGATAATTTGAAACGTATCACTTTTTTAAAGAATAAATTTAGGAATTATTTAATATTTAAAATCTAAAAATCGATAATAAAGTATCCATATCATGCAATAAATTAAATATATCATATTGACACGTTTCAATTAAAGTGATATGATAGTTTCATAACCAGATAAAAGGAGGGAACAGGAATGAAGAAAATGAAACGAATTGCGACACTTATTACCGCAGGTGTGATAGTATTTGGTCTATTGTCCGCCTGCCAGCCGAAAGAAATGCAGCCAACAACTGCGGCACCTGACAACAAGACCATCACGCAGCCAACAACTGCGGCACCTGACAACAAGACCATCACGCAGCCAACAACTGCACAGGCTGCTGGTGATGCACTTAAACTTACGTTTTATTATCCTGTCAACGTAGGCGGCTCTGCTGCCCAGATTATTGATCAAATATGTGCCGACTTTACGGCAGAGAACCCTGACATTGTTGTTGAGCCTGTATATACCGGCAATTATGATGACACGGTGACGAAAATTCAAACAGCTATCTCGGGAGGAAATCCGCCAGATGTCTTTATCAGTCTGGCCACACAGCGATTTACAATGGCATCCACCGGCATGGCAATGCCTTTAGATGAGTTGATTGCGGCTGATGGCGAAGAGGGGAAAGCCTATATTGCTGATTTCCTGGAAGGTTTTATGGAAGATTCTTATGTAGATGGAAACATTTATTCCATCCCGTTTCAGAGAAGTACGATGGTTCTCTACTACAATAAAGATGCTTTTGCCGAAGTGGGCCTTGATCCCGAGAAACCTCCCACATCCTGGGATGAGTTAGTGGATTACGGTAAATCGCTTACGAATGCTGAACGGATGGGTGTTGGTATTGCTCTGAATTCCGGCTCTGCACAGTGGGCCTTCACGGGTTTTGCATTGCAGAACAGCGTAGATGGAATCAACCTTATGAGCGAAGATGGTAAACAGGTTTATTTTATATACCCCAGAGAACGTAGAAGCCCTGCAATTTTGGCTGGACCTCCAAAACAAACATAAAATCATGGCCGAAGGAATTGTGCAGTGGACAGATCTGCCGACTCAGTTTTTAGCCGGAGAAGTTGCTATGATTTACCATACAACCGGAAACATGGCTAACATCAATACCAATGCGGAATTTGAATTCGGTACCGCTTTCCTGCCTGGCAGCAAGAGGGTGGCGGCACCAACCGGTGGCGGTAACTTCTACATATCGTCCGGTATCTCAGAAGAAAGAGTACGGGCTGCCTGGAAATTTATTAAGTTTGCTACCAATACTGATAACGCTGCAAAGTGGAGCTTAGATACCGGCTATGTTGCAACCAGATATTCCTGCTTTGAAACAGATACCATTAAGGATTATTATGCCGAAGTTCCTCAGGCTAAGGTTGCCTTTGAGCAGTTACCTTACGCAAAGCCGGAGCTTACTACTTATAACGCGGCAGAAATCTGGCGGATATTGAATGATAATCTTCAGGCTGCTGTTGTCGGTGATGCTGCCGCAGAAGAGGCACTTAATAATGCCCAGGCAGAAGCAGAAGCAGTATTAGCCGAATACCAGTAACAAGAAACACACAGGTACGAAGGTGTTTTTGTACCTGTGTGTTGCATTTTGAGAGGAGAAGACAGCCATGAAAGATGAAAACAAAAAACTAAGCAGATTCCAAAGCAAAAGAGAGCTAACAGCATGGGCACTGATGGCTCCGGCTTTGTTTTTCATGCTGATTTTCACAGTATCTCCTATTTTTAGAAGCTGCTACTTAAGTCTTACAAAATATCAGTTGGGAATGGTAAAACCGGAATTTATAGGGCTTAAAAACTATATAACCTTGTTTGAAAATCCGCTTTTTTATAAGATTATGAAAAATACCATCGTATTTGGACTTATGACTGTAATTCCCAGTATGGTTGTCGGACTTGGACTGGCGCTCCTAGTAAACCGTAAAACAAAGGGTGTTGGCTTTATGCGCACCGCCTACTTCTATTCGGTTGTCATGCCGATGATAGCGGTGGCCAGTGTCTGGCTGTTTATCTATATGGCCAAAAACGGTCTGTTTGATCAGCTGCTTATTACGTTTGGCCGAAAACCGATGAATGTGTTATCAAATAAGAAAACGGTGCTCCCGGCAATGGCAGTTATGTATGTTTGGAAGGAAGCCGGATATCTTATGATATTCTTCCTGTCCGGTCTTCAAAATATATCGGAAGACGTGATGGAGGCAGCAACCTTAGATGGGGCAAGGCCATTTACCATGTTTCGGAAAATTATTTTACCATTACTGGCACCTACCTTCCTTTTTGTTTCAACCATTGCATTTACCAACTGCTTTAAACTGGTTGATCATGTCGTAATTATGACCGAAGGCGCACCGAATAATGCCAGTACCATGCTTTTGTATTACATCTATCAACAGGGCTTTACTAATTTTAACTATGGGATATCTTCCACACTTACTGTCATCATGCTGGTGTTGCTGCTGGTAGTATCATTGCCAAGATTTATTAGCCAGGATAAAAAAATTCATTATAATTAGGAGACAATTCATATGGATATTAAAAAGATTAAAAACGGAATGCTTACCTTTTTTTCGATTATACTTGGGGTGCTTTGGCTGGCTCCTCTGGTATGGTTAATTGGCACTGCTTTTAGTGAACCATCCTTTCGAATGTCATTTTTGCCCAATACACGAATGACCTTTGATAATATTAAATATGTATGGAATGCTATCCCGTTTGGTCAGTATTATATTAATACACTTACGATTGTTGCCGTTACCTTCTGCATTCAGTTCATCACCTCCACACTGGCAGCATATGCTTTGGCAGTGCTTGAATTCAGAGGAAAAACACTGGTATTTGCCATTATCTTTATGCAGATTATCATTCCCAATGATGTGCTTATCACTTCGAACTTTATGACGTTGTCAGAGCTGGGGATGGTTGATACAAAAATAGGAATTATGCTTCCGTTCTTAGGAAGTGCATTAGCTATTTTCCTTCTGCGGCAGGTATTCAAAGGAATTCCCAGGGCTTTATCAGAAGCTGCCATGATTGATGGTGCCAGTATCTGGCAAACGATCTGGAAGGTCTATATGCCTTGCGCCAAATCAGCTTATGTCTCCTTTGCAGTTATTTCTGTCAGCTACCACTGGAATAACTATTTGTGGCCTCTTATCGTTACCAATTCTCCCCAAAATCGTACGTTGACTGTGGGGCTGGCAATTTTTGCAAAATCAAAAGAAGCTAATATGCAATGGGCAAATGTATGCGCGGCCACCTTTATCATTATCCTGCCGCTGCTGATTGCATTTTTTATCATGCAGAAACAATTTATGAATAGTTTTGTAAGTGCTGGCATTAAAGAGTAGAAAAGAGGTGTAGTGCAAATGGAATTGAATTTTTTGGGCAAAGGATCTGCCTATAATCCGGTTATGAAAAATACAAGCGCATATTTTATATATGATAATAATTTCTTTCTGCTTGACTGCGGGGAAAGTGTGTTTGAACAAATTCATGATTTTATAGAATTGCGTGATTGTGAGCAGATCTATGTTCTGATCACACACCTGCATGCTGATCATATCGGAAGCTTAGGGTCTATGATTTCCTATTGCAGATATGTTTTGGATCGACGAATACATATTATTCATCCGGATACCTCCGTAATTGAATTGCTTACGCTTTTGGGTATTAATAAAGAAAACTATATCTATCAGAGTGAATTACCTGCAGATTTGAAGGATATAAAAGTAAAGGCCATAGCGGTCGATCATGTTCCTGATATGAGTTGTTTCGGTTTTCTCATCACTGTTGGTATTGAAACCATCTACTATAGCGGAGATGCTTCCGGCATCCCTGGTATGATTTTGACCCATTTTTTATCCGGAGAAATAAACCGGCTGTATCAGGATACCTCTACCAGCCGCTCCGATCATCCGACCCATTGTTATATCGGTGATCTGGAACGTGTGATTCCACCTGCCAAACGATCGCTTGTTTATTGTATGCATTTGGATGGCGATGTGACCGGGCTGTTGCTATCAAAAGGGTTTCGTATAGCAAATGTAAAGGAGTAATTATGAATTTAGAAAAACTATTAGTAGATGTAAAGGAAATTGCTTACAATGCGGGAGAATTGATTAAAAACCCCCAAACCATTGAAGTGTTTTCAAAGAGTGGAAAGCATAACTATGTAACACAAATGGATAAAAAAATAAGCGATTATCTGCTATCTCAACTGCCGCTTATACTTCCTGGCAGCGTGGTTCTGTCAGAAGAAGGAGAAGACAGAAACACTGCCGATACCTCCCTTGTCTGGATTGTTGATCCAATCGATGGAACTACCAATTACATGTACCATTTTCGATTGTCGGCAATTTCTATCGCTCTGATGAAAGATGGCAAGGCGGTGCTGGCAGTGGTTTACAATCCTTTTATAAATGAGATGTATTGGGCCGCAAAAGATGCTGGAGCTTACCTGAATGGAGAAACAATCAATGTCGGCAATGATGAGTCGATTAATCATACCTTGGTATTAGCCGAAACAGATCCCTATTCCAATCGCGCTTCCAATCACACATTTTTGTGGTTAAACCAACTATTTCAATCGTGTATTGATATTCGTATTACCGGTTCGGCAGCACTTGATTTTTGTTATATTGCTGCCGGACGAGCCGGAGCTTTCTTAACTCCACAGCTTGATCCGTGGGATATGGCGGCCGGATATTTGATTATGGCAGAAGCGGGCGGTATCGCAACTCATTTTGACGGCTCACCACTTCTGTTTTCCGGAAGCGAAACGGCAATTGCAGGAAATCCCCAAATATATCATGAACTTCTTGATTTCTTTAACAAAGAGAGTTTAGCAATCATTCTGATGTAGCAAGCTTGCAGATTAAGCTGTTTAACAAACCCAAAGCCATAGGCGCGACCCCCTCCTTGGCAAGGCGATGCTTCACCACTGAACTACACCTGCCAAAGTGCATTTATAATATAAAATGAAGTGCCCAGAGCCGGAATCGAACCAGCGACACGAGGATTTTCAGTCCTCTGCTCTACCGACTGAGCTATCTGGGCGTATTTAATCTATATACTTACTATACGCTCAGTCGGTTCTGAAGCTCCTGTTCATTTCACTCTCAGGAACCGCACTTCCTACTAAGCTCAACTTCGCCTCCGCTAAGTATCCAGAGCGCAAACCATCTGAATTTCAAAAATGGATGGAGAAGGATTCGAACCTTCGAAGTCGTCGACAACAGATTTACAGTCTGCCCCCTTTGGCCACTCGGGAACCCATCCATGTGTGCCTTACGAATCAATAATATAACATAAAACCATTAAAAAATCAAGTCAAAAAATTAAACATCAACCGCTAAATGGGCGTTCGAGAAAATTTTCAAACAATTTATAGCCGGACGAATTAAAAATTGATGTACAGATTGCAAATCCCGGTCATGTTTGCTTTGCCGGATGGTATAACCGTATTGGCGGCGCATGGATTTGCGTTTTGATTTTGTTTTTTTAAGCCGTCAGATTTACCGTCAAAAAAAGAAGGGAACAAAGCTTATGGCAAGAAAAGGTGAGAATATTTATAAAAGAAAAGACGGACGCTGGGAGGGACGGTATATTCGAGGCAGAAAACCGGATGGAACAGCCGTTTACGGGTCGGTCTACGGAAAAAAGTATGGGGAAGTAAAGGACAAGCTCCTTCCATTGAAATCCGCATACGCCACACGGGAACAAGTGAAGGTCAGTTTCATCGGAACGGTATAGGACTGGCTTTTTTATTGGCTGGAGGAACTCGAAAAGCCGTATATTAAGCAATCCACCTACGCAAGCTACCGGGGAAAGCTGGAAAACCATGTCCTGCCGGACTTGGGTGATATTAAGCTGTCGCGGATCACCGAAGGCAACATACAGGAATGGATCGACGGATTGAGTGCGAAGGGGCTTGCGGGAAGCTCTGTCAATGTGGTATTCCGTATCTTCAATGCCGCAATGCAAAAAGCGGTATCTAAGCATTGCCTGTTTGTCAATCCCTGCACCGGCATTGTCCTGCCGGACGCGGGGCGACCGGGGATTAACGCCCTCACGCTTACGGAGCAAAAAGAACTTGAAAAACAAGCCCTTGCGGGCAAAGGAAACGAAGCGGTCATGATCGCTCTGTATACCGGTATGCGCATCGGGGAAATCAGCGCGCTTACATGGGAGGATATTGATTTTGAAAATAATCTCATCTATGTGCGCCGTACGTTGCAGCGGATTACCGATTATGATAAAAGCGGGACAAAAATCATCATCGACCTCCCGAAAAGCGATACGTCCTACCGGGTGATACCCTTTGCCGGTCATTTGCGGGAGCTTTTATTGTTGTGGAAAGTGTAACTGTCAAGCAGGAATGGGCCAGTTTGAGCAAAGAAAATTCCCCCGCCTGTATCCGATAGCAGTTAAAAAATAGATTTTCTATGAGCAAGACGCCAGCTCTCATCATCAAAGTCTAAAACCTGGCACCTGTGGGTAAGCCTGTCCAGCAAAGTGTAAATGTCAACATAAAAATGATTAAAAGTTCCGAAGTTAAAATGCATGTTTTCTCCAAAGATATTTGTATGTGATGGATGGCTTTCACCATCCATCATCCGAATACAGCTGTTTGTAAGA
>Ga0153997_1000523_pt1 | contig 11156 bp, 9 predicted proteins | sample TSNC081MetaG_FD_104750 | JGI IMG/M metagenome (GOLD analysis project Ga0153997, IMG submission 104750) | Attine ant fungus gardens microbial communities from North Carolina, USA - TSNC081 MetaG | ecosystem: Host-associated > Fungi > Mycelium > Unclassified | place: USA: North Carolina, Lumber...
CTAAAATGTATTCTGAAAGCTTTCATGTACTAGGCGATAAGCGTACATTTGAATGGCAGCAAATAGAAGAGGAGAATCCATTGGTTTTAACGATTGGCAGTAAGAATATAGATGAAAATGGGGCTGTCTGGAGAGGAAAAAAGGTGACCTGTCAAAAAGTAAAGATACCTGAATTTCATGCGCAATTACCAGAATCAATTAGAAAATATACGACCAAGAGTAAATACTATGATGAAACAAATCCACAAAATTCTATTGAAGCAGGTGGCGGTCATGGTGGTGCCCATCCGTATATGGTTCATGAATTTGTCTCAAGTATTCTGGAAAATCGAAAGCCATGGATTGATGAAATTGCCGGTGCCAATTGGACTGCACCAGGCATATGTGCCCATATTTCAGCAATAAATCATGGGATGAGGGTTGAGGTACCCAAGTTTGATGAGTAAAGCGACCGTATAGGTAGTTATATCCCAATTAGTGGTATATGCTTGAAAATAAGAAAGGTGGTTTGGCATGCAGATTCAAGATAGTGAGAATAACTATTTGAAGAAAATCACAATCAATTTCGCAGATAAGATTCAATTCCCATTCAAATATAACAAACCCGTCATAGAAGGTTCTGGCACAAAAGGAGCATTCGATGAAAAATTTGTGGATGTTCCATTTGTTTTTTCTAAGGATAATAAATTCTATATGATGTACACGGGCTATGATGGCATTGGATATCAAACAGCGTTGGCAGTGAGTGAAGATCTTCTGGACTGGAAATATCTTGGGATGATGCTTGAGAGAAATGATGATGGACACTGGGATAGTTATAGTATTGGAGGTACCTGGATATTAAAAGAACATAACAATCTCTACGAGCTGCCGATATTAAAAAAGGTAAACGGTAAATATTGGCTTTTCTATCATGCATATCCCCAATATGGATTTGAGGAAGGTTCCGCAAAGATTGGACTTGCGTGGTGCGAGGAAGAAAATCTGCTGCATTGGAATAGACAAAAGGAACCCATACTATCTCCGGAAGAAGGAGAAGCTTGGGAACAAGGCGGATTATATAAATCCTGTATTATTCATAATGAGGATACTTATTACATGTTTTATAATGCTAAGAATAAGGAAAGAGAATGGTTGGAGCAGACGGGGTATGCGGTCTCTAAGGATTTAATACATTGGGAAAGGGGAAAGGAAAATCCCATTTTAGAGGTTAGTGCAGGGCAATGGGATAGTCGCTTTGTATCCGATCCCTATATTACAAAAATGAATGATATCTGGATTAATTTTTATTTTGGATATGATAACACTCATGCTCAGGGCGGGTTAGCGGTCTCAAAAGATCTTATTTATTGGGAAAAATATAAGAGCCCTATTCTAAGAGTTGGCTCCAGGACAGATATAGATGGCAGACATGTTCATAAAGCTTCGGTTATCTGGTACAAAGACTGCTTTTATTATTTCTATTGTGCAGTCAGGGAACATATGGCGGGAGATAAAAGCTTTGTTTTGGATGAATACCGCACCATATCGGTAGCAACATCAAAACCATTGGGATAGAGATATGGGAGCAAGTGAGGGAGGAGATTATTGTGAGCAAATGTTTGCAAGAGGCTATAGATGGGAATTATGGGAATTATATTTTTCCGTTTGTCTGGCAGCATGGGGAACCGCAAGATATTTTGTTGGAAGAATTAGAGAAGGTAAAAGAGAGCAATTTGAAAGCATTCTGTGTAGAAGCCAGACCCCACCCACATTTTTTACAGGAGCACTGGTGGAGTGATATGGATTTTATTTTGAATTATGCAAGACAGAACCGGATGGATGTATGGCTTCTGGATGATGACCGTTTCCCTACGGGACATGGAAATGGCGTATTCCAAAAGGGGATATCTGATTTAGCAAATAGATTTTTAACTAATTGGTGCACAGATGTAATAGGACCACTAAGAGATAGCTGTATGCTTATCCGTTCGGTAATACCGGAGGATGGAGTAATCGTAGGGATTGCGGCATATAAAAGAGTTTCAGCGGAGACCACTCAGATCAATTTAGATTCTGCTGTTGATCTGAGTGTGAATATTAGAAATGGTTGGTTAAGATGGAATGTGCCTAATGGCTTGTGGAGAATATTCATATTTTACACAACCCATCAGGGAGAAGGAAGGTTAGATTATTTTAATATTATAGATTCAGAGTCAGTAAAATTATTTATTGATACGGTATATGAGCCTCATTACGAACATTATAAAAATGATTTTGGTAAAACTTTTAAAGGTTTTTTCTCAGACGAGCCGGAGTTTGGTAACCTGGCTGGATATGATTTTCAGGCAAGACTGGGGCGGAACATGAAATTTATCCCATGGTGTGAGGAGTTATATCATAGATTATCTTCATACTGGGGTGATAAGTTTATTACAAATCTGGCTGTATTGTGGTGCGAAGCGGGAGATTCCACGAATCATTTAAGATATGAATATATGAATGAAACAACCCTGCAGTTAAAGAAAGCTTTTTCAGATCAAATTGCAGACTGGTGTAATAATCACCATGTGGAGCATATTGGTCATATCATAGAGGATGATAATTCTCATGCACGTCTTGGATGCAGCACCGGACATTATTATCGAAGCATATCAGGAATGGCAATGGCGGGAATTGATGTGGTACTATTACAGATTATGCCAGGTATGAATCATACGGTTCATCAATGGGTGGCATCTGACCGGGATGGCGAGTTTTTTCACTATGGGCTGGCAAAAATGGGGAGCTCTCTGGCACATATAGACTCAGGCAAAAAAGGGAATTCCATGTGTGAAATATTTGGGGCGTATGGTTGGCAGGAGGGCATGTCCTTAATGAAATGGCTTGCTGATCATATGATGAGCAGAGGAATTAACCATTTTGTCCCTCATGCATTTTCTCCAAGTAAATATCCGGAACCAGATTGCCCACCACATTTCTATGCAAGAGGTCATCACCCCCAGTACCCTTATTTTGGGATGCTTATGGAATATATGAATCGTTCTATCCATTTTATTGTAGACGGAATCTATCCTTGTGAAGCTGCAGTCTTATATCATGCGGAATCAGAATGGGCAGGTGATGCAATGTTGTTCCAGAAACCAGTACGTCTGCTGCTTGAGAACCAAATCGAATGTGATATTATTCCTGCCGATATGCTGGAGACAGAAAATGAATATGGAATGGTTTTGGATCATGGAATAAAGGTAGCAAATCAATGCTATAAAGTATTAGTAATCCCATATTGTGAGTATATTACCGTTCGCATTGCAGGATTTATTGAGGCGGCAAGAATGAAAGGAGTTTCTGTTTGTTTTATATCAAGTCGGCCAACTAAAATATGTGAATCCGTATATGAGGAAACCAGTTATCTGAATAAATTGCAAGAGGTACCTGTTATTGAACTAAATGGATTAATATCCTTTATTAAGGAAAGAATCACCCCAATAATTCAAATGGAAGAGATTCATGAAAATCTGCGTATTTATCCATATATAAAAGAGGATAGTCTGATTCTTTATTGTTTTAATGAAGATATGAACAAAACAATAAAGGACAATATACACATTCAGTGTAATTATAGCAGGCTTTATCGCTACGATGCATTTCATAATCGCCTATATACAATAGTGCCTATAGAGAGCGAACATAGTTTGTGTGGAAATCTATTACTTGAAGCAGGAGAAGCTTCAATACTAATTTGTACAGAGCAGGAATTTAATGTGGAAAGATTTTATAGAGATTATGAGTATACAAACTCTCATCTGTCTACTCAGGCAGGCAAGGGTACCGGAATCATGCATGTGGTTCCTCTCTGCGGCACATGGAATATTTATTATAAATGGGTTCTGCAAGAAGAGTATCATTTGCTTCGCTCCTGCGATGAAGATATGCAGGGTCCTGAAGATATGACGGATTGGGTAATTGAGAATCGATTTTGTGGCAATTTAAAGTATAGCTTCACATATACAAGCAGAGAGAATCAAACAGGAAAGATAAAACTGCATTCTGGTATTGATGTTGCAGAGATTCTTGTAAATGGCAGCAGTGCAGGAGTGCAAATGGGAGCACCCTATTTATTTGATGTAACATTTCCAAAAGGTGAAAATAAAATTGATATTGTGATACCAACAACACCTGTTTGGGAATCCGGTGATGACCGGTCGTCACTAACGGTACTCCCGCCTTTTGGTATGCAGGAGTATCCGGCTTTCTATCACTCGTGAATAGTGACTACGGATCTGGAAGAAAATGTTTCCAGGCTGTCCGGAAATATATTTTCCTCAGATAATGTAATAAGAAGCAAATTCAGACGTTAAGCCAGTAGGTTGGGTTCAATGAGCCTACTCCTTGTCTTGACACACGAAAACCTGCTGCAAAAGTTGCTATATTTGCTGCTTTTTCAATAGAATGTCCAAGACCAAGGTATACAGCAAGTGCGGCAATAAATGCGTCCGCAGCACCTGTTGTATCTACAGGGGAGACGTTGTCTGCGGGAAGATATACGCTAAAATCAGAGGACTTGATATAGCAGTCGGAGTGTCCTAGAGTAATGATTACGATACTTGCACCTCTTTTATAAAATTCATTTGCTTTACCTTCTATATCGCTGATATGGGGTGCGAAGTAAGTCCGCCTCTTTTTTGTTGGGCAAAAATATTTCTATAAGCTGCATGAGTGAATCTGATATATTTTTCATGGCGGTTGGCTTGAGAATATTATATGCGCCATATTTGTGGGCAATCTGTGCTGCGATATTTACAGTTATACTTGTGATGAAGAATCTAAGGCAGAATGGGAGCGTTACCTCCGATCCCGTCATTTATAGAAATTTTTAGGCATAATCGCCAGGAATAATTATTATTAAAAGGAGAGATTTTTCAATGAAAATAATACCTGTAATCAGTGAATGTGCTTTGTCTGACCGAAATGGTGAACATTGACTGAAAAGTATCCTTTGGTGCTGACAGCCACTGTAAAAGCTGGCAATGTAACGGATGTTAGTACTAAAGCTGAGTTTAATATTTGGTTTGATCCCACAGAAGCTAAAAAAGTGTTCGATAAGTCGAACGTCTATATGGTGGGCTTAAATGCACACATGCAGCTAGCCTGACCAGCGATTTTGATGAGATGATTTACATTTATAATAGCAAAAGTATGCACAGGAAACTGTAAAAGCAATTAAGTTAGTGGATAACAGAATTGAAGTAATTTCCTGTGGAAGTTCTAAGTCCGATATGGATACCTATCCGGAGTGGGAAGCAATTACACTGGATTATACATATGATTATGTGGACTATATAGCATTGCATCAATATTTTGGAGAGCAGGAAAAGGGAACGAAACATTTTTTAGCACAGTCATTGGATATGGAGCGGTATATTCAGACTGTAATTGGAACCGCTGATTATATAAAGGCGAAGAAACGTTCTTCAAAGAAACTATACATTAGTTTTGATGAATGGGGCGTATGGTCAATGTCTGATACAGAGGTTGTGGCACAGGTAAACCAATCACCCTGGCAGGGAGCACCTGCGTTTAGCGAACAGATCTATACGATGGAAGATGCACTTCTATTTGCCAGTATGCTTATGAATTTTTTGAAATATGCAGACAGAATTAAAATTGCCTGCCAGTCCTTATTAACCAATATTAGTGCGGCTATTATGACGAAGAAAGAAGGAGAAGTATGGGTTCAGCCTATTTACTACCCATTTGCATATACTTCAAGATATGGACGGGGAGTGGTATTGGAGAGTGTTATTGACAGTCCAACCTATGAGTGTGATTTATTTGCGGAGGTTCCATATTTAGATAATGTAGCAGTGTATAATGAAGAGGCAGGTGAATTGGTTTATTTTCAGGTTAACAGAGGAGAAGAGGATCTGGAGCTAACGAGTAAAATTGAAGATCTGGAGGCGGAGTGTGTGATTGAGCATATGATGCTGTATTCTGATGATAAGAAGTCTACGAACTTAGTGAACCATGATCTTGTCAAATCATGCCACGCAGATGATGTTCTCTTACGGAATAATGTGATTCAATATGCGCTGAAGCCACTGTCTTGGAATATGGTTAGAATTAAAGTAAGAAAGGTTTAATTACTTTTAAGAGTTAGAAGTAGGTACACAGGATCTCGTCCGTCTTTGAATAGATAAGGATAAACAGTAACTCTTTCATGGCTTTTTCTAAGTGTTTGCTGCAATCATTATATAAAATGATTGGCATATGGAATTTTTGCACCAACTACTGTAAGACAATGGGTAATGATGTATGATAGCCATGAAGAGTTAACAGATTCCAGAACAGAAGGATTGATTAACATGGTTAAAAATAACACTCGTAGCAATTACTTTAGTAGAAAGAATTCAAAGCGTAGAATACTGCATTAAGAATGACTATAACTATGCTTTAGCAGCGAAGGAATTTCATGTGCCTGTAGTTTTATATCAATTTTGGAATAACTGTTTATTTTGCGACAGTCCCTTCCCCAAATTTTGTTTTTTTAATTAGTGTTTACTTGCAATCATTATATAAAATGATTATAATACTATGTAGTTACAGTACGCAAAGCGAACTCCTTGTTCTTTGAAGAATTTTGCGAAAGTCAAAAGCGGAATATGATTTTTATAATAATTGATTAGAATGGGAAAATGAGATTTTGCTCTAATCATTATTATATTTACTGTACATATATGTAGCTACAGAGATAGTACAGAAAGGATACATTATGAAAAGACCTAATGCATGGGAAAAATATAATACAAAGCAACGAGAGGAAATTGCATCATTTGTGGAAGGTTACAAAGAATTTATCTCAGTGTGTAAAACGGAGAGAGAATGCGTCAGCAGAGTTGTAGCAGATGCGGTGAAAAATGGTTATAGAGATATCAATGAGGTAATAGCGAACAAAGAAACTTTAAAATCAGGAGATAAGGCTTACATAAATAATATGGGGAAATCCGTTGCGTTATTTCTTATTGGGGAAAAACCAATTGAAGAAGGTATGAATATTTTAGGTGCCCACGTAGACTCGCCAAGGCTTGATTTAAAGCAAAATCCTTTATTTGAAGACAATGATTTAGCACTTTTAGACACTCACTACTATGGCGGAATTAAAAAATATCAATGGGTAACAGTGCCTTTAGCACTTCATGGTGTAGTTGCTAAAAAAGACGGAACTCTGGTAAAAATTGTAATCGGCGAAGAGGAAACGGATCCTGTAGTGGGTGTAAGTGATTTGCTCGTTCATTTATCGGCAGACCAGATGGTAAAAACCGGATCCAAGGTGGTAGAGGGTGAAAGATTAGATATTCTTGTGGGAAGTATTCCTTTAAAAGACGAAGAAAAAGAGCCTGTTAAAGCTTACATACTACATATCTTAAAGGAAAAATATGATATCGAAGAGGAGGATTTTCTATCTGCAGAAATCGAGGTCGTGCCAGCAGGAAAAGCCAGAGATTATGGTCTTGACAGAAGTATGGTTATGGGATACGGTCATGACGACAGAATATGTGCATATCCTTCTTACATGGCTATGCTTGCGTTGGACAAAGTTGATAAAACAAGCGTTTGTATCCTTGTAGACAAAGAAGAAATCGGAAGTGTTGGGGCGACCGGTATGCACTCTCGTTTTTTTGAAAATGCAGTAGCAGAGATACTTTACGCAACTACAAATGGAAATTACAGCGATATTCTGGTTCGTAGAGCCTTTCAAAACTCTAAAATGCTCTCTTCGGATGTTACAGCAGCATTTGACCCTAATTACCCGGGAGTAATGGAGACGAAGAACGCAGCGTATCTTGGCAAAGGCTTGTGTTATATGAAATATACCGGTTCCAGAGGAAAATCCGGTTCGAACGATGCGAATGCAGAGTTCATGGCTTCTGTTCGTAAACTAATGGATGATTACGATGTTTCTTACCAGACAAGTGAACTAGGTAAAGTGGATCAAGGTGGTGGCGGAACGATTGCGTATATATTGGCACAGTACAATATGGAGGTAATTGACAGCGGCATTCCAGTGCTGAATATGCATTCCCCATGGGAAATCGCCAGCAAGGTTGATATTTATGAAGGCTACATCGGGTATAAGGCGTTTTTGAGGGATATGTAGGGGCTGAAACCCAGTGTTTACAAGGAGTTTGAAAAACCAGACTATAGGCTTGTTGCAAGTTTGTTGAAAAATCTAAAATATAACACTTATTACCGTTATGGTAGTGGGTGTTTTTTGTGTGCTTAGTAATGGTATTCGATATCTACCGGAAGTATGGGAAAGAGACAATCTTAAAACCGCAAATAGTGCGAAAGTCCCACCGATGAAGAACGTCAAAGAGCTTGCAGATGTGGAATCCATAGATATATACAATTTGCCAAGAATCTATACTAACATAAGAGAAATAGATCAGGCGATAGGCGGTTTGTATTTTGGACAGTTGATACTGCTTACTGGCAGCAGGGGGGAGGGAAGAGTACTTTCATGAGTCAGCTTGTGATTGAGGCTACAGACTAGAATTATCCGGTATTTGCTTACAGCGGAGAGTTAACAGATTATCATTTTAAGCGGTGGCTGAATTTGCAATGTGCCGGTCTTTTGAATATCAAAGAACGGGATTTAGACGAAAGAGGAAAGGGTTATTATCTTGAACAAGATGTGGTTTCAAAGATAAATAACTGGTATCGAGGCAGGGCATATATTTATGACAATAATGCGGTGAATGATGACATGGAGGATTTACCTCAAACAATCCAGAAAGCTATATGCAGATATGGTGTAAAGTTGGTATGCATTGATAGCCTTATGACTGCAATGGATGTATCTCCAGGGGATGATTTGTATAGGGCACAGTCTGATTTTTTAAGAAACTGGCTAAAATGGCGATACAATACAACGTGGTTATTATACTTGTAGCCCATCCAAGAAAGACTAAGGTGTCAATTTTTTTTTCGCACGACCCTCCCTCCCTTGAAAAGGAGAGCATTCATAATTGGATAGTCTAGTAAAAATGTTATCTGATGTTAACCTCTGCCCAGCGGTGACGCAATGGAAGAACTAATAAAGGAGCAGCAGTCCATCCAGTGGCAGTGGGCCAGCGAAGTAAGGCGTCCAGGAGGATAGAAACGGATTCAATGAAAAGGTTAGTTGAGTATGCCAAGAGCCAAGGCAGTAAGAACGCTGATAAGCTGTATATTAATTATACTAGATTGGTAAATAAGGCGATCGGTATCACTGACAGGCATAATATGACCAGTATGGAGCTCAATTCTTTGATTATGGTTGAGAATATGCTTAGTAGGTTAATAGAACAGGCTATGGGGCAGCAGATGTATTATAAAGAGATATATCCAATGTGTAAGCAGAGGGTAGAGACATTTAAAGAGGTGGCTATGTTGGGAATGATAGCGTAGTAAAATATTTTGAATATAGACTGTACCGTTGTTTGAAAGAGCAAAAATCAATTTACATGGCTCAAGGGTATAAAAAGTATGCCTAAAGGATTTTGATGTGTGATTTCTCTTATTGGATAGCAGAGGATGGAGCGTAGAATTGATTTTGAGATATTAGGTAGGGGATAAATTGACGGACTTTGATAATTGAATATGGATTGGTGGAAAATAAGGCAGGGTGAACACAACTATAGCAGTGTGCAGATATGCATGATAGAATGTTCACATGGAACACCGTGTACAGGGTGGTAACCTTCCGGACTTTATTACATAAAGAGGGGAGGTGGTGCAGATGAAAAATATCAGATTCAATATCTTTGATGTTGACTTTTGGAGTTTTCTTACTGGTATTGCTGACCTATCCCTATTTTTCGGCCTTTCTGGTAAAGAGGTATCCCGTTATCACTAATTTCCCAGCTACGGTATAAATTTATACCGTAGAATCCCTAGCTTTAACAAAAAATCTGTGAAAGCTGATATTAGAAACAGCAGTATCCAAATCTGGATAGTCCTCATTTTACCCCTATCAGATTAAGGGATGGGTATAATATTTTGTTAGAGCGTTGCAACTATCTGCAGCAATCTTTCTTACAAGCGTACTTATAGGTACGGAGGTTCCGTTCCGGAATAACACAAGAAATGCTCTAACAATGGAGCAGCAGGAAATATATATATTGATTTCATAGCAAATAGTTCAGTTTATGATATTCATCTTCTATTTTTTTCATTTATGTTGGGTACCGGCTGCCGTATAGGGGGGTATTTGGAATGTGCTGGGAAGATATAGACCTAAAAGACAACGTAATATCTGTAAATCATACATTATCCTATAAGTCCATTGCTGGAAAACGTCAATTTTTTATTACAACCCCAAAGACAAGGGATAGCATACGCACCATTCCCATTATTAAGGATTTAAGAGCGCAGTTAATAAGTCAAAAGGAACTAAAATTACTTATGGGGATAACAAGGGATTTTGAAATAGATGGATATAAGAACTTTGTATTCACTACCAAGAAAGGGACCCCGTTTACCCCGGATAACATGAAGAATACTATAAAGAAAATTATTCATGCTTGTAATGATATGGAACTTGAAAAAGCAAATAAAGAACATAGAGAGCCTGTTATATTGCCCATGTTCTCCGCACACACATTACGGCATACATTTTGTACAAGGTTAAGAAAGTGAGAAAAATATTTTAGTATATAGGAGTGCTCCTGGCCAAGCTGAACCATACCAGTCAGTGTAAGTTCGATACATCATACTATTGTGAATTGTACGTGACTGGAAAAAAATGTTAAATTGCAGCAACCAGAGATGCCATCAAGGCCGCCTTGATGAAATCTAGTCCGTCTTAACCTACCTGCAACCCTACAAATTGTACTAAAAAAAAAACAATAAATTCAAATTTAGTCTTGAAAATGCAGGAAACATACTGTATACTGAATAATGTTGTGACATTGATAGCGTAGAAACGTGAGGTTGCTGCATATTTGCAGGTTTTCCGTGGAGCGAATGTCAAGTTATGAAACTGGCGACAAGTCACTGTACAAACATATAACGTCCATCCAAGAATGGAAACAACGTGTAGTATTAAAATGATACACACGGGAGAGTGTACAGTCACCGCTTGTCGTACTGCAATTAAGTGCGAAAAGGAGGCGACTTTTTTTATGGCAAGTCAA
>Ga0153997_1000529_pt1 | contig 11108 bp, 12 predicted proteins | sample TSNC081MetaG_FD_104750 | JGI IMG/M metagenome (GOLD analysis project Ga0153997, IMG submission 104750) | Attine ant fungus gardens microbial communities from North Carolina, USA - TSNC081 MetaG | ecosystem: Host-associated > Fungi > Mycelium > Unclassified | place: USA: North Carolina, Lumber...
ACTTGCTGCCCAGGCGGTGGGGCTGGCTGAAGAAATAGGGACGCTTTTGCCGGGAAAACGGGCCGACTTGCTGATACTCGCAGGCAATCCGTTAACAGATATTTCCTGTGTCCGGCGGGTCGCAGCCGTATTAAAAGATGGGATAGCGAACGCATCATGACAGAGTTGGTGACGGTGAACGAGGAAATTCGTGATCTTAAGGAAGGCTTAGCCGCAAACGGCTACCTTGCTGATGACGATTTGGCTGTAGCCTTGTATCTGGCGGAAAATCTGGAAAAACCACTGTTAGTGGAAGGGCCGGCCGGTGTCGGCAAAACCGAGCTGGCCAAGGCGTGGGCCCGCCTGAGGCAATGCCGGCTGATCCGGTTGCAATGCTATGAAGGACTTGATGAAAGCAAGGCTTTATATGAATGGAATTATCAAAAGCAATTACTGTACATCCAGGTCGAATCATTGGCGCAGCAGGGGTGGGAAACAGGACGGCAGCAGATATTCGATCAGGAATTCTTGCTGAAACGACCGCTATTAATGGCTCTTACCAGCGCCGACCCTGTCGTGTTATTAATTGATGAGATCGACAAAAGCGACCAGGAGTTTGAAAGCTTTCTGTTAGAGGCATTATCAGACTGGCAGGTAACAGTACCTGAACTTGGTACGATCAAAGCCGTTACGCGGCCGCATGTTGTGCTGACATCTAACAGCACCCGTGAATTAGGTGATGCGTTACGCCGTCGCTGTTTGCATTTCTATATTGATTATCCTGATTTTGACCGGGAGCTTGCCATCATTGAACTTAATGCCCCTGATATTGACGGCAAATTTGCCAGGCAGCTTGTCGAGTTTGTGCAGAATATCCGAAAACAACCTCTTAAAAAACCGCCTAGCGTTACCGAGAGTATTGACTGGGTACAGTCGGTCAAGCTGCTGAGCGGTGAGCTAACGGCCGAAATGGCGCGTGTCACCTTGAGCGCTTTGCTAAAATATACAAAAGACAGGGAGCTTGTTATCAAAAAGTTGCCTTATTTAATTCAGCCATGAAGCAGCTAATCGTTGATTTTGTCCGGTTGCTGCGGCAAGCAGGATTAACGGTAACGACGATGGAAGCGGCAGATGCTCTCAGGGCTGCTGAACTTACATGCTTTTCCCCGGCGCTGCTCAGGGGCGTACTGGAGGCAACACTTGTCAAAAGCTTATGGGAGCGTCCGGTCTTTGCAGTATTGTTTGATTTATATTTCGATCTTGTACCGCCGGTAGAGACGGCTAAACCTGAGCAAGAGGCGATGACTATTAAGGCTGGGACATCTGATGGCAGTGGTCGCAGTTCGGCCGGCGTCGGCGGCGATGCCCAAGGTCTATTGGCGACGATTGAACATATGCCGGCAGTTGTACAGGAAGAGTTGGCTAAGCGCATTGCCGCCGGTGTCCCGCTTGATAACGGCGAACCTGAAGAAATCGCCGGTAAACTGCGCCAGGTTCAGGTTAAGCTGCGATGGTTTGAGGCTGTGTACAAAATTGAACGTTGTTATACTAGCGGTCAGATTAAAGAAGGTATTTTTCAACAATGGCAAAAAACATTTGCGCAACTAGAAGCCCTTATCCGCAGGGCATTAGAACGTAAGGCTATCAGGCAGTTTGGTCGAAAGCATATCATAAAACTAGTTGAATATGCCAATATTCGCCGCCGCGATTTTCATTGCTTGACTGTTTCCGAGATAACAACCGTAGAACAGGAGATTGCAAAACTGGCAAAAAAACTGGCTGAGCGTCCAGGCATCCGGCTATGCCGGGCTAAGCGCGGCACAGTTGATATTCGCCGTACATTCCAGGAAGCAGTACGTATCGGCGGCTGTCCAGTGCGGCTCAGATACCGGGATAAAGTCAAAAGCAAGGTCGATTTATGGCTGCTATGCGATGTCTCTAACTCAGTAGAACGGTTTAGCCGGTTTATGCTGCAGTTAATGCAGGCTGCACACCGCCGCTATGGCAGCATTCGTTCCTTTGTCTTTGTCGATGAGGCGGTCGAAGTGACAGAGTGGTTCAAAACTCAGGATGTCGATGCATTTCTGCAGGCCAGGCATCTTCGCGACCGCTTTAATCGTCGGGTAGGATTGTCACGTTACGATTTAGTATTTGAGCAGGTGGCCCGGCATCAATTATCCGCGATAACATCCCGTACCAAGCTGATTATTCTGGGAGATGGACGCAACAACTGGCATCCTAGCGGCTGGCAAGAACTAATGAAAATTGCGGAGCAGACAGAGGCTGTATACTGGCTTAATCCTTTGCCGGAAAGCCAATGGCTGGAGGGTGACTGTCTGATGAAAGAATATCAGCAGTGCTGTAAGCAAGTTTTTGAATGCCGTAATTTAGAGCAACTGACAGATGTAGCCAACCGGATTTTATAAAGCTAAGCTTTGCTCTGCTAAGTTTAGCTGAAAATTCCCGGTTGGCTACATCTGTCAGCAACAATTATTAAAAGATGGTAATACTAATATCGGTATAATGTGATCAAACAGGAGGTAAAGCTGTGGATTGGGCTATAGCATTGCTTAGTATCATTACTGTTAACTTGCTGTTAAGCGGTGACAATGCCCTAGTTATTGCCCTTGCCAGTCGCAAGCTGCCGGCAGAGCAACAGAAAAAGGCAATATTCTGGGGCGGCGCGGGGGCGGTCAGTCTTAGAATATTATTAACATTTGCCGCTGTATTTCTGCTCAGGATCCCATATCTACAACTAGTGGGCGGTATGGCTTTGCTTTGGATAGCTACGAAACTGTTGGCTGGCGAATCAAAATCTGAAGAACCAGAGGCTAAAAACAGCTTGGGAGAGGCAATTAAAACGATCATTATTGCCGATTTGGTTATGAGTATTGACAATGTCATCGCCATTGCCGCCGTAGCCAAAGGTGATTTTACTTTATTGGTAATCGGCTTAGGTATAAGTATTCCGATCATTATTTGGGGTAGTAAAGGCATTCATATACTTATGGAACGTTGGCCCGTCATTATTATTGTTGGTGCAGCATTTTTGGGGTGGACGGCTGGTGAAATGGCAACCAGCGATCAAAAGATTATGCCGCTCATCGAACTGTATTCTTGGCTGCACTGGGCAATACCGGCTGCTTTTGCCATTATTGTTATTGTTATTGGCTCAATACTTTCAAAAGCAAGACAGCAAATTTAGAAACGGGATAGATCTTAACTTTTGCAGTAAAAGGTAAACAGCATGAAACTACAAAGATGTATGTTGTTCCTGTCTGGAAAGGTAAACTGCCCCTTGCCTCAAAGTAGCTTTTTGTTACTTTAAAAGATTCATCTATCCTCCAAAGTCCACTGTAAATATCAATGACTTTTTCATCTTGACTGGTAACAATTTCTATAATATGATAAGATTAAAGGAATAATTTTGAAGCTATATTTGCCTAAAGGGGAGTAACTGACAGATACAGTCAACAATCCTGCACATTGTGCATGGCTGTGTCGTTGGAGTAGTCCAATGGTGAGACCTTTAGTATATTGTCTAAGATACACTATACTACCATAAGGCCTGCTATTGATGTTTTTCTTTTAGGAGGACCTTACGTCACCGACGGAAAGGTCCTATTTTGATTGAGAGGAGGATCGGTAAGGGACAATCAATAATCAATTGATTATTACACAGGCACTTTAAACTTGAGGGGGTATTCGATGGAACTATTGATAGCGTTAGGCAGTATTACGTTGGTCAACTTAATACTAAGCGGTGATAACGCTGTTGTCATAGCTCTGGCTAGTAGAAACCTGCCCGCAGATCAGCGTAAGAAAGCTGTACTATGGGGAAGCGCCGGGGCTGTAGTGTTGAGAATTTTACTTACAGTGGTAGCTGCATACTTGCTTAAGATCCCGTATCTACAGTTTCTTGGCGGCGTAGCCTTAGTATATATTGCAATAAATTTGCTTGGTGATGAGCATAAAGAAGTTACGTGCGAAGGAGCTAATAGCTTTTGGGAAGCGTTAAAGGTTATCATTTTTGCCGATCTTATTATGAGCCTTGATAATGTATTGGCAATAGCCGGTCTAGCTGACGGTCATTTAGGGTTATTGATCTTTGGACTGGCGTTAAGTATACCTATCGTCGTATTTGGCAGTCAGATGCTAATGACGCTTATGGACAAATTTCCGATCATTATTTATTTAGGTGCAGCCATTCTTGGCTGGACAGCAGCCAAGATGATGGTCGCCGATCTCGTAATTGGCGCTAGCTTAAAGCCTTATGCGCTGTTGATTGAAGTAGGTGTAACTGTGCTAGTGTTAGCCGTCGGCTATTGGCGTAAGCAGCGTGCCTTGGCTTGTAAGCAGGAAGACAGTGTCGAATCGGGTGAGCAGAAGCCTGGCGCCTGAGCTCCGGTTTACTTGCATGTTGGTTGATGCTTAAATAGCACTGAGGCATCAAAAAACAGATAGCAGTTATTATCGTTCCTCCAATAAGAATGTTTACGAAAATCATAGTTGTTTAGTATATAGCCGAACGATTACCGATGATTGTAAATATTTTTTATTGGGGGATTTGCTTTATGGCTAAGTCATTCGAATAAGGTCGACTAAACTTCAGATGGGGTAAAAACCTCACCTGAAGCGTTCGTCTCTCTTTATAACTCAACCTTCAGAGCGTTTGAGCGAGGTTCCACCCGCTAATGTCTTTACAATGGAAATTGTCGCGATTATAATTGTATCGTATAAACTGGATTGTTAGAATAACCAGTTCATAGGAATTTTCATAGAGCCAGTTGGGGTGGTATTCTATGTGGGGCATTGATTTACGCTATATAGATGAGGTCAGTCTAGCTCGTCAGATTTTTTTATCAATGAAACAGCGTATATTGGCAGGACAGCTTTCACAGGGCGAGGCGTTGCCCTCGACACGAGAGCTTGCGAGGGGATTAAGTGTTTCCCGGAATACGGTCTGTGAAGCATACGATATGCTTTTGACCGAGGGATTTATTGTCAGACGTCAAGGTGCGCCTACCCGTGTTGCGGAGGGGTTTCATCTTGCAATGAAAAAAGCTCCGCTTCCTGTGGACGCTTCCGGCTTGCATATCGCTCTTTACTTTCCGGGTATGGAATTCGGGGAACAGTTTACAAGCAAATGCAAGGAGGCGGTATCAGAATATCCTCTGTAACTCGATATTGTCCTATGAAAGATAGCCATAAGGATAAACTGCTTTTGGGCTATGGGCACTTAAGCTATGTTCAAAAGGGAATTAAGACATTGCATGAAGTTATTGCAGGAAAAGTGCAAAACATTAAGATCGCCAAAAGGAGGAAACAAAATTGAAAACAATTGGAATGCTCGGTGGTATGAGTTGGGAAAGTACGGTTACTTATTATCAAGTCATAAATGAAACCGTAAAGCAGGAATTGGGTGGATTGCATTCAGCCAAAGTATTGCTTTACAGCGTGGATTTTGCCGAAATTGAAAAATGTCAGGTAGATGGTGATTGGGAAAAAAGTGCGGATATTTTATCCGTGGCGGCTCAAAACTTAGAAAAAGCCGGAGCAGATTTTATTGTGATTTGCACCAATACAATGCACAAGGTAGCGCCACAGATTCAAAGCAAAATCAGTATTCCCATTATCCATATAGCGGAAGCGACGGCAGATGAACTCGAGCATAACAATATTTCCCAAATCGCACTGTTGGGAACAAAGTACACTATGACACAGGATTTTTATAAGGAAAAGCTGACCAATGCGGGAATTACGGTTCTCATTCCCAATGAACAGGAAATCGAAACAGTAAATGATATTATTTATAACGAATTGTGTCTAGGCATTATTTCAGAAGCATCAAAAGAGAAATTTCTCTGTATTATTAATAGTCTTGCAGAGCAAGGCGCACAGGGAGTTATTCTTGGCTGTACGGAAATTGGTCTTTTGATTGGGCAAAAGGATTCCGATTTGCCTGTGTTTGACACAACTCAGATTCATGCTGTAAAAGCGGCCAAAATTTCTATGGGAAATTGAAAAAGGAGGCTGAAAAATATGTGCGAAGTCAAACGGTGCAATTGGGCGAACAAAAGCAAACTGGAGCAGGAATACCATGACAAAGAGTGGGGGATTCCAGTCCATGACGAAAGAAAGCTGTTTAAAATGTTAATCTTGGAAGGCAAGCAAGCGGGGCTTAGTTGGGCTACCATCCTTGCAAAAATGGAAACGCTTTGTGCGGCCTTTGATGATTTTGACCCTGCGGTGCTTGTGACTTATGATAATGCGAAAGTCGAGGAGCTTTTGCAAAATAGCGGCATTATCAAGAACAGGCAGAAGGTGAATGCTGTTATAAGCAACGCAAAGGCGTATTTTAAGCTCTGTGAGGAATTTGGTTCCTTAGACAAGTATTTATGGTCATTTATAAATGGTCAGCCAATTATCAACGCATGGACGAAAATTGAAGACGTTCCGACCAGTACATCTATTTCGGATGCCCTCAGTAAAGATTTGAAAAAGCGTGGGTTCAAGTTTGTTGGCACGACCACAATTTATGCGTTCATGCAGGCTGCGGGAATGGTGAATGACCATTTAGCATACTGTGATTTTCGTAGCTGTTAATATCCATACGGCCCGGTCTGCCGAAACAAACAGCGCCATCTTATTCACTATTACAGCGTGCCAAGGGAGTTAAGTCCGTGGGCGGTAAGGCATGATGAATAAGTTTTGCCCAAGTATATAATATTATGGTATATTGCCGCTTGACCAACTAGGAGGTAATGGCAAGTAATGAATATTTTTGATATCATTGGTCCGGTTATGGTTGGACCATCTAGCTCCCATACAGCCGGAGCGGTACGTTTAGGTAACGCGGCTCAGGCTATTCTCGGTCAGCCGGTGGCTGAGGCGGAAATCGGTCTGCATGGCTCTTTTGCCCAAACTGGTCGCGGGCATGGAACTGATTTGGCATTGGTTGCCGGGCTTATGGGCTGGCCGACTGATGATCTGCGGATTCCGCAAGCTTTTGCTTATGCCAGTCAAGCTGGTATTCAATACTCTTTTCGGAATATCAATGCCGGCAGTGCTGCTCATCCTAATTTTGTAAGGTTTAGGCTAAAAGGTAAGAATGGGGCTGAGAGCCTGGTAGCCGGAGCATCTATTGGTGGTGGACGGGTCATCATTAGCGAGGTAGATGGTTTCCCACTGGAATTTACTGGCGATTTCCCGGCGATTCTTACACTGCATGAAGACCGACCCGGTGCAGTAGCTGAGGTGACAGGCATTTTATCAAGGCACGGCGTTAATATCGCCCAAATGCGTGTCTATAGAAGAAATAAAGGTGGCTTAGCCAGTATGGTACTCGAAACCGACCAGCCGGTCGATGCTGACGATATCGCTGCTGTGGCCAAGCTGCCGCTGATTAGGACTGTACGCAGTATTAATACTATTAGCTGACAAGGAGGTGTAAATACAAATGTCATTAGATAAACTGTCTCTAACAGACTGGATTGAGGCTGCTGAAGCACAGTCAGTCCTGTTTACTGATTTCTGTGTAGATTTTCAGTCGAAGCAATTGGGTATTTCGTCTGCTGATATAGTTGCGCGGATGGAAGACCTGCTTACGGTAATGGAGGAATCAATTGCTGCCGGGCTGACAGGAGTTCGCTCTAAAGGCGGGCTGGTGGGCGGTGACGCACAGCGGCTGCGGCGCTATAGCGACAGCGGGCAAAGGAGTATGCTGGGAAGTTTTGTCGGCAAAGCGGTGACATACTCACTGGCTGTTGGCGAGGCTAATGCTGCTATGGGACGGATTGTTGCCGCCCCCACAGCCGGTTCAAGCGGTGTATTGCCGGCGATCTTGTTTACGCTTAAAAGTGAATTTCATCTTGAGCAGACCGAACTGGCCAAGGGGATGGTGGTAGCCGGCGCCATCGGCATGGTTATCGATTCACGGGCATCACTTGCCGGCGCTGCCGGCGGATGCCAGGCCGAATGTGGTTCAGCCGGAGCGATGGCAGCCGGGGCGATTGTGTCGCTTTTAGGCGGCACACCAGTTCAAGTTGGACATGCTGTAGCTATTACGATTAAAAATATGCTAGGCTTGGTATGCGATCCGGTGGCCGGGCTGGTCGAGGTGCCGTGTGTTAAACGCAATGCCGGTGCTGTGGCCCAGGCTATTGTAGCTGCTGAAATGGCATTAGCAGGAATTGAAAGCGTTATTCCTGTTGACGAGGTGATCGATGCCATGGAATCGGTAGGGCAATCGATGCACTGCTCACTTAAGGAGACGGCTCAAGGCGGTCTGGCCGTTACGCCAACAGGCCTGGCTTTGACAGAAAAAATTTTTGGTAATTGTAAATAAGCAGGAGTTTATCCGATGCATATAGAAGGTTTAAAGAAATAACAGAAATGGAGAACTGATGCATGAAAACAGTAGTTAATTCTGACCGTGCCCCTCAGGCGATAGGGCCCTATTCACAGGCAATCAAAGCTAATGGCTTTTTATTTATTTCTGGCCAGATACCACTTGATCCGGTTACCGGACAAATTGTTAGCGGTGGCATAGAAAATCAAACACATCAAGTATTAGCTAATCTTAGCGCCATTTTGGAAAAAGAAGGATTGGCTTTTGCCAACGTTGTTAAGACGACAGTCTTTCTGAAAGATATGGATGATTTCGCCAGCATGAACAATATCTATAGTCAGTCTTTTACCGACCAGCCACCTGCCCGAGCTTGTGTCCAGGTCGCTAAGCTGCCGCGTGATGTCAGTGTAGAAATCGAATTGATTGCGGTATATCCATAACAAATAAAAAAAGCCGAACCCTATGGGGTTGCGGCTTTTTTTATACTATTTACCTTTGCTGCCAAGCCCGATACGCTCGGCGTAGTAGCCTTGCCTGACGAACAAAATTAACCCGATCAGTATGACGGCGAGACTTGTCAGTTGGGCCGATTTTAGCCCAAACATAAGTGTGCCGTAATCACCCCGAAGGAACTCAAGAAAAAAGCGGGCTGAGGAATATAAAACGGCATATAGAATAAAAACCTGCCCTTTGGCGTGGTTAGTTGTCCGAAAGAGTAACAACAAAACAAAAATGACGATATCGAGCTGGCCTTCCCACACCTCAGCCGGCCACAGCGGCTTGTCGCCGTACACCTGGTAAGCCAGTGTTGTCGGTGGGTAAATAATGCCAAAATTGCCGCCGGTAGGGTGACCAAAGGCATCACCATTCATCAAGTTGGCCATGCGGCCAAGGGCTTGTCCGATGATGATGGCTGGGGCAGCCACGATATCGGCAAACGCCCAGGTATCAATTTTATGTATTTTGGTGTAAATGATGCCGGTAATCACCCCGAGCACAACACCGCCCTGGATAGCCATACCTCCCTGCCAGACAAAGGGGATTTCAAGTAAATGATGCTGGTAGTACTCCCAGTCAAAGAAAAAAACATCCCAGAGACGGGCGCCGATGATTCCGGCTAACCCGCAATAGATTCCCATGTCAGGCACATGCCGGTGCCAGCGTCCGTCTTGTCTGGCAAAAAAATAGGCAGTAGCTGTTGCTAAAATAATACTCAGACTTAAGATCAGCCCATACGCTCTGATGGGAAAATCTCCAATAAAAAAGAGGTATTGATGCATTGTGTGTTGAACCTCCACGATAATTAATATTATTAACCCATGAAACATATAATCTTTATAGAACAGGAGAGAGTATTATGCAAAAAAGGCTGATCATTTTAGCCATAGCTGTAGTTGCCATAACGGTTGCCATCGGTTTTGTCGCCATGCAGCCTGACAGTCTGACCGGGAGCGATACGGCTCAACAGTCTGTCGAAACCGGTGTAATCGTCGGGAAAAAACTGCCTGCATTTACCCTTGATGCTTTGGACGGCAAACCGGCAGCTATTACTGCCGGCGGCGGCGTTATTATCCTGAATTTCTGGGCAACCTGGTGTCCGCCTTGCCGCCAGGAAATGCCTGACCTAGATGTTTTCGCCCGTAAGCATGGTGGAAAAGTCGCGTTTTATGCCGTTAATATTCAGGAATCTGCCGGTCAGGTCACCGAATTTATGACTCAGAATAAATACACCATGAATGTTCTGCTGGATAAAGATGGGGCAGTGGCGAATACTTTCCGCATTAATGCTATTCCAACGACATTGGTTGTCGACAAACAAGGGGTGATCAAGTACCGTAAGTCAGGCCCCGTTACTATGGCCGAGATGGAAGGAGTGCTGAATGGATTATAATCTCACGCTAATTACTGTTTTTGGCGCGGGAATCGTATCTTTCCTGTCACCATGCGTGTTGCCGATGTTGCCTACTTATACTGCACTGCTGGCCGGTACCGGCCGGCAGACAACAGGAAGCGCCGGGCAAGGTAAATTTTTTCTTAATGCTTTATGTTTTCTAAGTGGATTTACCTTAATTTTTGTCGCCATGGGGGCAACGGCTTCTTTTGTTGGCGAGTTGTTTTTCGATTATCAGGATATTATTCGCAAGGCCGGCGCTGTTTTTATGGTCATCATGGGTCTGCAGGTTCTGGGTCTACTCAAAATTCCCGGACTGGAACGTGAGTGGCGCCCGTTGCTTAACGGGACTTTTGCCGGTCCCTTCGGAGCTTTTGTGCTGGGGCTGGCGTTTACGGCCGGCTGGACGCCCTGTACCGGTCCGATACTGGCTGGTGTGCTGATGTATGCCGGGGCAGCGGCTACTGTTAGTCAGGGGGCTCTCTTACTCTTTATTTATGCTATGGGTTTTTGTGTACCGTTTTTAGTACTGGCTGTGTTAATCAATCGCTATATAACTAAAGTGCAGGGAGTATATAAGTGGTTGCCGCTTATTCAGCAGGGAGCAGGAGTTGTACTGATCGTTGCGGGTGTTTTTATTTACTTTAACTTGTTGCCAAGAACGGTTAGTATTATTGAGGGTATTATTGGTTGACAAATTACGTATTAAATGAGCTGTTTTAACTTGAAATCTAGGGCATCGCAGGAAACAAGATAGTACGCGGCACCGTTAATGATACCGGTAGCCGCATTTTTTGTTGAATCACTATGCAGGTGGCCGTAAATGCATATTTCCACATTATATTTGGCAATCAAGTCGGCAAAGCCTGTTTTTGCCTGGTGGTTATA
>Ga0153997_1000530_pt1 | contig 11079 bp, 9 predicted proteins | sample TSNC081MetaG_FD_104750 | JGI IMG/M metagenome (GOLD analysis project Ga0153997, IMG submission 104750) | Attine ant fungus gardens microbial communities from North Carolina, USA - TSNC081 MetaG | ecosystem: Host-associated > Fungi > Mycelium > Unclassified | place: USA: North Carolina, Lumber...
CAGAACAGTTGAACAAACCTGGAAAAAGGTCGGTGAAATCCTCGACATCATATCACCAAAGGAATGTAAAAATTATCTCACAAACTCAGGATATGGTTCCGTATAAAAACAACAGGATCTAGGTGTTTAGTTCCTGAGATGAGCCTCAAGATGCATGGAGGAGGCTACCGCCGCGACCATCTGCGTGCGCTGGCGCAACGTGTCGAGGTGGATATCGGCGAAGTAAGGATCATGGGATCGAAATCCCGACTGCTTCAGACGCTCGTGGCGAATAACGGTGCAAATTCAGTACCCACTCAAGGACTGGAATGGCGGAGAGGGTGGGATTCGAACCCACGATACAGTTTCCCGTATACACGCTTTCCAAGCGTGCGCCTTCAGCCACTCGGCCACCCCTCCGGGGTCAGATTGAACTGACCGAGTTCCATTACGCGATGCGGGCTGCCAGCGCAAGCCATCTACTGCGGATAACTTGCAGGAAAAGTGGCCTTCCTCCTTGACCTTCGGCGAGCTGGAGCTACCATTTCAAGGATCGATGGTAAAAATATGTAAATTTTTTCATTGATTTTTTATAATAAAAAATTCTGAAAGAGGACGTTCTCATTGCGATTTATCATTCGTTCCATAGGTTTGATTGTTCTGGCGCTTGGCTTTGTCGGCATCGTGCTTGATGGAACGCGGTCGATGGCCAATGCAACTTTGATGTTCGCAAGCCTCCATGATCTGGGTAACGCGCTCTTCCCTGTCGCAATGAAGACTTTTACCGCGAGCATTCAGATATCGGGGCCGATATCATGGACGAATGTCACCTCGGTCACGGATACTACCCTCAATCAGATCATGCATCTGCCCGCCTCGATAGTTGGCTTCGTTGTCGGGGCCCTTCTGCTAAAAATAGGGCAGAAACCTCATATGCGGGATATGAAACTGCAATCGCATCTCTATGGCTGATCCGCTACCATGTTTTGGCGGTATTCCATTTCCGAAGCAGAGCCCTATCTTATTCCCTTCTGCTGTAGCAGGTGCATAACGTTAGTAGGGATGGGTTTACCCGCGATGCTCTGCATGGTGCATAAGACAAGCCTTTTCCGTTAACCCGTATCGATCAAACGATGAAAAGTGCATCTTAACAATAAGTTAGAGCATTGCAGCGATTCATATCGAATGTAGAATGCCCTAAATATTTCGACAACTCGGGAATATCCAAATGTCCTTCTTTTCAGGAGCGCACGACCGGTCCATGAGACAGGAAGCCGGACATCACTTCGTCTCGGGCCGCGAATTGCGTGGCCCTTATCCGGCGGAGACGGCCAAGGCAGTGTTTACAATGGGCTGTTTCTGGGGAGCTGAAAGGCTTTTCTGGCGTCTTGGCGACGGTATCTGGATCACGGCGGTCGGCTATACGGGCGGCACGGTGCCGGACCCGACCTATGAGCAGGTCTGCACCGGAAGGACCGGCCATGCGGAAGCGGTTCTGGTTGCCTATGACCCGCATGAACTGAGTTACGAGGACTTGCTCCAGGCATTCTGGACCAATCATGATCCAACCCAGGGTATGCGCCAGGGCAATGACATCGGCAGCCAGTACCGGTCGGGAATCCATGTTTTCGATCAAGACCAGAAAAATGCCGCCGAGAAGTCAAAAGCTGCTTACCAGGAGGCTCTCTCCGCCCGCGGCTTCAATGCAGTGACTACGGAAATAGTTGCCGCGGAGGCATTCTATTTCGCGGAGGATTATCATCAGCAATATCTTGCCAAGAACCCGAATGGCTATTGCGGCCTCCAGGGTACCGGTGTGAGCTGCACATTGTGATATTCACGAAAATACTCAGCAACCACTTCCTATCTTGCGCTCAGAACCTGTCGGCAGGCGGGAGGTAGTTTGGTCATGGTAAGTGGCGGACGCGGCTTGCCGGGCTTTGGAAAAAGCATTTGAGGGGTGAACCAGGCATTGAGCTCCGGCCCGCAGCCGTCCGATGCAGGAACCGGGTCCTGAGCGGCACAGGATGCCGATCCCTGAGGGCACGTCAGGCGAATGTGGAAATGGTAGTTATGTCCCCACATCGGGCGTACCTTATTCAACCATCCCCTGTTTCCACCTGCTTCACGGCACAGGGCCCTCTTGATGGCCGGGTTGACGAAAATTCTCTGCACCTCCCGCTCCCCCGCGACGGCGCGCAAAAGAGCTCCGTGCCCTTCGGTCCATACAGCCGGGTCTATGTCCAATCGGTCGGGACGAACCATATCGATTGCCGACATGTTTTCCCGCTCGGAGCGGGTGAGTGTCCGGTTCGGCATCGGAGTGAGCCAGATATCGGCGTCGAGCCCAATCTGGTGCGAGGCGTGGCCCGTGATCATGGGGCCGCCCCGCGGCTGCGCCATGTCACCGATCAGCAATCCTGGCCATCCATTTATTTTTGGTACCTTTGCAGACAGGCGCTCAAGAAAAGCAATCAGACGCGGATGGCCCCAGTTGCGGTTGCGGGACAACCGCATCACCTGCCAGTTGTCTCCATCAATGGCCAGCGCTGCACCTCCCGCAAGACAACCGGCGGAGTAGAAACCAACAGCCTGCGGTGGCAGCATCGCCGGTGTCGTCTTGCGACCGAACAGCTCCTTCGCGGCAACGGATGGATCATTGGGGTTGGCGAGGGGAGGCAGAGGCTTCGGATTAACGCTGCCTTTATCCTGGGCATATGCCGACATGGGCGAGAATGCAGCAGTGGCGGCGAACATCAACGCCGAGGCTGTTGCTGTGATGCGAATCGTCTTCATGATCATATTATGCCCTAGCCTCGACAGGTCGTATTCCGAGAAATAAAAAAGCAGCCTTGGACAAGGATTTCACCATGCCACCATAATGGTTATTTTTTACTTCTCAATCCGGCTTCAACCCGCTACATGATTAGAACGGAACAGGAACGCAAATAAGGGCAAGCTTTTGACTTCTTCTTTGCGTCGTATATCGAGGCGAAAATATCCGCCCAGTGTTCAAGGATTAAGTTCGAATGGCTTGGTCGCTACAACAGGAACAGGCTCTGGTTGCCGTTGATGAATGGCTGAAGCGTGGCGACAGCCCGGTGTTCCGACTGTTCGGATATGCGGGAACCGGCAAGACCACGCTCGCCCGCCATATTGCTGATCATGTCGATGGCGATGTGGCATTCGGCGCCTTCACCGGGAAAGCGGCCTCTGTCATGCGTTCCAAAGGCTGTCGGGATGCATCGACCATCCATTCCATGATCTATCGATCACGGGAGGATGACGATGGTGGTCCTCTTTTCGTACTGAATCAGAAAAGCCCGGCGGCTTCCGCCGATCTCATCGTTATCGACGAATGCTCGATGGTTGACATGGACCTTGGTCGCGACCTGCTTTCCTTCGGGACGCCTGTGCTGGTTCTCGGCGATCCGGCGCAATTGCCGCCGGTTAAGGGCGGCGGTTTTTTCACCGAGGCCGAGCCTGACCTCATGCTCACTGAAGTCCACCGTCAGGCAAAGGATAACCCGATCATTCATCTCTCGATGGCGGTGAGGGAGGGAAACCGTCTCCAACCTGGGGATTACGGCACGAGCCGCATCATTCGCCGCAACCAGATCGACGCCGCACAGATCATGACCACCGGTCAGGTGCTGGTGGGCCTTAACCGCACGCGCCGCCAGTACAACACCCGCATCCGTCAGTTGCTCGGATTTCGCGACACGATGCCGGCGGCGGGAGAAAAGCTCGTCTGCCTGCGCAACGATAAAAGCAAGGGACTGCTCAACGGCGGCATCTGGACGGTGGATACGCTGCGCCAAGCCAACAAAAGCGGCTTCGTGCGAATGGATGTGATTCCCGAGGACGAGATCAAGCGCAAGACCGTCGACGTATCGGTGCTGTGCGAGTTCTTCGACGGGAGAGAAGACGAGATCCAGCCATTCATGCGCCGGGAAACCGATGAATTCACATATGGTTATGCCCTGACCGTCCATAAGGCGCAGGGGTCACAATGGGATAGCCTCGTGCTGTTCGATGAATCCTATGCCTTTCGCGAGCATCGAGACCGTTGGCTTTATACCGGTCTGACCCGGGCCGCGGAGACGATTACCGTTGTGATGTAATCGAGGGTATACTTGCGGCAGGTTTAGTCATCGGCTCCGAAACTGGTTCCTGCCTTTCTTCTTGCGGAGTTTCGGCGGAAGTATCTGTATCATCCTGCTCACCCGGACGTGCTGCCATGAATTGCGCTCTCGCCAGCTCGGCGAAGCGACCACCTTTTTCAACGAGCTCACCGAACGTCCCGCTCTCAACGATGTGGCCATCATCGAACACGAAAATCCTGTCGGCGTTTCTGACCGTAGCAAGCCTGTGTGCAATGACGAAGGTGGTGCGCCCGTTCATGACCTCATCGAGCGCCCGCTGTAATTTCTGTTCCGTCGCTGCATCCAGAGCGCTTGTGGCCTCGTCAAGGATAACAATCGGTGGGTTTTTAAGAAGAGCACGCGCAATCGCCAGCCGTTGGCGTTCGCCTCCGGAGAGAGAACGCCCACGCTCGCCGATGATCGTATCCAGCCCACCTGACTGGCGTTTCAAAAAGTCACCGGCCTGGGCACGAGCCAGGGCATCCATCATCTCAGCATCGGTCGCGTCAGGTTTTCCGACCTGTAGATTTTCGCGGATTGAACGGGCGAACAGCATCGGCTCCTGAAACACCACACCGATATTGTGACGCAACGAATGCAGGGAGATATTACGAATATCGTCTCCATCGATGCGAATTGCGCCGGATTGGGGATCAAACGCACGATAGAGAAGCGACAGTGATGTCGATTTTCCGGACCCTGTGGCACCGACGAGCGCAATCGTCTCCCCAGGAGCTGCCATAAACGACACATCTTCGACAGCCGGGCGATGTCCGTCATAGGAAAAGGTGACATTTTCGAATGCGACATAGCCTTCCGGGCGAGAGAGAATTCTGGCACCGGGAATGTCTCGCACCATCGGGGTGGTGTCGAGAATTTCGTAATATTCCGCGATCTTCGGAGCTTCGAGAAACAGTTGGTTGATGAAGCCAGAGATTTGCTCAAGATAGCCGATCAACAACGTGGCGAGGCTCATGAAAGCGACGATCTGGCCGATACTTGCGAGATTATGGAGATGAAGCCACACACCAACCAGAAAAATCGCTGTAACGGTGAGTGTCGCCGCAGCGCGCGTCGCGATGGAGACAAGGGCCCACCAGGAGAGAACAGGCAGCTGCACCTGAAGAAGACGCTGGATCAGATTGTGAAGTGCGCGGATTTCCTCCTCAATCCTGGTGAAGGACTGGATGACCTGAATATTGCCGAGAGCATCGGAGACGTGCCCCGCCAGTCTCGTACGGTAACGTTCGACGGCATCCTGCATGGTCAATGTCTTGCGCAGTACCAGGGTTGTCGAGATAGCAAAGACGATGACGAGCGCGACGAGCAGCAAGCCAAGCCGCCAATTGAGAAAAAGCGTCAACGGCAACAGAACGATGAGGGCGATGAGGGCGGCGAGATGACTGCGAAAGAAGCCGAGCCACAACCACGACATAGCGCTGGTGCCCTCAAGCATGACCTTGAGAACCCTGCCGGAATGGGCCTCCGAGTGAAAGGCCTGCGGCAGTTCCAATACATGTTCAAAATAATTGGCCATCGCGGTGCAACGTCGACGATGGGCCAGACGGTCGGCATAAAGTGCGACAGTAACGCCACCGCCGATGGTAAACAGCCCGAACGCGACCCAGGCCGCAATGAGCGGTAACAATGCCGAGAAGGTCAATGGCTCGCTGGCAGGATTAATACCTTGCGTGAGGACATCGATGATGCGTCCGAACAGCATGGGTTCGGCAAAAGCCGAGATCGCGAGCGCGATATTGGCGCAAGCAAGTACAGCACCGGTCGGCAGATCGGAACCAAGCTCGTTCAATACCCGCCAGTAAAGCCGCACCAGTTTCATGACTGCCATACCCCAACCGAAAGAGCCGCGATCAAACCGCGCGTATCGAATAGAGAATTAGGGCGGAACAGGAAAAAAGGGATGCAAGTTTATTAAAAAACTAAGAAACGGCAAGAGGATAGAGGGTTACACCATCCTCCCGCAAATCTCAGCTATCCATCTTGAGCGCCGCTATGAAGGCTTCCTGCGGAATTTCCACCTTGCCGAACTGGCGCATGCGCTTCTTGCCCTCTTTCTGCTTGTCGAGGAGCTTGCGCTTGCGCGAGACGTCGCCACCGTAACATTTCGCCGTAACATCCTTACGCAGGGCACGAATGGTCTCACGGGCGATGATCTTGCCGCCAATGGCCGCCTGGATCGGAACCTGGAACATATGCTGCGGAATGAGATCCTTCAGCTTCTCGCACATCGCCCGGCCGCGTGCCTCGGCACGGGTGCGATGCACCAGCATCGAGAGGGCATCGACCGGTTCGGCATTGACCAGAACCGACATCTTGACGAGATCGCCCTCGCGGTAGTCCGAGATGTGATAATCGAATGAGGCATAACCCTTCGAGATCGATTTCAAACGATCATAGAAATCGAAGACCACCTCGTTAAGCGGCAGATCGTAAACCACCATGGCGCGCTTGCCGACATAGTTGAGATCAATCTGGACACCGCGACGATCCTGGCAGAGTTTCAGGACGGAACCGAGATAATCATCCGGCGTCAGGATCGTTGCTCGGATCCATGGCTCGGCGATCGCCTGAATTTTCATCACATCCGGCATATCGGCCGGATTGTGAAGTTCCTTTTCCGTACCGTCACTCATGGACAGGCGATAGACGACACTCGGAGCCGTGGAAATCAGGTCGAGATTGAACTCGCGCTCCAGCCGCTCCTGGATGATTTCCAGGTGCAGTAATCCGAGAAAACCGCAGCGGAAACCAAAACCAAGGGCTGCGGAGGTCTCCATTTCGTAGGAGAAGCTGGCATCGTTGAGACGCAGGCGCCCCATGGCGGCACGCAGGTTCTCAAAATCAGCGGCGTCAACCGGAAACAGACCGCAGAACACCACCGGCTGCACCGGCTTGAAGCCCGGAAGAGCGGCAGCCGTACTACGTTTGTCCTCGGTGATCGTATCGCCGACGCGGGTATCCGCCACTTCCTTGATCGAGCCGGTGAAGAACCCGACCTCACCCGGCCCGAGCTGGCTGACATCGGTCATTTTTGGACGAAACACGCCAACCTTGTCGACCCCGTAGGCGGCGTCCGTTCCCATCATGCGGATGGTCATGCCTTTTTTCAGCACACCGTCGATGATGCGCACCAGCACGACGACGCCGAGATAGGCATCATACCAGCTATCGACCAGAAGCGCTTTCAGGGGTGCCTTCTCATCTCCGACCGGGGCCGGCAGGCGGGTGACAATGGCCTCCAGAACCTCCTCGATATTGAGGCCGGTCTTGGCCGAAATCGGCACGGCGTCCTGAGCTGAAATGCCGATCACTTCCTCAATCTGTTCCTTGACCCGGTCCGGCTCGGCAGCTGGCAGGTCGATCTTGTTAAGGACCGGTACAATCTCATGATTGGCATCGATTGCCTGATAGACATTGGCCAGTGTCTGCGCCTCGACCCCCTGGCTGGCATCAACGACAAGCAGCGACCCCTCGCATGCTGCGAGCGACCGCGACACCTCGTAGGCAAAGTCGACGTGGCCGGGGGTGTCCATCAGGTTGAGTATGTAGGTCTTGCCGTCATGTGCCGTGTATTCGAGCCGCACGGTCTGTGCCTTGATGGTGATGCCACGCTCACGCTCGATATCCATATTGTCGAGCACCTGCTCCATCATCTCGCGATCGGCAAGGGCCCCGGTTTTCTGGATCAACCGGTCGGCAAGAGTCGACTTGCCGTGGTCGATATGAGCCACGATGGAAAAATTGCGAATGTTATCGAACGTGTGTGCTGTCATCTTTGAAGTTTTCCGCTCCTGCCGCCCTGCACTGTCAGTGCGGCGCGACCGGAAAAATAATCGTTATAGCGCACATAGCAGCGCAGCCCCGTTTCGCCAAGACCTGCGCTGAATTTCGATTAGCTACCCTCTAGAGAAGCGCTTCACCAAACACGAAGAGCCAAGATGCTCTGTCGGAGAACACAGGAATGGACGCTGTTACTCTCCACCCTCGATCCGTTTAAATTAAGGGACTATTCCAAGTAATTCCCGTTGCTTCTTATCCCATGAAGCCATGAGTTGTTGTGCCTCATACTCAATGGCAACTGCTTTCTCACCCAGAGCCTGCATAGCGTGCCCGCTCTTCATGAAACCCTGTTCAACCTCTGAACTGCCGAACTCAAAGCCATCTGCCGAAGTGATTGGCTCTCTCAAGTGAAAAAGTTCGATCTGAATTTCTCAGAATGTGGAATGCAAACTGTGCAATTTTCTGGGACATAAATTCTGGGCTCGGGAATATTTTGTCTCGACGGTTTGTCGGGATGAAAAAATGGTCCACGCCTATATCCGGAACCAGGAGTTGGCCGATAAGCGATCGGATTAAATGCTGCTACGGCTTGGGATTACCTAAGGTCCAAGCTTTGGAGAGCTCTGATTTTTCAGAAGAAACTTTGCCAAGGGGATTCACAAATCATTTTGAATATGATTCAAGTTTGTATGAAAATATCTATTGAATTGTTTTCTGGATTAAATGGGATGAGCGCTGTTCTGGGATGCTGAATCAGCCTGGTGTGAAAGCTATCATGCCTATCTGTTCGCTGACTGTATTCCGGTATTAACACAGTAGTTCGATGCCAGCGGATGACGAGGCAAATTTATGAAACAGAGCGCAGGGCATGCCACCATTCGGAGGACTCCGGGCATTGCAGATATGAGTTGGCCCGCGCCCGTCACATCTGGAAGACCCCGGGATGTTCTGGCTGAGCTACAGCAGGCGTCCGAACTGATAAGCTCTACTGTCAATGAGCTCAGGCAGAGACGCGAGGCATCGCAGAATTTGCGGGCTCGCATACTTGTTGAGCAGAGTGCATCCGAGAGACATCCTGAACCGAAAGTTCAACTTCCCCTGAATGATTTCCCTAAGGCGCCGGTGGGAGCGGTGGGTTTTCAAAAGATGCGTCTCGCCGGAAAGAGAGGTCCGATAGAGAAGATCGGTCGGGAAGAAGAAATGCGATGCGCTGTCGGCGAGGTCGCTGCCAGCCTGTCAGCTATGCTGGCGGAGGCTGATAAAAAATCGGGACGAGTGACAAAGGCGATAACCTTTTATCCTGCCGCAGAAGCTAAAACTACTCCGGCAAACATGCCCTGGCTACGGCCGCCAGAGGCAAAAGCCGGAAATGCCAATGATATCAGCACGGCAACTCCCTCCAGGCCAGTTGAGGCTGATGCTATGCGTTTGCAAATCAGCCGGCTCACGGAAGAGATAACGAAGCTTCGCCAGGAGAGGAATGCAAGTCTGTCACCGGCGGGGTCTAAGGAAGTGATACCTGAAAAGAAAGTGGCCCGGCAACTAAAGCGCGCGCGACTACCCCGAGATGCCGTTGTAGGGCCGGTTATCATTTCCTTGAATCACGGAGTGGAAGGCGTCGAACATAAGAACCTCGGCTCCGGGAAAACCGAGACTGGCCTTTTCCTTCAATCCGAAGATATCGTTTGGAAGAAAAACCAGTTGAAAGGTGCAGGTCCGCAATCGAAATCCGTCGATAGCATCCCTCCTGCAAAGCCGGAGACTTCTCCAGTTTGGCGCAGCCATTCCTCAGTTCTTCTCAGACTCGCTGCAATATTGGTACTGATTGTAGCAGGTGAAGGCATTCGTCGTATCGTCTCTGATCAGCCCGGGCGACAATTGCCGGTAGTGATGGCGCAGAAGACCGTTGCTTCGGACAATGATCAATCGAAGCCAGATATCAATCTCCTCCGCGATGTCACGGCAACCGGCAGCCTGCCGAATGCACCGATATCACAATCAGGAGGCTTCTCTCTGGATAAGAGAGAAGAGGACGAACTGCGCCAGGCATTCAGCAAGCAGGAAATCCCTTCGGAGAGTCGCTCATTTGAAGCCGCATTAGCGGCAGGTAACCCCCGTGCTCTGTTTGATAAAGCAATTTATCTGACCGAGGCTGGGGACCGCGCCGCATTGGCTGAGGCTGCTCTTCTCTATGGCAGGGCAGCGGAGAAGGGCTTTGCCCCAGCGCAGTTCCGTCTTGGAGTAGCCTACGAAAAAGGTCTTGGAGTTGCGATGGACAAGGGTAAGGCGGCAGTCCTTTATGAACGGGCGGCGCGTGGCGGCAATATCAAGGCCATGCATAATCTTGCAGCCATGAAAGCCTCTACACTGGCTGGTGGGCAGCCTGATTACACTCTTGCGGCGCAATGGTTCAAGGCTGCGGCGGAGCGGGGATTGTCCGATAGCCAATACAACTACGCCCTCCTTGCCGCGCGCGGATTGGGCATGTCGCAAAACCTTTCCGAGGCGCTCAAATATCTTTCGCTGGCGGCCGGACAGGGAGATGCTGATGCGGCTCTTCGGCGTGATCAGCTTATACAAATGCTAAGCAGGGATGAAATTGAAGCAGTCGAAAGGGATATCAACGCTTTCAATGCCAAAGTGGAAACTGCGGACGCCAATGAAAAAACGTTGCCACCGCCACCTTGGTTGGAACGTGACTGGTTCACGCAAATGTGGTTCAGGAAAAGCGGGCAGGGAGCGTGATTACATTTGTGTATATTATTTTTGCAGCTTAGTCTTTTTGAGAACAGGTCAGACATCGCTAATTTTTTGTATCTATGGATTTCTTTCAAGCGATGTTGAAATATAATTATAGTGTTCTTTTAGTGAAATACCAATTAACTGCATAGCACTAATGCAAGATGCTGCAATTAAGGATACTATAAAAGCATACTCGATTGCGGTTGCACCTGAATTATCAGAAAGAAAATTATAAATTTGTTGTCTTATCATTTAAAAACCCCACATTTTTCTTGTAATATAGTGTTATGCTTAGAGACTTTTTGAAAATTGTTGCGCGGCGGGAACCGTTATGATTCAAGCGGTTCATGTGGAATGATCAGACACGCAAGCGCCACAAGAACCTCAAGAAGATTTTGAAGCGCTATCCGAG
>Ga0153997_1000532_pt1 | contig 11031 bp, 12 predicted proteins | sample TSNC081MetaG_FD_104750 | JGI IMG/M metagenome (GOLD analysis project Ga0153997, IMG submission 104750) | Attine ant fungus gardens microbial communities from North Carolina, USA - TSNC081 MetaG | ecosystem: Host-associated > Fungi > Mycelium > Unclassified | place: USA: North Carolina, Lumber...
CACGATCTAAGCTTCGGTTCTAGGCTCATCAGAAGCCCTCTTCATACTGCTCAGAATGAGCCTAGAACAACCTCAAGGCAATCAGTATCCGTGGAGATATGAAGGCCTCAATGTTTGCACATGGACTTTATTAATTACCTATAGATAGTCATTTGTCCTTTTCTTAGAACAAAGGACAGCCTCCATATGGTTATGTTATCACTATTTCTAACACAAAGGCACTACTATATGTAGAACAATAGGTAGTAGCATGTGATGCTCTGTTCTAGTGCACAGACTATCACTTTTCTGTATATAAGGACTCATAGTCTGAGGGTTAGACCTCAGACTTAACAACATCTTTTGTCACTGTCTAAACTTCGCATTTTTGAACCTTTCAAGATTCTAAAGCACCAATCACAAATAAGTAAGTAACTATTTGTGATAGCTCTGGAGCAGTTCAGCTGCGACGAGGAGAAAATCTTCTGGACCCTTGCCTTTTTCAAGAGTGGATGGGCTGCCAAGTGACAAGTGGTCCGAGAACCTCTTTCATCAGGAAGCAGACACTGGCATCTTCCCCATTCAATCCTGGACTGACTTCGAGCAACAATTCCGGAGTTAATTCTTCCCGGTCAACACGGAAGCAGATGCTATCAACACTTTGGAGGGGTCTTCATACTATCAAGGAAACCAGACAGTAGACAATTACTTAAACAGTTTCCTGATCCTGACCTCAGATGCCAGATACACAGACCCCTGGACCCTAGTGGTAAAATTCCGCCATGAACTCAAATTGAATGTTCAAAGTCAAATTGCCACCATGCCCTTTGGATGACCCACAGATACCGATCCGGAGGCCTAGTACACAGCAGCCCAGAGAATTGACCAGGCGTGATTGGCAAACAAAGCACTCCAATCTATGCTCCAGTCAACGACCGAGACTCCTGCACGCTCCACCCTTCCTAGACCAACCCCTTTTTCGGTACTCTGCCCCTTATTCCACCAAGACTTCCTTTGCCTATACTATCCAGAGGAGTACCCATGGTCGTAGATGTAGTCTGGAAAATGCGCTCTTTACCTCCACATGGGTGCTATTAGTGCGAAGAGGCCAACCATCTTGTGAAGGACTGCCTCCACCGCTTGGACATCCGGAGGTTAACTGCAGAACAGAGGGAGGAATTGATTGAAGACTTAATGGCCCTGAAGGATGCAGTGGAGAAAAAGGAAGTTTGCTCAACCCTGGAGGAGGATTTTGCTTAGCACAGCCAGCAAAAAGTGCGCCCCGGTTGCCACTAGTTAATAGGTTTGCTGTATTAGACGTAGAAGAGGTCAATACAGATATCTATGAGCCTATAGATGCACCCTCCCTCTCCGCTCCAGACAGGATAGCCCAATCCCAGAGGCCAAAATAGGAAAGAAGGTTACCCAAACAACTCTCCATCAACACCCTCAATGCTCATGGAATGTCGATCATCCTTCTGATAGAAATCAGCATTATGGACACCAGCAAGGTGCATTCTATCAAGGCGCTTTTAGACTCTGGAGCTACAGGCAACTTCATAGATCAAGACTTTGTCTGTACAAAAGGTATTAGCACCTAGAGCATCTCTTGCCCCATACTGGTGTACAATGTGGACGGCTCCCCTAACAAGGCCAGTTAGATCTCTGAAGTGGTGGACATAGTCCTCTGTTACAAAATCCACTCCAAAAGGATGCTCCTCACTGTCTCCAGCCTCAGAAGGCAAAGTATGATCCTCGGTTACACCTGGCTCAAGAACCATAACCCAGAGGTCAATTGGCAAACCGGAGAAGTACAGATAAACCAATGTTTTCCTCGATGTGAAGGATGCCATGTGATACGGAAGAAACAAGCATTGCAGAAGAGAATGGAGACTAGAGCTCTCAACGTCTGCTGATCTGGACCCCCTCTAGAGTATATGAAAGACTTGGAGGAGGACAAGGCCCCCATCTGGACTTGCGAGGTTGAATACGAGTAAGGGGACAGACTCTTTGTAACAAGAATCCTCTTGGAGTCCACTATGAAAGATGTACGCGCTACCTCCATGATCTCCCAGAAACTTGCAGAGAGAGCCTGTCGTGCCTCAGAGGCACGGAGAACACCTTTCACTTCACCTGACTACATCAGGGGGTTCAAATCTGTATTTGCCAAGGAAGACTTTGACATCCTCCTGGAGCACAAGCAGTGAGACCATGCAATCGAACTCATTCCAGATTCAGAGCCTAAGTTGTTGAAAGTCTACCCTCTGTCTCCAGTAAAGCAAAAGGAGTTGAACTCCTTCTTAGAGGCAAATCTGCACACTAGACAGATCTGTCCCTCCAAATCTCCTATGGCAGCTCTAATGTTCTTCATCAAGAAGAAAGATGACTTGCTCTGGCTGGTTCAAGACTATTGGGCACTCAATTCCATGATAGTCAAGAACAAATACCCCCTCCCACTAATCTCTAAACTCGTGTTCCAACTCCGCAGAGCTAGATACTTTACCAAGCTAAACATTTGTTGGAGTTTCAACAACGTTCATATTAAGCTTGGAGATGAGTGGAAAGCGGCCTTCCAAACCAATTGAGACCTATTCGAACCCCTGGTAATGTTCTTTGGAATGACTAACAGCCTGGCCACCTTCCAAACCATGATGAATGACATCTTCCAGAATCTCATAGTGGAAGGCATTGTGGTAATCTATCTAAATGACATTCTGATCTTTACCAAGACAGAGGAAGAGCATGCACAAGCTGTCTAATGGGTGTTACAGGTCTTGTAGGAGAACAAACTCTTCCTCTACCTGGAGAAGTGCGAGTTCTGCAAGGAGCAGATTGAGTACTTGGGTTTGGTTATCTCAGAGAACAAAGTCTCTATGGATCTGGTCAAGGTCGCAGGAGTCTGAAAGTAGCCCACTCCGAAGAACAAGATGGACGTTCAGGCCTTCCTAGGCTTTGTGAACTTCTACTGAAGATTCATTCGGGACTTCTCTGCCAAAGCTCAACCCCTCTTTGACTTAACACGCTCTGAACAAGTCTGGACGTGGAGTAGAAAGGAACAGATAGCCTTTGAAAACCTCAAAATAGCGGTGACCACTGCTCCGGTGTTAGTGTCTCCTCAGAAATTGGACCTCTTCCGGATTGAAGCAGACAGCTTGGACTTCACTACAGGAGCAGTCTTGTCCCAGCTGTCGATGAAGGACAAGAAATAGCACTCCATAGCGTTCTATAGTAAATCCTTGTCCTCCGTGGAATAGAATTATGAAATCCACGACAAGGAAATGCTGGCCATTATCCATGCGTTAGAGGAGTGGAGGCACTTTTTAGAAGGAGTGACCCATCCAGTGGAAATCTGGACTGACCACAAGAACCTTAAGTATTTCATAATGGTCAAGAAACTTAACCGTTGTCAAGCATGTTGGTCCTTGCATTTGGCTAGATTCGACTTCCTGCTTTACTACCACCCCAGACATACTATGGGCAAACCAGACACATTGTCGAGGAGAGCTGATCATGGAAACAGAGCCTCCGACAATGAGAACGTCATCCTCTTTTGACTGGAGTTTCTTGTAGCACGTGCCCTAGAAAGGATAGAACTGACAGACATAGAACAGAAAATCTTGTTCGACATATGCAAGGGGAACTGGAATGGAGACCAAGAGGAACCTATAGCCAAGGCAGCATGAGAGCTCCAGAGCTCTGCCAATGGGACAGTGCACTCCTTGGAGTAGTCAAACATAGACAGTCTACTCCGGTTCCGAGAGAAGATATACGTGCCTCGAAGTCCAGACCTATGCAGACAGATTATAGCCCTTTGCTATAACACTCAGATCACAGGATACCCCAGATGCTGGAAGACACTAGAACTGGTATTCCGGAATTACTGGTAGCCTTAGATGTCTAGGTACATCAGGCAGTATATAAGTACCTGTGATCTCTGCCTCTGGACAAAACCTTAGCGACATTCTCTGGTTGGCGAGCTGCAACTGCTCTCTATACTAGATGCACAGTGGAATACGTTCAGCGTCAATTTCATGGTCGAACTCCTGGAGTCCTCCAGACATGACACTGTCATGACTATCGTGAATTCTGTCTCCAAAAGGGCGCACTTCGTTCTGATGCACACAATGGTCACAGTAGAAGGAGCAGCCAGACTCTTCCTCTATTACGTCTGGAAACTCCATAGCCTCTCAAAACGTGTTGTCTCAGACTGTGGACCCCAATTCATGGCTTTATTCACTAAGGAGCTGTACAGGCTACTAGGTATATGACTATTCTTCTTCATGGCTTGGCATCCCCAGACAGACAAACAAACAGAACGCGTCAACCAGAAGCTCGATCAATTCCTCCACCTATTCGTCAACGAACAACAGAATGACTGGTATGACCTCCTACCTATCGCGGAGTTCCAGTACAACAATCATGTCTACTCCACCACCTAATAAACTCTGTTCCTGCTCAACACTGGAAGACTTCCTCATATGGACTTCAAACCGCAACAGAACTCTTCCAGTCTAGAGACAGTCAATGAATTCACAGAAAGAATAAAGATGGCAATTGAAGAAGCAAAGTCTGCGATCCACAAAGCACAGGACGACATGAAAAGATACTATGACCAATGAAGAACTCCAGCTCCGGTGTTTAAACCCAGTGACAAAGTCTTCCTTGACGTGTCGGATATCCAGACTATGTGCCCTTTGCAGAAACTTTCGCACTGACGGCTTAGCCCCTTTGTAGTGGAATGGTAGATTGGACCTATGGTCTATCGCTTAAAGCTGCCATACCAGATAAAGCAACTTCATCCAGTGTTCAATGTAGTAAAGCTTACTCCAGCTCCGGATGACCCAATTACAGGACAGAAAACAGAAGATCACCCACTGTCCATAGTCATCAATGGAGAAGTAGAGTAGGAGGTAAAAGAGATACTCGATAGTTATTGGCACTGAAGAAGATTCTAGTATCTCATCAAGTGAAAAGAGTATAGCCGTGAACACAACTCTTGGGAATCCGCCTCCAAAGTTTCCATACCAGAACTGATGGTGGAATTCCATCACAAACACCTGGGAGCTCCGAGACACATCCAGCGTGTGGAGTTTGACAACATCTTTCATTCGGAATCTATTACTTCAAGACATAGTGTTATGAGAGCCCTAAAAAGAAACTAACTTCCTGTGCATTTGAACATCTGATCTATAACCTCAAGTCATACAATGGGATATAAATAGTGTGGGAATTTAGATAATCAGATTATGTGACCAGGTCAGGTGATCATAGAACATTCTGGAAGAACATGTGATTATGGACTAGTAGTCATATGTAAGGGAACATCTAGGATTATGCTTAGTAAGTTCTGAGGGTCTGTTCTATTAATGGCCCAGTGACAGATTGTGTATTGCATTCTCATCATTCCTGACTTCTCCTGTCTGTGTCATGTGGTACGATGCCTATTATTAGTTGTTCTGGGACATTCTGTGATTATAGGTCAGTTGCCATGGTGCTGTGTGCCTGACTATCTAGTGTAGTATATATACTAGCAAGTGTGTGTAGATATATCCCCACTTGAATCTCAAACTAGCTTCTGGGACTATTCATTAGCTTAAGGGTGATCGCCTCTCTCGCTCTAGCTTCTCTCTCTTAACCTGTTCTCGCAGATATATAGTGATGCCTTATTGTCGCTCCAAACGTTCCAACGCTACCCCCTCTTTGGATACTAATGCCCAGCTCGGCACCCTCCGGTCCCAGGTCACTTGCCTGGAAGCAATGGTCGGATTCTTCGAGATGTTCCTAGTCAAGTATGGCATCCCTCCCCTAACCGAAGTTCAAACTGCCCCAGGCATGTGAATCGCCCATACCACTACCCAGTAGGGCTGCTCCCGACAGCGCCTTGCTCCCTTCTCTCTGGTAACTGCCATCAAACCTGTCACGGCTCCTCTCTCAGCTCATTACCCTAGGAAGTTCTCTCCTGACCACTTCTCTGCCTCTTTGGTTATCGCCAAAGATCTTATGGGGCATGTAGTTGGACGCGGCAGCCGTGGCCTGAAGCAGGTCACTGATATATCCAGCACTTGGGTCTCTGCCTTCACTTAGGAGGTAGATAGCCGCTCGGAGCATCTCGTCTCTATTTGGGGCACTGATAAGCAGCTTGGTGATGCCCTTGTGGTGTTAGAGAAGCAGATCACATGCAAGCGTATGTCTACACCAAAGAAGAAGAAGAAGGGTACAGCCCCTTCTGGCCTGATGAACATTGCTCCCGGTCCACCGCCTTATGCAGCTCCTCAAAACCCCTCTGCCCCCAGAACCCAGCCTCCACCTTGCTAAATAGCAACTCCTACTCGAGATCGAGCATGCTTCTCCGTGGCTTCACAAACTAGGGCCCTGCAACCCCCCCTACCGCCTTCCACTCTTTCGAGCAAGACTGTGGTGATGGTGTTTCTATCCTAACCTAGAGACCGGTCCGCTACGCTGGTTATGCCCTCTGTTCGCATGGCAAGTCCAGACTCTACGACTGCACCCTTGACGCCAATAGATGTCGACCATATTATGGTGGCTATGGGATGGTAAAACTCTGATTGGCCTGCTCAACAACGTCTTGAGCTTACTACACGCCTTTGGAATAGGGGTGTGGTGGTTCAGACCCTTAACAGGTGGGAGGTTGGAGAAACGGACTGAATTGAAGGAAGTTAGGATTGCCAAGTTGTCAATTGTAGAAGGGGGGGTGATGTAAGAGAACATCTAGGGTTGTGCTTAGTAAGTTCTAAGGGTCTGTTCTATTAATGGCCTAGTGACAGATCGTGTATTGCACTCCTATCGTTCCTGACTTCTCCTGTCTGTATCATACAGTGTAATACCTATTATTAGTTGTTCTAGGACATTCTGTGATTATAGGTCAGTTGCCATAGTGCTGTGTGCCTGACTATCTAGTGTAGTATATATACTAGCAAGTATATGTAGATATATCCCCACTTGAATCTCAAACTAGCTTCTGGGACTATCCATTAGCTTAAGGGTGATTACCTTTGAGTGGTTCCCTAACATCATACAGCCACTGTAAAAGTAGTATAAGTAGTAAACCAATCCAATGAAGAACTTTATCAAGTTCTTCCTGAACATCCACCTAGGATAATCACTAAGAACTATCACAGTCCTTTGATAACATGTAGCAATCTTGAAGAGGGGATGAATGTAAGGGGACAGCTCTATTTCTACCTCTGAACTGTATAACGATACTCCAGAGCAGTCTAAGCCTGTTTAAGTATTACTAAAGTAATACTTGAACATACTAGTATAGCTCCGATCACACTGACCCTAACACCAAAGAATATAAACTTAGTATATAATGTAGAACATCCTTTCAGGAGCCTTACCCTAATCTCTGAGGATTCTCCTGGAGTCTTATGCCCAGTTACCCTTACACATCTTGTCTTATGAAAGGATAGGGGTATAGGATATAAAACATTTACTAACTCAACCTTTTACCAAGATCATCTCTTTTATACTCAAGAGAATTGCATTTATAACCTCAAGAGCTTCTGAGATGAAGACAAGGGCCAAGGAGGCTCCTCCCTATCAATCTCCACTCTGAGAAATATATTATGATCTTACAAACCCCAGGACTCAATTACAAGAAAAAGGAAAAGGAAACTCTTCACCCCACTGATCTTCCTTGCATCTCTCCTCTATGACAATGCCATACAGACATAACAGATGTCATCTCCCTATTCTCTATATCCATCAGACACACCTATGTGATCCTGCTCCACTCCCATGTGCCACCTGGTATTAAGCTCCCCTATCCTTCTAACTGGCTACTTCCTATTCCAAACATGATCTGGGAAATGTCCACAACTTGGGTAAGCCCAATGGTAATGGGATCGCATGTCGCTGATAGACTTTTTGATCTGTAAGTTAATATCTCATTAGTCTGTGTTCACTCTAGATTGAAATTATACTGCATTGCAAAGATACTCCAAAACTTCTGCATTCTAGGACCTTAGACCTTGATGGTCTGCCTCTGACAAACCTAATGCTGGTCCATCATTATTACTCCTTTCTGTAATATGCTATTCTAGCATATAATATCTATATGACTGCTTTCTAGAAATACAAGTTCCTGGTTCTAGACTATTCCTAGGGCTCATAGGAGGACTCTGGAGTAGACTCAAAAGTGAAAAACAAAAGTATGAGGGCCTCTCCTGTTATATTTCTGCAGAAAATATGTCTGTAGTGTAACAACATGGAGTAGAAGAAGCAGGTATTGAAGAAGTTAGACAAGGTAGACAAGTTGGTTGTCCAGGCCTGGAGGGTTGCAGATGCACTGGAGAGAATAGCAGGAATGAGGTTAAAGACTCCAGAGTCTAGAAGAGAGGAAATAGAGACAGTGGAGAGGATTGACAAGGGAAAAGGCAAAGAGGTAATGGAAGAGGAGTACAATAACGAGCAGTCCAAAATGGACATTGAGGATGAAGGAGATGAAAATAATGGAATAGAAGAGGTAGAGGAAGCAATTGGGACTCCAGTGTCGTCTGTGTAGTGAAACAGAGTAGAAAAAGAATAAAAATATAAAATTTTGTAATCAGTTTGAATAAAATTTGTGTTTAGCACGAAAATTTATGCTTTCAGAAGAGTGGTTTGATCTCTATTCCCCTCTTAAGGCTTGGCATCCCATCGCCTAGTGACAAGAGTAAGAAATTGAAGTATTAGAGTCATGGCTATGGACTTCTGTATAAGTAAATTATGGAATAACAGAAACAAACTTTTTTGAAAAAGTTTATTGGTGGTGGTCCAGATAGTGAGATAGAGATAGATGCAGAAAACCTAGAGTAGACATAGAGGTCCCAAATTGAGCATGAAAGCTCGGTAGAGACTGGAATTTGCAGAGGAGTTGTCAGAGTGACAAATTTAATGAGTCCAGAGCAGAGTCATTAGACAGAAGTAGTAGTCAGAAATTTGACTATACCAGAGTGGTGAACCAATGAAAGTTGAAAATACTGAACAGATGCTAGTACTTCAGGCAGAAATGGTGGGATAAGTTGTGATTCTATTCAGTCAATTAACAGATTGGCAGCAAGATATATCATGGTTCCCAGACCAAGAAGCAAGACAGGACAAGCAGAGTGGCATGGAAGCCCAAGATTCATGCAAAAGCCAGGGGAAACAGGAGTGGAAAGTTGCCAGAGGTAGTCATAATATGAAAAATGTAGACCGAAGTGGAGGATTTGACAATAATTATTGTTGTATAACCAGAGAAATATGAAAGAATACAGAATCAAATTAAAGTACCAAGCAAAGCAGAGAACAGACTAAGAACAAAATAAGAACAGGCAGAGCAGAGACCGATCTGTCAGGAATGTATGGAGCAGAAGACCAAGAAGCAAAAGCAGAGATAGATTGACAGAAACAGAAGACCTAGAACAACAACTCTGAAGAGAGATTGCTATCAAGTCTAGAGAGTGAGTTCACTAATATAGTGACTTGAGTTTGACTGGAGACTCCATGTCACAAAAAAGTGACTACTAAATAGTATCATGGAGGTATAACAAAATATCTATTCAAATGAACTACATAAATAGCTGGACCCTCATTAGCAAGTAGTCTTGCTAACGTCACTCTTTTGGTGTAGTGGTAAACTATACAGTATGTGACTACTGGTCCATAGCACAACTGTGACTCTCCGGGATTCTAGAACCAGAACCAGAAGTCAAGAATGACAGAACAGAAGCAGAATCAGAGAGCTCCAACAATGGAATTTGTTGTGAAGCAGGGAACAGACTACTAGTAGGAGATTTAGAGACTATGGAACTAGAATCAAAAACAGACAACAACAATTCAGAGTCAGAGTCAGAGAGATCTGGAGATAGAGTATGTATAAGGGTGACTGGGGCACACAAGGCTCTAGGAGAATCCTCAGCTAATATTACAGTTTGTAATTATAATACAACTCACCTCCAGGAGAATCCTCAGAAAGATTAGGATGAGGCTCCTAAAGGGATGTTCTACATTATATACTAAGTTTACATTCTTTGGTGTCAGGGTCAGTGTAATCGAAACTATACTAGTGTGTTTAAGTATTACTTTAGTAATACTTGAACAGGCTTAGGTTGCTCCAGAGCATTGTTATACAGTTCAGGGGTGGAAATAGAGCTGTTCTCTTATAGACACCCACTAATATCCTGTTGAGATCCCAAAGGCCATAATCATAAACATTATCCTCTGGTATCTTCTGGTCAGCTTGGTAGTGGTTCATATGATATAGTTTGTGCTTGACATCATCACATAGTCCAGCCTTGAATTGATCCCAGAGTAAATAAGGCTCAGCCACTTCATCAGTCAGCAAGATAACTGCCAACAACTAATGACATGCCATTCTAGGCTGTATTGCAATTGCTTCCTCCAAGCAAATCCTCTACTCATGATCATCCTCCAGTAATCCCCTTACCATACATGCTTTCTTGAATGTATCAAACACTTGGCCATTCCAGGTCCTGAGATGCTCCCAACTCTTTCCACCTTCAAATATAGTCAAAAGAAGTCATAAGAAGAACTGCTCTCCCTTTGATGGTGACATAAAGTACATCCTCCCAATTACTCTAGTATATTGTCCTGGATGCCATGACTTGTTTTTGGCATTCCAGGTATAGTGTTGAGAAAACTGCCAGTAGGTAAAGCCCAAGCCATCATCATATGCAGAGTTTTAGTTAAACCAAGCAGTCAGCTGAGTCTTCTCTACATTTTGCCTAGCTAACACTTCATTGACAGTCTGGTATGCATGGAAGTTGATATAGTGTTCATTGGAAAGATGGATAGGAAGACATTGGACAGCTGGTGACTCTCCATGCATGTTGAATTCAAAGATCTTCCAACAAGCTTCTATTAGACCAATAAACAGACCATCCAAATGAGCCTTGATCTCATCCTGCATCCCACCACTAATCTCCATAGTTGCTCTATTAGAACCCTTGTAGATGTACTTGCTCAGATACTTGACAGTTCCCAATCTAGCAGAGATCTCAATATTGAGATGATAATCAAAGAGAAGAAGAAGTTGAGGACAGTAAG
>Ga0153997_1000533_pt1 | contig 11023 bp, 12 predicted proteins | sample TSNC081MetaG_FD_104750 | JGI IMG/M metagenome (GOLD analysis project Ga0153997, IMG submission 104750) | Attine ant fungus gardens microbial communities from North Carolina, USA - TSNC081 MetaG | ecosystem: Host-associated > Fungi > Mycelium > Unclassified | place: USA: North Carolina, Lumber...
ATGTTTGGTTTTGCCGATGGAGGAACGCCTAAAGCCGCGGGGCTTAAAGCTTACGCGAATCAAATTGTAAGCAAGCCTACAATTTTTCCCTTTGCAAGCGGCGGAACTTTTGGCCTTATGGGTGAGGCTGGAGCCGAGGCCATTATGCCGTTAAAACGGATGAAAAATAATCAGCTTGGCGTTTCAATGGAAGGAATGGCCGTAGCTGCGGCGCCAGTTAATTTACAAGTTATAAATCAAACCAGCGTTAAAACTAAAACCAGTGTAACGTCAAGCGTTGGCCCGGATGGCTCAACCAACTTACGGATGATGATTAAAGAGATTGATAGCGGCATGACCGGGTTGGCGGCTAAAGGGCAATCAACCCTCAATCGCTCAATAGAACAGCGGGCGGGGCTGGCCACCAGAAACGCGAGGACGGCGTATTTTAAATAATGAGCAGTGAACTATTACAACAAGCCATAGCCGAGGCCTACGCTTCAGCGCCGCAAGACAAAATTCCTCTTGATACGTTGGAGATTAACCACCCAACATTTACCCAGCCTTTACGGGTTGTAAGGTGGCCATTATTCAGCGCCACGCCAGAGACTTTCTTTTTGAAGTTGGAAGATGACGCGCCCTATAATCCGGGTGAGACCGTTACCTTTTTGGGGTTCCCATTCGCCTTGTCAATTCCTGATTCCTCAACGGAAGCCGAGGGGCAATTTGAGTTGCGAATTTCCGTTCATATTGAAATAGATAGAGCGTTGAAGAACGCTGCCTTGAATAAAGGCATAATAACGGCCATATATCGCCAATACATTAAAGGCATGGAAGACCAGGGACCGGCCGAATACTGGCGAGGAATCGAAATTCAATCACCACGACGTGAAGGGGGCGATATTATCGCAAATGGTGTTATATTAGGATGGATGGCTAAGCCTTTTGGTGATTTATATACTCCCGCAAAATATCCCGGGTTGGTGCCAGGCTGATGGATGATTGGTATCTTAAATATTTAGGTAAAAAATGGGTAGCCGATCCAAAGCCACCCTTAAGTTATAATTGTTCTGAATTGGCTCGATATATTTATAAAACGGAATTAAATATTGACTTGCCAATGGTCACCGTTGACGCGATGAATATTAAGCAATGCGTCGAAACGATGGGCGATTATGTTCATAATTTAAGGCCTTTATTATGGAATGAAACGCCAAGAGAATATGATGTCGCTTTTATGGCCAGAACTAAATTTTATGACCATTGCGGCGTTGGAGTTGATACAAGCGAGGGGCTAATGATTTTACATTGCCAGCAGGATATAGGCGTTGTTTTAGAATCTGTTTTTGACTTGCAAGAACGATATAAAAAAATAAGTTGGTATAGATAAAGTGCCTATTGTTTCGGTTCATAGAGGCTGCAAGGTTTATCAGCAAAAGAAATTCAGGCCGAAAGCCAGTATTCACGATATAGTTATGGCTTTTAACCCTGAAACTAAATGCTGGGAGATGCCGACTGTTTGTTTGCTGAACAATGCCCCCGTATTGCGTAAAGACTGGAAAAAAACAAGGATCAAAGAGAACGATAGCCTTGTTTTTGCTATGCTCCCCTTGGGTGGCCGTGGTGGTTCTAACCCTTTGCAAGTTATAGCAACGGTGGCCGTGGCAATGGTTTCGGTATGGGCTGGCCCGGTATTAGCGGCGGCTATGGGGTTCGCCGCTACAGGCGTGGCCGCGAGTCTTTTTACTGGTGGCCTTATGATGATTGGCGGCCTTTTGCTGGGGCAGATATTTCCCACCGCCACGACAAGAGCCTCTACGGCCGAGGCGGCCAGCCCAACTTATACAATCGGAGCGGCCAACAATCAGGCCCGACTTTATGAGCCGGAACCTGAATCTTTTGGCCGCATGAAAATAGTTTGCGACTTGGCTTCCCAAGCGTGGCCAATTTATGGCGGCAATAACCAATATTTACATCAGGTTTTCGCTATCGGCCGCGGTTATTATGTAGTTGAGCGTATATCACTGGGCGACACCATGATTTGGAATAACACTACCGGCACAACTCCAGGATATGATCTTCAATTACAATTCGGGCAGCCAGGCGACCAGATAACATTATTCCCGAATAATGTTGAGGTAAGCTCGGAAGTTGCCGGTCAACAATTATTGGGGCGCGGGCAAGCTGGTTGGGATTTTGTCGGGCCTTATTCCGTTTGTTCACCCGGCGTTAGAGTCAACCGCATTATCAACAACGTTGTCTGGCCGGGCGGTGGTGGCCGTTATAATTCAGATGGTAAATATCGGCAATTGGTTGTTCATGTGCATATTCAGGCACGGCAAGTTGATGACTATGATAACCCACTTGAAGACTGGTTCGATTTACAAAGTCATGTTTTTGGCATTCAAACCGTTACAGCTCAAAGAATGTCATATGATAATTGGGTTAATGAAGGCCGGTATCAAGTCAGAGCCAGGCGCTATGACAATCAAACAGAATACGGAGATAGGGCTTGGCATACTTGTCAATGGGAAAATATGATGGGTTTTGTGCCCGGTACGATATCTTATAATATAAGTACCGTTGCCGTGCGTTTAAAGGCTACTGATGAAGTTTCAGCGGTAGCTTCTAACCAGCTATCAATCATTTGTACAAGAAGTTTGCCTATTTATAATCGCTATTCCAAAACATGGGGGTGGGGAACTACTCGTCTGTTTGCCGCCGCTGTTTCGCAAGTCGCAAGGGCTGATTATGCCGGTGGACTATCAGATGATAGAATCGATCTTGATACCTTATGGCAAATTGGCGAAGAAATAGACGCTAAAGGGTGGTCATTTGACGGTTATTTTGACTCGTATTATACCGTTTGGCAATTGATTATGCAGATGTGTTCACCTTTTGGCGTTATTCCCAGAGTAAGCGGCGGCCGGTTGACTTTTGCCCATGATAAAGCCGGCCGGCCAGTTCGCCATATTTTTACGCCTGAAAGTATTGTAAGGGGATCGTTTTCAATAACATATAATACTTTTACTGATAATTCACCTGATGATGTTGATATAGAGTATCTTGACGAAGCTTACGGTTTTCAAACCAGAAACGTTCGGGCTGTTCTGCCGGATTCGGAATCAAGGCAACCGGCCTCCAAGAATTTTATTGGAGTAGTTAAGCGTCGTCAGGCCTTTTATATGGGGGTTAGATTGGCGGCGGCGAATCGCCATAGACGTTTGGAGTTTAAGTTTCAAACAGAGGGCGCCGGGCGATTAATATCTCCGGGTGATATTGCCGTTATCAATCACCCTTATTTAGCAACGACACATAGCGGCTTTATTAAATCGGCCGATGAAGCTAATTTATCATTTGGTGTTACTTTAGACGCATCTGCTTTAACTGGTGATCAATATCTGGCCTTGACTGGCCGCGACGGTAAACCCTGGGGGCCATGCAAGGTTAAAGAGATAATAACTCTGAATCGCAATCCACAAGAGACAACGATTTATCTTGATTCGGCCGATTACACGATTGTAGTCGCGCAATATAACGCGGCTGGTCGGTCAGGGGCGAATCCGTTTGAATGGATTTCCCCAGCATGGATAGTTGAGGGGCAGAACGGTCGCCCAACTGTCTGGTCGCTTGAATCGGGCGCAAATTATGAAAATCGTGTTATAATACAAGCTGTCAATACGGTTGACCGTTTTCATTATGAAATAACCGCCATAAATGACGCGGATGAAGCTTATGGATATACGACATTGCCAGTTACTAGAAATATAACGGCTACGCCATATTTGGCGGTTCCCGATTGGTCTGGCCCCACGTTTAACACCGAACGGGCTACACTAGACGCTCCGATAGGTTTTACCGCGCGTGGGTTGGGCAGTATTGAGGAACCAATACTTGAATTAAATTGGCTCCCCGTACCCGGCGCGACTACTTATTTTGTGGAATATTCAGTTGATGGCGAAACATATATCAGATTAGCCGATGTTTACGCCAATAGCACTAATATATCGGTTTCTCCGGGAGAAATATATATTAGAGTAGCTGGCCGTAATAGGGAACGCCAAGGAGATTGGGGTTCTTTTGAAACAACCACAGACGACCTATATTATCCCGCTGTTGAATTTGAGCTTGTCGAAGCGTATACAGGAGCAAGCCTCCACATAGATTGGCCTGAATCAGAATACGGGGCAATAAATTATGTCGTGTCTATTATGCCATCAGCCGGAGCGGTTGTTAGATCAGCCTCAACGGGTTTAGAGACTGCTTATAGGTATACTCCAATTATGGGGCAAGCAGACGGCGGCCCTTGGCGAGAATTAGCTGTAAGATTGGAAACAGTATACCCCGGCGGATTGACACGGTCATTTGAAAGCGCCGTTTATGACCCTGCGCCAGTAGCTCCGATTGATATTGATGTAGAGATTACTACGGTTGATATTGGTTCTATTATATTGGAAAATATAATATTATTTAATCAGGTTGATAATGGCGAGGAAACTACATATCATACTGGGTTTATTGTTGCCTATGGTCTGGATGAACAGAATCTTAATAATATAGAAAAATTCGCCACCGCTCCATTTTTTATTAAAGATACAGTTGCCTCAACTACATATTATTTTAAAGTCGCGATAAAAGACGCGTTTTATGATTTTACGCAAAATTTAAATGATTTGAATTTTTCTGATATTATGTCAATAACAACGGGGGCCTAAATGAGCGATGGAACCTTAGCGGTATGGCCTGAATGGCTGGGCTACCCCAAAGTTGATAATTACGCCGTTGGTGTTGTTGATAGGCGCATTAAAACGGAAATGGAAGTTGGGAGCATAAGGCGCGTTGAGTTTGATACCGATGAAACAGAAGTCGCTTGCACTTTGCGTTTAGAGGGCTTAAACGCCAACTTCTTTGAAGCCTTTGAACGTGATTTTTTAATTCAAGGCACAAAGCCGTTTCAATTAAAATTGTGGATTGGCGGAGAATTAAAAGAGCACACCGCTGTTTTTAAGGAACGGCCTTCAGTTGTTTTCGCGGAATGGCCTTACACTGAATATTCTTTCACTTTGGAGTTGTTTGAACGTCAAAATTTAATGTCTACCGGCCTTATGGATGTACTTTATAGGTTCGGGCCTGATTTTTTGAATAGCTTTTCAAATCGTTTGCATTATATATTACATACTGAAGCTCCGAGGGTGACATTAACCCCGTCTAATATATGGACAGCGACAAATCAAGATTGGGAAGACGTGAAAAAATTGGCGACAATGGAACCGGCTCCGGCCAAACCCACAATTATTAATGCGTCTTCTGGAAATGTTTATATTGGTGCGACTGTTGTTTCTGCAATGATTATATTGTCCCAAATTGAAAATGGTGAGGATACAAGATACCATCGTGGATTTATTTGTTTATTTGGCGATTCAAATAATTTTGTGGTTGATAATTACACAAATATAGAAACATTTGAGATGGTGCCGCATTATATAAACGTGGAAAAAGCAACAACTTATTATTTTAGAATCGCGATTAGAGGCGCGGCCTTTGATTTTACAAATGATTTTAATTATCTCAATTTTTCTGACGTTATAACCGTCACAACGGGGGCTTAATACAATGACCATTACCAAAGAGCAATTAGAACAAGATCTTGATACTTTGCATGAGGATATAAACATTTATTTAAACCCCTTTGTGCATGGCGATGAAACAGTTGATGTGCCCTTGGGTGGGCAGACTACCCCAAGTTTGCGTAAACTGGTTAAGGCTGTTCAGGTTGAGCAAGCGGATATTAAACAGCAAATAGTTGATGAAGCTTCTCAATTAGCCGAAATAGCAGCTCAAGCGGGCGCGGCAACGGCTACAGCAGCGGCGGCAACGGCAACGACCGAAGCGAATAGAGCAACAACCGCGGCCAATAACGCGGCTCCAGCTGCTGCGGCGGCCGTTGAAAGCTTGTTAGCCAGTCATATAACGGCCAGCACGGTACAAGCTGATAGAGCGACTACGGAGGCGAATAGGGCTGAGGTTGAAGCCGATAGAGCATCAGCGGCCGTTGAGGTACTTGGTGGGGTTGTGGGAGCTTCTCAAGCCGAGGTCGACGCTGGAATTAAAGACGATGTTTTTGTTTCACCTTTAACTCTTGCGAGTCGTTCACCGTCATTTCTTGACGCGGAAGACTTCGCGGCATTGGATGACATTACCAGTACCGACAAAGTTGTTTCGCCTGAATGGGTTGCCCAAAATGGATCGGTGGGGGCTTATCTTGGTGAGATTAGACTATTTCCATTTCAGGTTGACCAACTTCCTGCCTATTGGGCCAAATGCGATGGTTCCTATTATAATCTTGATTCTGATGTCGGCAAGGGTTTATTGCGTTTAAGTGATGAATATAGAGCCGCTTGGGGAATTGCCATTGTCGGAACGCAAATTAATGTTCCTCGTTTTTTTGCTGATGATTGGCGGGGGTATTTTATCCGGGCAGTTGATGGAACATTACGGGCGGTTGGGAGTGTTCAGGAAGACGCGATTAGAAATATAAAAACAGGCGATGGGGGAGGCTTGCTTTCACGAAGTATATATCCTAATGGTGATATGGGTCCCCTGGGATATCAAGTTACGACTACAAACGCGCCTGGTTCTGGCAACAATGCTACTACTATTTATAATTTTGACTTTGACGCTTCGCGAGTAGTTCCCACAGCCGAAGACAATAGGCCTCTTAATGTTGGTATGATTCCAGCCATTTATTATGGTTCTGCCCCCGATACAGGAGCGGCTATAAATGGCGATATTAGTATTAATATTACTAATGTTCAAGGCAAGATTGATTTTTTGCCGTTTCGTTCTGATGAATTACCGGACGGTTGGTATTTCACTAATGGCCAGAGCTTTGAATTGTCTTCCCCGCAAGGGTTGGTATTGAATGGGTTTAGTGACAACTATAAAAACGATTGGGGTATAAGCGTAACTGGTACGACTATTAACACCCCTAATCTTTTTTATTCAGATGGGCGCGGGTATTTTGTTAGAGCTGTTGATGGAACGACAAGGCAGGTTGGCAATATTCAAGAGGACGCCCTCCAAAATGTGACAGGCGGATTATTTGGCATGGATGGCGGTTCCGAAGGGCCTTTTTATGCTACTGGCGGAATATCATCCATGGCCGGAGCAACTGTTGGTGGGGGCCGTCAATATTACGCGTTTGATTTATCACGTTCAGCCCGTACTGATACGGAAACAAGACCGCTCAATGTTGGAATGACCCCGGCTATTTATCTGGGCATTGCGCATGATTTAAGTAATGTTGTGATTGATCAAACTACCAACGTTACCAATGTTGATAATTCAGTCAATAACGTTACTAATGTCACTAATGAGCCTTCTTTTTCAACACAAGATATAAAGCTTTTTTCTGGTAGCATGACAGCCCCAAAAACAGGGTTATACTGTTTTGCTTGCCTTGGCGGCGGCGGCGGAGGGGGAGGCGCGGGAACTAGTCTTTCTGGCGGCAGCGCCGGTGGCGGCGGTGGGGCGGGTGGTTGGCACCAAGAGTTTTATTATTTAAACGAAGGGCGCATAATAAGTTGGGTCGTGGGCGCTGGTGGAGATGGCGGAGCGCCTAGCGGAGCTAATGCTTACGGTGGTTATGGCGGCGGGTATACGACTATAAGCATTGACGGAGTGGTTGGTTTTGGCGCTGGTGGTGGCGGCGGCGGAGGGGCAGCTACATTAACTTACGTTGGGGGTGGCGGCGGGGCCGGTGGTTGGGATTATACAAGTATCGGGGCGGGAGGAAATGGAGCGGGTTATGGAACTGCTGTAATAGCGGCCGGTGCTGGTACTGCCTTAACTGGCGGTGGTGGCGGTGGTTATGGCGGATCTTCAGCAGGGCAGTCTGGAGCGGTGGCCGGTGGAACAATCGCGGGCGCAGGTGGAAATTCTGGAACTGTTGCCGCTGGTTCTTATACTAATGGCGCAAGCTCTGCTTGGAGCCGGGCAACAGGGGGAACCGCTCTAGGCGGTGTTGGCGGTAAAAATCCTTGGCCAAATTTAAGCACGTCTATGGGGGCAGTAACCATTTCGGCCGGTGGCGATGGCGGGCAAGGAGCGACTACAGCTAGCACCACTGGGGGCGCTGGCGTTCAAGGTTATGTTATAATAATGTATTAAGGAGAAGAATATGCCTAAATTTTATTCCCCAATGGGAAACCCCGAGATGTGGGCAGTCCAACCTGTCGATTATTTGACAGAGGCTGAATGGTTGGCGTTGAACCCACCTATAATAGCCGATGAAAACGCATATCGGATAATCGAGATAAAAAAAGAGTTAATAAAGCTAGATATGCTTAGCATAAGGCCGATGCGTGACCAGGCCAACGAAGATCAGGAAATATTGGACGATATAATTAAACAGGCACAAATCTTGCGTAATGAATTGGCGGGGCTAGAATGAATACTCATGATGGACAAGACTTGACCGAGCTTAGAATATTAGTACGTGAGCTTACGGCTAGTCTAGCAGAGCGTTGCCCGCGAAATACTGCTGATATAGCGCAATTAAAAAAAGATATGGACGGCCAACATCAATTAATTCGTGAGCTTAAAGAAAACCATGCAAAATATACGGCTCTTTTAGCGATTATTCAATCGGTTGTAATCGCTGGGGCGATAAAACTCTTTGTGGGGTAATCATGAAAATTTCCTTTGATGACATATCTCTTGCCGCTCAAAAAATGGGAATTGAGCCTTGCGCGTTATATGCTTTGTGCGTGGTGGAATCTAGCGGAGACGGCTTCCTTCCAGACGGCCGGCCAAAAATTTTGTTTGAAGCCCATATTTTTTGGCGTGAATTAAAAAATATGGGGTGGAATCCTGCTCAAATTCAACTCCATCATCCAACCATATTATCGCCAAAATGGACAAAAGCCTATTATAAAGGCGGGGCTAAAGAATATGACCGTTTAAATGAAGCTTGTTTAATTAATGAGGAAGCCGCGTTAAAATCATGTAGCTTTGGTCTATGGCAAATTATGGGGTTTAATTATGAGGTTTGTGGGTTCAAGTCAGTTTTTGACTTTGTCGCGGCAATGAATCATGATTATAGCGGTCAAATGGATGCTTTATATGGTTTTTTAAAAAATAACGGCATACTTCCTTATTTGAAAGCCAAGAATTGGCGGGAAGTAGCGAAACGATACAATGGGTCTGGATACGAAGCCAATGCTTATCACACCAAATTAGGAAATGCCTATAACAAATGTAAGGCAGGGAAATGATTTTAAAATATTTATGCCTTTTGCCTGTCAATTTGTTTGCGGCTTTATTCGGTTATTTACTGGCCCCGATTGTTTCTCTTTTTGCTGATGATACGGGGTGGCTTCCGAATTGGCTAAATTGGTTTCAAACGCCTGATAATTCTCTTGATGGTGATAAAGGCTGGAAAAGTGAACATTTATGGAAATGGGCACCGCGCTGGATAAATAGAACCCGATGGCTTTGGCGAAATAATATGCATGGGTTTAACACCTCGGTTTTAGGCTTTACACCGTCATTTGGTTTTGATTATACCTTTTATGGCAATCAAGCAATTAGCAACCGGCCTTTGGTTAATGGGTATGTTTTAAGGCTCATAAAAAATAGGAACAAACAAAGGGCTTTCCAATTTTATTATGTTCGCAAGTGGTCATGTGATTATTGTTTGCGAATTAATTTGGGTTGGAAGATATGGCAAAAGCCTGAATATGGCAAATCATCACAATATGTTTTCTCTATTAACCCCTTTATGGGTTTTAGGGTATGAGCGGGTTTTTAACCAACAAACAGGGTGAATTTTCAGGAGCTAAAATCGTCCTGCTATTAGCTTGTTTTTTAACTGCCGCGTGGCTCTTGCGCGACCTGATAAATGGAACAGATATAAACGAATGGCATTCAATTCTGCTTGCGTCTTTAATGAGTGTTGGTGTGGCTAATCGGATCACTTCAAGATCAAAAGAAAGCGAATATAACGAATATGACAGAAACAGACATCTGTAATTGTTTGCCGCCAAGAGTTAAAGATATTGTTGGTTTGCGTTTTGGTTTGTTAGAGGTTATATCTTATGTAAAAACAGAAAATAAAAAGTCTTATTGGTTTTGCATGTGTGATTGTGGAAGTGAAAAAATAATTTATGGAAATGATATGAAGCGCGGGGCAACAATTTCTTGTGGTTGTTTTAATAAAAAAAGAACCATTGAAATGGGGCATAATAACAGAAAACATGGTGAAACAAAATCACGGTTACACAATATATGGAGTGGCATGAAAGGGCGATGTCAGAATAATAATAACCCTAAATATAAAGACTACGGCGGCCGTGGAATAACGGTTTGTGACGAATGGCAAACCTTTGAACCATTCCGAGACTGGGCGCTTGCCAATGGATATCAGGAAGGGTTAACCATAGATCGGGTTGACAATGACGGAGATTACACCCCCTCAAACTGTCGATGGGCAACCGTAGTGGAACAGGCGAAAAATAAACGCAATAATAAAATAATTTCAATAAATGGGGAAGCACATTGCTTGGCAGAATGGGCAGCAAAAACAGGGTTAAAAGAAGACACTATTTCTATGAGAATAAAAAGAGGATGGCCATCTGAACAACTATTAAAACCAGTATATTCCTGGCGTAGGAGATAAAATATTAATGTGGCTGAAAATAAAAATAATTTTCTATATCTTGGCTGGGCTTATAATTTTGGGCTTCATTCTTTATACTGAACATCTTAGGGCTGAAAGGGCCACTTTGCAATCTGAATTGTATATCAGTCAACAAGAAAACGCAAGCTTAAAATTAGAGGCCGAGGCCAATGAGAAAGCCTTGCAAGCCAGAGAAGAGGAAATTACTGTTTTGAACACTGAAAAAGAGGCTCTATTAAATGATCTGGACGCGCTTTATAAGACAGACAAAGAAGCCGGTGAGTGGGGCGCTGCTACTATTCCTAATGGTGTTATCAGCCGGCTGCGCTAATACTTGCCCCGCCGTTCGGCCTATAAGGCCGCCTA
>Ga0153997_1000534_pt1 | contig 11020 bp, 13 predicted proteins | sample TSNC081MetaG_FD_104750 | JGI IMG/M metagenome (GOLD analysis project Ga0153997, IMG submission 104750) | Attine ant fungus gardens microbial communities from North Carolina, USA - TSNC081 MetaG | ecosystem: Host-associated > Fungi > Mycelium > Unclassified | place: USA: North Carolina, Lumber...
CCAATAGCGCATTATCAATACATAGAGATATAGGAGTGTTATATTTAGATTATTCATGTCTGCCACCTATTTCTTTCTGCTTGCTAATGCGATTAATATAATCATCGCTATAAACTCTACTAACACTGTGGCGCCTACGCCGCACCAGAATGGATTTATGTACATTCTTCTTCCTCCTTCAACATTCGCCTCACTTTATCCAATACCTCTGTCTTGTATTTTCTGCCTATATATCCTCTGATTGCTTTAGCCGACCTTGTCACACCACTTTCGAGCAACTCCGACATTGCCTCGTATCCGTATCCCTGTAAGATAAACTCCTTCAGCTGCTCCAACTCTTCTTGCGTCCACGGATTGTGATTATCTGCTCTAAGCGGACGCTCCTTTATTCCTAAGTCCACGATTCTCCTCCGTATGGCTCCAGCACTTCTGTTTAGCCTCTTAGACAATTCTGCATATCCGAATTTATTCCGCCTTAACAAGCTCTTTAATAACTCGTCTTCGTCTATCGTCCATGGCGTCACTTTTATTTTTTTGGCATTGATATGATCAATTCGTCTTTTCTCCTTTACCCAATCTGGTTCAATGCCGAACACAAATTCCTCTACCCTTGAAAAATCCAGAAAGCTTTTATTCTCTTCCGCCCATTTCCAAAAGTCGTCTATATAAACAACCTTAAATGTATTCGCCCCTACTTTCTTATGCTTTATGGGGAAACCCCTATTTTGAATCCAAGATATGTTTTTATATCCGCTGGACGAATTTATATTTATAGCTCTCTGAAATTGATTCCATGTGATATATTCCCCATTTTCTAAGAAGGCTCCTAATCCCATACGTTGAACCTTTATTAATATTGCATTCTCTGATCTGTTTAACTTCTTAGCTATCGCCGGAAGGGAAATTGTTCCCCATTTCTCCTGCAGATAGTCTTTTTCTTTTTCTGTCCAGTTTCTTCCTTGCCCCATTTTTTCTACCAAGAAAGGACGTCCTTTTACGCTTGCAAGCTCTGTTTTCCTTTCTGATATATTTATTTCAAGAGTCACACCTTCGCCGTAATCAATTCTCATTTTAATCCCTGTTCTTCTTTGATTTTCTTAATCCTTGCTTTCAGGCTCTGCATTACCCAGTTTTGTACATCATCTTTCCGCTTCAATGCCTTCATAACATCCTCGTCTCTGGTTCCGCTGCATATCAGGTGGTGTATGATTACCTTCTCCTGTTGCCCCTGCCGGTGCAGCCTCTTATTCGCCTGCGTGTATAACTCATAATTCCATGTAAGCCCAAACCAAATTACGTGATTGCCGCCTTGCTGCAGGTTCAATCCGTATGCGCTGCTGGCCGGATGCGTAAGCAGGATATCAATCTGCCGGTTATTCCAGTCATCCTCATCCTGTGTTGTCTTTAATTCACGGATCCTCAACCCTGATTTTTCTAAAGCTTTTAGCATCCGGATACGGTCATGCTGGTAATTATAAAAGACTAAAGCAGGTTTCCCCTGCAGGGATTCTATCAACTCCATGAACGCCTCAATCTTGCAGCCATGAACTTCATGTATGTTTCTATCCTCGTCGTAGATGGCGCCATTACCCAACTGCAATAACTTGTTGCTTAAGGCTGCAGCGCTGGTGACTGTGATTTCCTCCTCTTGCGGAAGTGCCAATACCATCTCACGTTCCAGCTCGCTGTAAGCCTTCTGAGCTTTTGAATCTAAAATCACAGGTATCTCGTGATAAGTCACATCCGGAAGCTGCAGGTAGTCCTCTGCCTTCATGCTGATGCAGATATCCGCTATCTTCTCCAGTATGCTGTCTTCACTTCCGGGTTTTACCTTGTAGTTATATATCACGTTATTTCCCCGGTCACCTGGATCAAAGTACCGCTCCCGAAAATGTGTATATTTCTTTCCTAAACGCTCCCCACCATCAAGCAGATAAATCTGAGACCACAGGTCATTTAATCCATTCGGTGACGGTGTGCCGGTCAGCTCTACCAGACGTTCAATGTGTCCGCTCACACTTGCCAGGGCCTTAAACCGTTTTGCCTTGTGGCTTTTAAAACTGCTGGATTCATCCACAATGACCATGTCAAATGGCCAGCTGTTCCGGTAGTAATCCACCAGCCATACTACGTTCTCACGATTGATGATATAAATATCCGCCGGGGTGTTTAGCGCCCGGATTCGTTTTGTCTGGCTTCCAAGAACCTGTGAGATGCGAAGAATCTTAGTGTGCTCCCACTTATCCTTTTCTTTGGTCCAGGTTCCTTCGGCAACCTTCTTGGGGGCTATGACAAGGACTTTCCTGACCTGAAAACGGTCATACTTCAATGCTCTTACGGCAGTCAGGGTGGTAACAGTTTTCCCAAGACCCATATCTTGCCATATCCCGACTTTATTTGTACACAGGATTTTCTCAATACAGAACTCTTGGTATTCGTGCGGTTTGAAAATCATTTCTTAATCACCTCAAATTCCCATTGACCTTTAAAGAATTTACCTTTATGTTTTCGACATAAGTACCTCAAAGCCCACCATTTTCCGAACAGTTCAGTTCCTGCATCCTTTAAATTATTAAATTCTCTGGTTTCTCCAGTTATAGGCGAAAACGCCCTGATAGGGATATCATTTTGGTTTCCTAACGCTCGTGAAAATCGAATGTTATAACTTTGATCACACCATTCCAGATTCTCTGCTCTGTTATCTGCCGGATTGGCATTTATGTGATTCACTATCCCGTATCCGTGTGGGTTATCTACAAAAGCTGCTGCCACCAAGCGGTGGATATATTTGTGCTCCAGTTTGCCAGACTTACATAGATTCACTCTTAAGTAACCGCCTGTATTAACATATGGCTTTAAGACAATTTGATTTCTCAGTGACCAGATGTTTCCGTCCGCATCAACGCCATAAAACCCTTCATATCCCGGAATATCTTTTATCATGTGGCATCACCTCCTCATAAACCGTATTTGCAATCCAAAGCCTTACTGACCTCTTCGTATCCTTCATCCCGAAAAAACTGGCTCAAACCATCGACGCCATATATGATTTCAACCCTCTGCCCTAAGTCAATCAGACGCTTGCACTGTACTTTCTGCAGGGCGCTTAATTTCCCGGTGTCGGTTTTTAGTTCTACGAATATTGGCTGGCAGTCTGGAAAGATAACAATCCGGTCGGGCACACCATCGTTACCAGGGCTTACCCACTTATAGGCTCGACCGCCTAACTTCTTCACTTCAATGACTAAAATTTTCTCAATTTCTCTCTCTAACATTTTGACCTCCTGACTGTAAACAAAGAATACAAAACTCTCTACACATGTATATGACGTATCCTAATTAGGCGATTTAGGTAAATTAGGTGAATTAGGCGTATTACCTAATATACCTATTTTTTTATTCCTATAGAAAGTTTGTTTACATTGTTTACTTTATTGATATTTGTTAGTGTTTTAGTGGTTTTGCACCGTAAACAATGCGTGTAACATTCTATTTTTTTCTGTTTACGTTGTTTGCGCACGTTGTTAGCAGTGTGAACACCTAATTTGACTTTGTTACACGTACTTTGTTAACGTCTTTCAAACCCTCTTTGCGCACCATACGGCCCGTATCTCCTTAAGGATTTATTGCGCTTCCAGCATTTCATGCCTACAAGTATGTTGTTAATCTCTATACTGTCTGTGCGTTTCAGGTACTTTAAGTCACTGCCAAGACACTCAGCCCAAATCTCAGCCACGCACACTTTATCCCTCGTCACCAGAACTTCGCCTTCCGGAAGCTTTATCTGTCCTGAAAGAAACATTTTTCGGCTTTGTACCGGCATCTGTTCCCAGTTTAAAGGTATCTGTCTTTCTAAAAAATCGTAAATGACACCCTCTTTTGCAGAACCCTCTCGGTGATCCTCCTGCTGTTCCTCTGCCATCGCTTCTAGTTCCTTTGAAAGATACAGCTGCTCTCCTAATGCCCAATAGAGGTACGCTTCCGCCCATATCTGATCCACCTCCCGCGGCAGTTCCTCCCAAACAGACTTCTTCGCCAGGCTCAGTCCAACGTCCACCGGCCAGAACCGGCGGTTGCCCGTGGCATCCTTCAAAAACTCGCCGTCGTTGCTGGTTCCAAAGAACACGCACCTCCGGGGGTATTTATTCGTTCTCCGGCCATACGCCGCACGATATATATCATGTGTTTTGCTCAAGAACTGCTTGACTGCAGATGTCTCCTGCCTTGACATAGCTGTCAACTCCCCAATTTCATTAATCCACGTTCCCTGAATCAGTTCGGCCGCTTCTTTCCCCTCAAAGGTCGTAAGGCTGTCACTGAACCAACCCATCCCCAGCACGGCTAAAAATGTGCTTTTTCCAATTCCCTGTGGTCCCGTGAAAATCGGCATGTAATCAAATTTGATACCACCCATTACTGCTCTTCCTACCGCCGCACAAAGTGCTTTGCGTATAACCGCTCTTGTATAGGCGTTATCCTCCGCTCCCAGGTAGTCGGATAATAAAGTATTAAGCCGTTTGGTACCGTCCCATTTAAGGCTTTTTAAATAGCTTTTCACCTCGTTAACTGTATTCTGACTACTGATAATCAATAGACCGTTATCCAGCTTATCCCGTCCCGTGATACCGTAAAATGTCTCCATGTACCGATAAAACCCTGCATCATCTGCATCCGTCCACCGACGTTTTTCTTTAGTGCCATTCCATGGCAGTGACCCTAACGCCATTCCGCAGCTCGCAAACTCATCCGTGACAATCTTTCCCTTTAGCAAGGGATCATTCTCTAAGACAACAACCACGTTGTTGATGGTCTTCTCTATCTTCCCGTTGCCGTCTCTGGTGATTCTTCCAATCCAGCTTAAATCTGTATCATCTTCGACGGTCTCGTTCTCCGGTGCGGCGAATGCCTGCCTCGCCTGTTCAAACCGTTCCCTTGCGATTAAATCGGATACCGGCTTATCATTCGTTGCCAGCCGGGTCATGGCTACGAAAGACGGCAATTTATTCACCGGTGTCCCTTCCTTTGCTTCCTTATCCATATCGGCGTACATATGCAGCCGTACTAAATCAAACGCATTTACCAGAAGTCCGGAGCAGGGATCCGTTGCGTGATGTGAATATAAAAACATATCGCCGTCGTATACAATGGCCCCGCCAACGGTAGAACCTCCAACATAGGTATATCGCCCCGGTATATCTGTTTCTTCATACATTCCCGGTATAAACTTTTCCATTGCCTGAACGATAGAATAAGTGCGGCAGAATGCCCCAATAATTCCCCTCTTGGTCGTTGGATCCTCCTGCTTTGCCAGCCGCCGGCGTTCGATAGCATCCGATCCCGGTACTTGTGGCCATGCCGATACATCCTGCCAATCCTCATACATGTGTAACAGACCTTCTATGCTGCAGAACGGCTTATCATAAACCTCATAGATATAGATACCGTCACAGCTGCAGCTCGGCCAGTACATCAGCCTGGACGCTTCGAATGTGGTAGGGTCACAAAATTCGATCCCTATAAGGGCTGCCACTTTTCTGGCTACCGGCTCGTATTCATCCGCACTGCAGGTTTTATCAAGAGGCAGTATCACTCTAAGTCTCGGAGCGTATTCTACATGTTTACGTGTGCTATATACAATGGCTGCACAGCCAAGACCATCAACACGCCTTAGGATATCCTGTGTCTGCTCTGCAGGTATATTATCCAAATCAAGTGTAATCAGATCCCTGCCTTCTACATACGACGCTTTTCTTCGGTTACTGGTAAACGTGCCGCCGACAAAACCACCAACGTCCTTTAATTCATCCTGCTGTGCCTTCGGCAGCGCAAGGTACTGTTCCACCGTCTCCGTACTTCTTATGGGAATCTTCAAACGTTCGGTAAATTCAGACCACATGATTTCACTCTTTGGCCAATGCGTCGCCTTTCGGCTGCCGGCGGTGCTTATATATAATTTTTTGTTGTTCTGCATTGGATACCCCTCACGTTCTAATCTTTCATATAATAATTACATTCAAATCCGGCGCCTTTTAAAATCAATCCCGGAGCCCATTCAATTGGCTTTGCCATCAGGTCGCATATTTCTTCGACGCTGATATCCCCGGGTGCGTCAATCACCACCTCATCATGTACGTGGAACACGGTCTGTAACCCCATATCCTCTATTCTGTTCAGCGTCACGGCCAGGCAGTCTCTGGCAATCGCCTGGATAATATTCTCGACCATCTTTCCGCCATATGTAGATGTGACTTCCCACTTTTTCGTATTCTGCCCAACCGTATAATAGTGGACTGCCATTTTTCCGAATTGATTTTCCTGCAGAAATGGTTTTGGATAATAAAGCTTTCGCCCGGATGGCAGCTGCACGGTAAGAAAAGACTGTCCATAAATCAAATCCCCCTCAAGGGCGAATATTAGCCCATAGATTGCAGTTGTCTGTGCTGTCTGCATGACCGTTAGGGCTACCTGCTCTATGGCGTACCATAAATCTACGATTCTTCTGTTTGCCTGTCTCCATCTACTCACGATATCCGGAAGCTCTTCCTCAGATAATCCCATTTTCAAAGCGCCCATTGTTATCAGGGAATTCGTACCGCCCTGATATCCAAGTGCAAGCGTTGCTACCTTGCCCTTTTGCCGGAGTCCGTATTCCGGGTTTCCTTTTACTATCTTCTCAAGCGGCACATGGAACATCTGAGCTGCTGTTGCCTCATAAATTCTTCCATGTGTAGCAAATACCTCATTTACCCACTGCTCACCTGCCAGCCACGCAATTACACGAGCTTCAATGGCGCTAAAATCTGCCACGATGAATTTATTCCCGGACGAAGGTATAAATGCTGTCCGTATCAGCTGGGAGAGGGTATCGGGTACATTCCCATATAACATCCGAAGTCCTTCATAATTCTGTTGCTTTACGAGGTTTCTCGCTATATCCAGTGTATTAAGATAATTCCTTGGCAGGTTCTGCATCTGCACCAGTCTTCCTGCCCACCTTCCGGTTCTATTCGCGCCATAAAACTGCGAGATTCCACGGATACGGTCGCCGCTACCTTTAGCAGCGTCCATTGATTCGTACTTTTTTATGGATGTTTTCCCTAATTGCTGCCGAATTTCCAATACCCTTTTCACCTGTTCCGGATAATCTTTTGCCAGCATATCCTCTACGGTTGCTTTCTGTAGATTAGGAATTTCATCTCCTAACTGGACTTCCAGCCATCTGGTAAGCTGCTGTGTGCTATTTGGATTATCCAGCTCTGTGATTTTAACGGATTCTCTTGTCAGTGCCTCTCCGCTCAAGCTATTGATATGTAGGGCACCTTCGATTAACTCATGATCTACTCTTACGCCAAATGCGTTCATCTTGATATCCGACTCCCACAGTTTCTGTTCCTCTGAGGGTACGGGAAATGGCTTTAGGCGCTTTAATATCTCTCTTTCAGTCACTACGTCCTGTTTGCAATATTCTTTAAACAGATTCCACTTATCAGGATCATGCTGCGGAAGGTTCCACACACGACCGCCGTTCTTTTTCGTAGGCTTACAAGGTACGCAAAAGTAGCGGATTAAAGCCTTGCCTGTTGTCAGCTTCTGTTTATCCTGCGGCAGCCCAATTACTTTTCCCGTGGCTGCTAAACCCGCCGCATATCCACAATACAGTCCATGAAGCATGGTACAACGCCACTGCTCTATCGGAGTCTGATATCCAGCTTGATTGAGGCAATACCATTCAAAGGCAGCATTGTAAGCATGTTTAATAACACTAGGGTTCGACAGAGCATTTATAATCTTTACAGGGATTTCTTCCCCCTGTGCTAAATCTGCAATTTCAACTTCCTCGTTATCCCATTGCCATGCGAAGAGTAATATTTCAAAATCCTCTGACTGTGCGTATCGGTACGCTCCAGCTTTTCCTATATCGACACTGCTTCGCGTCTCAATATCAATTGATAGATGATGTTGCCCCATGAATACTCCTGCCTTTCTAGTTTATAAAAGGGGCAAAAGCCCCCTCTCATTACATTGGTAATCCGGTGATTGGATTGATTGCCGGCGGTGATATTGGTTGTTGGTTGTATACAGCCGGCTGTGCCTGTTGCTGTGGTGTTCCGAATACTTGGGATGCACTGGGTGCACTGCCTCCTAAGGACTCGCCGTCCCTTGTTTTCATAACCGGACCCAGACCACAACCGATTCCTTTTTTTCCACCGAACGCATAGGGAAAGAACGTAACGTTTACTTTTCCATACATACCGCTGTATACCTCGGATTGGTTGATGATGGGGTTTCCTCTCTGATCCACGACCTCGGGTGGATAATCCACTTTTGCACTGGCGGTAAATACCCAGTGCCCTCTGCATTCCGCACCAAACGCCATGCCGTCTGATGGTCGAACGCCGTCTCCGTCATAAACCGGGGTTGGCATAACCGGTGGTCTTGAACCATTCCATTTATCGGATACCCCTCGTTCAATTGCTGCATTAATGGCGGCGTCGATACGTGCCTTTGTGTTCACATCTGTTTTTGGCACAAGAACCGTACAGCTGAATTTTTCCTCCTGCCCTGGTGTAAATGCATAAGGTTTAAATAAATGTACGAAACTGAACCTTACCTCTTCTGTTGTTATGTTTGTTAAATTATCCATAATTAGTTTTCTCTCCATTCTCTCTATTGATTTATAGTCCTCATAGTATTGATCTGCTTTATAATCATCCCAAAGACTCATTATTCCTCGCTCCCAAAAGCATCTTTTGCGCTTATTTTATTTGTGATTGCGTCTCTCTTATCCGATTCTTTGGCTAACGTAGGTTTCCCGGGGGCTTTTACTACGTACTGACCTACGCATTCAGCAAAGTCTTTTTTACCAACAACCTTTTCCACCTGTGCCAAGGTCAACGGGTTGCGTTCCCATAACATAGTCTCTTCAACTATTCCGCTGCGTTCCAAATCATCAAAAGCGGAGTCCATGTCTGTCCATTCTCTAGAGCCACGCCCTTCGACTGCCTTCCACCCCGGAACCTCTTTTCCTGCCAGGCACTGTGACAGGGCATGTTCTTGTAAATCTTTAAGCCATTTGACTACATCCTCGCCCTGCAATAGGTATTGTCCAACCTCTTCATTTGTTATTGTGGGCGGTTTTTCTCCTACATGAAAGGCAAGCTTTACATTTTCCTCTGCTCTTGCTCTGCACTGTCCTCTTGCCCTGCACCACTTACAAGTCTTTTGATTTGGAGCGTACTCTCCTTTACCTCCGATAGCAAGAGCCGCCCGTTCTTTGACGTACTCGCCAAACTCTAATAGTTCCTCAAGAGTGCATTCCCATTCCGAGATTCCGTCCGGAAGTCTCGGCTGCACAATGGTCAGTCGGATCCCGCTGATAGGATAAAGCAGCTTATAGGCTTCATAGGCTCCCAAGGCATATAACATCATTTGTGGATTTTTCACAGCGGATACTCTCCCATCAGGACTCTTTCCATATTTGAAATCAGTCACATGGATAATTCCTCCTGACACTAAAATACAGTCCCCTGTTCCAAATCCTTCTGCTACATAAGCACTGAAATCAAGTCGTTTTTCAATTGCCACATAAGGCGTGGACTTAAATCCCAAAGCAACCGATTTTATATAATCCAGATAATCATCTGTATACCCCATCATCTCTTCCTGCCACAATTCATTCTTTTTTAGTTTGTTTATGGCAGTGGTAAGCTTACGTTTTCCAAACTCTACAGTGTGAAAATAGTGACGAACTTTCAGTTCTGCCAGTTCGTGCGCCAGCGTACCTTCTTCGGCAGCCTCGGAAGTCGTATCCGGAAACTGTTGTTCCAGAAGTGCACTCGGTGGACAACTCAGCCACCGATGTGATCCGGATGCACCTAACAATGCATGCGCTCTTTCTTCATGTGCCATCATATCTGCGCCCCCAGGCCCCTAAGACCGGTAGCAAAAGCACCATACTGCTCCCTCGGCAGAGCCGGAAGCATTTCCACCCCGAAGCTTACCAGCAGCTGCTGCAGATCTCCCTGTCTCCCAGCGTCCATTAATGTCATAGATGCCCTCGCTAAATCATCCAGTTCATATGTAGTCGTAGTCGCTGGTATTGTAGCAGTCATCTGCTGAGGCGGTGTCTGATTCTGCGCTGGTGAAGTCTGTACCGTCGTTATCGGAGTCGGTGCTGCCTCCTGCAGTATTGGTAATGGATCCAGTGTAGTAAATCCCTGCTCCTGGGGTATTAGCTTGTGTGCAAATGCCGTCATTTCCTCGTAGGTTTCAAAACTTAATGTAATATTCATAATTCAATTCCTCCTAATTTTTCTTTTAGTTGTGTTAGTTCTTCGGATGTAAGGGTAACACCCTTTGTCATTTCCGATCTGTCCCTAGTCCATCCTCTTAAGTCATAGACCGGGGCACTACACCTCCACGAAATGAGGTTTAATTCTTTATGAAATTTCTTATCACTGTCTAAAGTAATAATGTTTTCAATAATAGTAAAAAAATCTGAATCAGCCATTTTTGACAATCCTCCTATTCTGTGCTAAGATACATGTATGAATATTATTTTTAGTTACCCGATTCCTTAGATGTTCCCGCATCCGAGGAATCTTTTATTATCCCTAAGTCTCTTAAGCGAGTTCTGTATCCATCTCTGTAAATGCTATCTTCCAATCTGCGGAATATCTCTATTGCCAAATCTATTTTATCGCTGTCTATCAGCGTTGATTTGTTGCTCACTTTCTCAAGCCTCCTCTCTTTTCATCTTTCCAAGCTCTAAAATGATTGCTTGCTTAACTCTGTCTTCATAATAGGCGGGAATCGAATACGCTTTATCTACTGCCCTAAATATTCTTTCTGCTTTTTCCCTTACGTTCATTCCGTTTCCCTCTCTTTCCACTCTCCGCAAACAATGTTTTTCGGTTTTTCTTTTGCAGTAATGACAGCATATTGTTTTTTAAAAGATATTCTTACTCTTAGTCCTGCATAAATTCCATGGTCACAGCCTGCCTCTATGCCACAGCCTGCC
>Ga0153997_1000537_pt1 | contig 10948 bp, 3 predicted proteins | sample TSNC081MetaG_FD_104750 | JGI IMG/M metagenome (GOLD analysis project Ga0153997, IMG submission 104750) | Attine ant fungus gardens microbial communities from North Carolina, USA - TSNC081 MetaG | ecosystem: Host-associated > Fungi > Mycelium > Unclassified | place: USA: North Carolina, Lumber...
AGGATCGATGTATGCCATTTCCGAGATCAGGTACCAGTTGCCGTCGGTCGGATCGGCTTCGCTGTTATGGCGCAGGGTATAGGCGTAAGCGCCGCCGATCACCGCCTGCTGTCCGTCTGTCGTGACGTAATCGCCCCTGAGGGTGAAGGCGTTGTTGGGAGAATCGCCACCGATCTCGATGATCCGGATGCCGTTGACCGTCTCTGCGCCGTGGCCACCGAGATTGGTGACCTTCACGGTGCTCGTTCCGGAAACATCGCCGCTGACGATCAGTCTGTCCGTCGGCGAGGCATCGTCGCCAAGCCGGGACGTGATATGGACTGCGCCATTCGTCGCGGCATAGTTTCCGGCAACGGTCATCGTCCCGAAGGTGCCATCGAGCCCCGGGGAAACCGTGCCGCTGCTGGTGACATCTCCCGCAACCGTCCCGAGACCTGCAAGCGTCGCGCCCGATGCGATCACAACCGGACCACCGATCGTTCCGGGGGCCGAGACAGCGCCGAACTGCAACATCCCCGCATCGACCCGCGTCAGTCCGGTGAAGCCCAACAGGAAATCACCAGCCTGAAGAACGCCGGAACCGTTCTTTACGAAAGTGCCGGTGCCGGTGACGACATTGGCGAACACCCAGCTGTTGCTGGCCGTCGCGATGAACGTGCCGTCATTGTCGATGCCCGCCGTACCGAGATTGTCGGCCTGCGACGCCCACAGCACCGAGTTCGCTGCAACCTCGAACCGGCCCGCGAAGCTGCCGTTGCTGCCGGCGAGCGCGATATCCGAACCATCCAGAACCTGAACCGTGCCGAGGCCGGACAGCGATGTCTGCATCGTGCCGCTGGCGATCCCCGTCCAGGCGGGGTCATACGAACTCAGATCGCCGAAGGTCAGGATATCTGTGGCCGAGGTCAGTTCGATCCCGAATGCGTTGTCGAACGCATCCGCCGCGTTGAGCAACAGCTGCGAGCCGCCCGTCACCGTCACCTTGCCGGTATAGCCGGTCTGTGCTCCGTTCACATGCACGATGCTCGGATCGATCACCAGCGTGCCGTTGCCGGACAGCGTGCCGCTCTCGATGCCGCCGCCATTCATGTCACCCGGAAGCCGCTGGCCATCTGTGATCGTCAATGTACCGCTGATGCTTATATCGCTGCCTGTCGCCGTGTTCAGCGCCCCGACCGACTGGCTGTAGCCTGCCATGTCGACAGCCGTTCCGGCATCGAGCATCAGGTTATCGGTCAGGCCGAGAACATTGTCGTTGCCGAACAAAAGAGTTCCGGAACGGACAAAGGTCGTTCCGGTATAGTCGTTGGCGCTGTTCGACAGCGAGACATGGTCGCCCGCTCCTGTGGCGATCGCGAGATCACCGGCACCGCCGATCTGCGCCGACAGATCCGCCGCCTGTCCGGTCGCTCCGGCGCGCGGGGAAAGAACGAGCGCATTCGCTCCCGTGCCGATCAGGTCAACCTGAATCAGGCCGTAATTGATGTAGAGGCCATCGCCATCCGGGCCGGTGGTCAGGCGGTAATCGTAATGTCCTTCCGCAACCACCGGCCCGCCGGTCGTGTTGCTCAGGTCGATAATCGTATCATTCGTCAACAGATTGCCGCCCTGATCCACGAGCGTGAGGTTGCCGCCACCACCGATCACGGTCGCACCTGATGCGTCCACCAGCCGGACGATGATATTCGCACTGTCCTGCTCGAACAGGGAAAGTTCCGTGGAGATGGTTGGGGGCTCGACAGGAAGCGGCGACGGCGTTGCGATCTGGATATTCCCCGAACCGGTTGCCTCCAGAACCCCTGTCATGAGGAGCGTACCGCCTGCATTGATCTCGGCAGGTTCCGTGACATTGAATTTCAACGTGCCGCGATCGAAGCCCAGACCACTGATTGTCTGTATTCCCGTTCCAACTGTCGTTATATTACCGTTACCGACCACAAGCTTTGCTTTGGCCAGCGCCGTCATATTGTTGCCCGACAGATCGAACGTATTGTTCGATAAGGCCACAACCCCTTCAAAATCGGAGCCGACACCTGTCCCGAACGAGAACGCTCCGCCACCGTTTGATGCGCTCACCAGGCCATTGCCCGTCAACGCGTTGTGGAAAGCAAAAGCACCCATACTCGTCAGATTCAGCGCACCTGTAACGTTGGCGCGGCCCGTGCCGAGGTTCATCGTGCTGGTCATCGAAGCTGAATCGACTGACGCCGTGCCCGTTATATTCCACAAACCGGCATAGCCACTGTTCAGACCCGTGATGCGCGCATCACCGGAGACCTTCGTCGTGCCGGAACCGGAAAGAGCATTCGTAAACGACGCACCACCCGCGAACGCGAGATCAAGCCCCGTCGTCGTGCTCCCTGCAGCCGTAGAGACCATGATTTCACCGGTACCCGCACCTGTCGCATCCAAAAGTGTCAGAACACCGCCGGAAACCATCGTTGTGCCCGTCATGCCTGCATTCGCCTGAGCAATCGTCAGGTTGCCTGCACCACTCTTCGTGAACGAGCCGGAACCGCTGACAGGGTTCGCGAGCGTCCAGTCCGTCGTGGTGTTCACCACGAACGAGCCGGAATTGCTGACAGAAGCAGTGCCGAGATTGTCCGCAACTGACGCCGTCAATGTCGTGCCGACTGCCGTATTCCACGAACCGCTCAGGCTGTTCGTAGCCAACAGCGTAACGCTCGAACCATTCGTCAGGCTGACGCTACCAGCACCATCAACGGACTTCGTCAGATTGCCCACAGCACCGTTGAACGCCAGCATGCCAGCCGCCGTGATCGTGCCACTGTTGCCAAGACCAGATGTGGCGCTCAGCGTCGCCGTCGCGCCGTTTGCTATCGTCACCGCGGCAGACAGCGAACCATTGCCCGTACCCGTCACGGCAAGTGCACCGCCAGAAAGCACCAGCGAACCGGTCCCCGTCAGAACACCACTGAACGTACCGCCATTGCTCACCGTCAGCGAACCGTTGTTCACATTGAGCGTACCGGCTCCCGCAAGGGAACCGACAATCTGCGTATGTCCGTTGATGTCGGCAGCTGCACCGGAGGCGATACTCAACTGGCTCGTTGTACCTAATGCACCGCTCGCTCCAAGCTGCAATGTTCCACGCGTGACAGTCGTCGTGCCTGTATAAGTGTTGGCACCATTGGACAGAGAGACAACCTGGCCGGAAGCGCCTGTTATGGCAAGATTACCCGCACCGGTCACCATAGCCGAGAAGTCGAGGGCAGAACCGGAGGCAGATGCATCAGGTGTCAGCGTCAATGTGCGCGAAGACAGAAGGTCGACGCTCTTCAAAGCATAGGCGACATAAAGTCCGTCACCCGACAGTCCGGTATTCAAACGGTAGTCGTAAATGCCGACTGCAACCGTATTGCCACCTTCGGCAATATTCACGCTCTGACCATTCGACAGCAGATTGCCGCTCTGATCCGTGAGTGTCAGCCCGCCGCCCTGACCGCTAACAGTTCCGCCATTCGCAATGCCCGCAAGCTTGACAAGCGCGCCGTCATCGTCCTGTGATAGAAGGTTCGTATTGCTGAGCGTCGGCGGGTTGACCATCCCCGGAGCTGTCGGTAGGTTCACCGACACTTTGCCTGTCCCGCTCAGATCAAGGTGATCGGCCACGACAGTTCCGCTTGCCTGAGTCTGGGCCGGAATGCTCGTGTTGAACTTGAGCGTACCGCCGTTGAACACCAGCGTGCCTATATTCTGATTACCCGTTCCAACTGTCGTGACGTTGTTGGACCCCAGCATCAGCGTGGCATTGGTCAATGCAGCAGTGTCGTTGCCGGATAGCATGAACGTATTGTTTGAAAGCGTCACGGTCCCGGCAAAGGCCGAGCCGACGCCCGACCCGAACGAGAATGCGCCACCACCGTTCGACGCCGTTACAGAACCCGTCCCCGTCAGCGCGTTGGCAAATGCATAGGCGCCCGTGCTCGTCAGATTCAATGTACCTGTAACGTCGGCACGACCCGTGCCAAAGTTCGCCGTGCTCGTCGTTGATGCCGGATTGACGGATGCCGTGCCCGTCACATTCCATAAACCGGCATAGCCGCTGTTCAGACCCGTTATGCGTACATCACCTGAGACCGTTGTCGTGCCGGAGCCCGAAAGCATGTTCGCAAACGACGCACCACCCGTGAACGCAAGATCAAGCCCCGTCGTCATATTCCCTGAAGCCGTCGAGATCGTGACGGCACCCGAGCCAACGCTACCGGTACCCGTCAGCCGCAAAATGCCACCGGAAACCCGTGTGCCACCTGTGTAGGTGTTCACCCCTGTCAAAGTCAGCGTGCCGGAGCCCGCCTGCGTCAGCGTGCCTGCACCAGAGACAACGCCCGCATAAGTCATTGAGTCCGAACGACTGAAGATAACAGAGCCATTATCCGTAATATTGCTGCCATAATTACCCAGCGCACCGCCCGAACCAATTTGCAGCGTCGCACCGCTGTTCACCGTCATGGTGCCTGTATAGGCGTTCGTACCTGTCAATGTCAGGGTGCCGCCTGCGAGCGTCAGACTACCAGCCGTACCCGAAATAACCCCGCCAAAAGCTCCGCCATTGCTGATTGTCAGCAAACCGCCATTTACATTAAGCGTGCCATCTCCTGCCAGTGCGCCAATAATCTGCGTTCGACCATTGATGTCTGCCGTTGCGCCGGACAAGATGTTCAACTGGCTCGTATTGCCAAGCACGCCGTCCGCGGCGAGCTGCAATGTCCCGCTTGAGACCCTTGTCGTGCCGGTATAGTCGTTGGAGCTGTTAGCCAGTGAAATGAGCGTCGTCGCGGAAATATCCAGATTGCCAGAGCCTGTGATCTTCGCAGTCATATCATTCGCACCGGACGGAAGCGCGGCATCTCCAGACAGGCTTAGCGTCCGACCATTTTGAAGATTGAGCTGTGTCAACCGATAACTTGCCCAGAGGCTCGTAGAATCATTCGAGAGAACATAGCCATAGGAGGCAACGGCAACCGTGTTGCCACCCTGTGCGATATTTGCAGTCGACGACTGCAGCGCATTACCAGCCAGATCCGCAAGTGTAAGGTTCGAGGCCTGCCCCGTGACAGATGTGGCCGTAATGAGACGCTGCTGCATGCCCTCGTCCTGAACGAGAAGATTACCAGCAATCCCGGCTAGCATACCGGCATCCACCCGGACAGTACCGGATGTCAACGCAAGCGCTCCTGTCGTAATCTGCCCCGAAGGGGGATTGGCGAAGCTAACGATGCCTCCATTCATGGTAAAATTGCCAATCGCCTGGTTACCCGCAGCAACCGTTGTCAGGTTTCCTGAATCCAGCCTGAGCGTCGCATTGACCAATGTCGTCGTATTCGATCCGGACAGCGAGAATGTGCTCTTCCCAAGTACGACCGTCCCGGTAAATGCGGAACCTGTCGCGCCGGTAAAGCCGAATACATTGCCGTTGTTCAGGAGAGAAACGCTGAGAAGACCGGAACCTGTCAGTGGATTGGCAAAGGTATAGTTTCCGCTATTGGCTGTCGTCTCCTCGATGCTGAATGTTGCGCCACCCGCAATGTTGACGCCGCCGGCGCTCGCAATACCGCCCGCCGCGCTCAGCATAAATGTACCTTCCTGAACATTCGTGCCACCCGTATAGGTACTGGCCGCCGTCAGTGTCAGCCGACCTGCTCCGGTCTTTGTCAGGGAACCCGTACCGGAGAGAGCGCTGTTGGCCCCAATATTAAATCTGTCGGAATCGATCGTACCTCCACCAGACAAAAGCCTGAATGTCCCGCCAGCGCTAAAATTGATGAAAGTGGTACTCGTTGCCAGGGCCCTTAACGTGGCTCCATTAAGAGACAGGGTTCCAGTCCCTTTTACACTTCTGGTGCTGAGTGTTCCACCACTCTCGACCTGCAGCGTACCAGTACTGCCGGTGCGACCGACATCTAGCGAACCATCAACGACCCACTGCGAATCCGCCCCGGTTATGGTTACATCGCCGGTTGAACCGCTGGAAAGGCCAATCGCAGAAGCGGCGCTTGATACAAAACCGCCATCTGTGATCCTGAGTTGGCCTCTGCCCTGCCCACCTATATAGAGGGATTGGGTAGTCCATCGTGAACCGGTATGGGAAACCGTTACACTGCTCAATTGAGGGGAGGAATTGGCACCAATGTAAGTAAGCCTGCTTGATACAAAACCACCATGTGTGACCTCAAGAGTACCTTTGCCACCAAAACCCACATCCAGGCTTCCATTAAGAATCCATTGCGAATTCTGGCCTGTAACCGTTACGGAACCTGTAACGCCATCAGCGTACGCTATATTGGACAGAGAGGCCGTTACGGAACCCCCGGCAGAAATCACAAGCGTACCGTTACTCCAATTGCCTACGTTCATACCCCCGTCACTGGTGAATTTCGATCCGGTGCCGGAAACCGTTACAAAGCCGGAGCCAGTTCCAGCTCCAGCAGTCGAGCCGATATTGACACTAAATGCATTTACAATACCTCCATTGGATATTTCCAGCCTACCATTACCATTGGCACCCACTAACAGAGCTGCTGAAACATCCCATATGCTGGGCCGGTCTCCAGGGACTGTGATAGTCTGACCAGACTCAATATTATATACAGGCTCCTGTGCCTGGGAGTAAAAAGGATAAATAAACAATGCGAAACTGGAAACTCCTGAGAGTGCGCAAAACAATATGTTATTGCGAGTAAAAATATTATTCACGTAAAAACCAGTTTTTCTTGAATACTGTCTTCCGATAAACGTAGTCGAACTGGAAAAAAATCCTTGAGGCGGCTGCTTTTTACTTCCAACTCTTGACTTACAATCGGTTCAACAAGGGAATAATTCTTCATAGAAATGCAGGGAAACATGGGTAACCTTTCAACATCAATCTCGCGCACAGTCCGCTGACAGTTGCGGCAAGTTGGAATGCCTGTGAGGAGAAAATCGTATTCGGGAAGCTGGAAGCGTTTTTCCAAACTTCCGTCCATTCAACGCATCCAGACTCTTGAAGCCTGGGAAGCTCGAAGAAATTGGCGCACCGGCTGAGGCGGCGAGGCCTGTCAATAAAAATTGATTTTTCAATAATGAAAAATCGTTTAATGAAATTCAAATTGTATACTTTATTGACTAAAACATTCATTAATATGAAAATATGCATGTAAAATCTCCATAACTATTTTTATTTATTTATCTATTATTTTACAAATATCTCCAAAATAAACAATTTACTTGTTAAATATGTTAAATTTTCAAATTTATACTTAAGAAAAAAACATGCGTTACGCAAGATAAAAATTGATGCTGGGCAGGATAAAAATTAACGTCAGGCAAGAATATCGTATTAACCGATCCTGCGCGCCGGCAGGCACCAGCGTTGGCCCCAGCAACACCCATATCGGCTGGACGGCGAGCGGCGGCGAATACCCCTTCACTCAAAACTGAATCACCCGGTCGCGCTAAATCGATTTCGAGGAGAAGACCTATCAGACATCTCCTGGGGCGATTCAGGCTGAACGGAACGAGGCGACGGCCACAGCGGGTATCGGCTATAAGTTCTAAGCTGAGAGGGCGATGAGGATCATTTTTCGTTAATCCTGCATCGACTAAACAATGTGAAAATGTAAATCAGATAATTTGAAGCGCTTCAGCCATCGTTGATTTGTGCGATGCTTGAAACATTTCAACGCTGGTTCACGCCCGTTGCGGGAGATTGATCATAATCGCATGAGGCTGTACTGAATCAGGCGGTCGAACAACTTCATCGCGTGTGATAGCGGAAATAGGAAAGAAGACAGCGCTTGATCAAAACTGATAATATGGAGCTGTTGCACGACAGGCAAGAGCACACACTCGTGCTTGAGCTGCAAGGCAGAAGAGTAGGACTTTCCTATCCTGACGCATTGGATGATGAGCTCTGGCCCTTCTTCAACCAGTTCTCGCAAGCTGAAAACCAGCAAGCGCATGTCAGGCTCCAGCTTCTTCATGGGGAAGGCAATACGTTCACATTACAACGCGATGGTAGATTGCTGTGGAGCGACTTGATCTGGCCTCACGCCCTGAAGACACTCTGCGATGAGATCGAGCGCGCTTTTGCCTTGATCATTTCCGATGTCGTAGTGCGGGCAGGTGCGGTACGCCACAAGGATCGATCGATCCTCATTCTCGGCCCGGCCGGCTGCCGCAAGAGTGAGCTGACCGCGTGGTTTGTCGACCATGGATTTGATTATCTTGCCGATAATTACGTTGGACTGAATGCGGATCATTCCAACCTCCATGGCAACCGAAGCGCCATCTCGCCGCTGGCCATGCCGATCGCCGCACATTTTGCTGCCGAGCCCCACATCATGTCGCTGCCGGCTTTTCGCGAAGCCTATGGCCTGCCTGCCAACGGACGCGTCTTTATCCGACCGGACAACATCCCCGAGGATCATGGCGCCATCCAGAGCTGCGGCCTTGTCGTCGTGCCCAAATTCCATGAAAGTTCGCATCTGGCTATTGAAACCGTGCCCGCCGATGAATTGCGCTTTCTCATGGCCCAGGCAGTTAATTCCGGCGATCAACTCTCGCCGGCGAGCGTTGACCGTATCGACTGGTTTTGCAAGACGGTGCCTGCCATTTCAGTTCGCTATGGCAAATACGAGCAACTTGCCGAGGCTGTCGACAACCTCACACGTCATCTTCTGGAGAACCGGGCCACTCCGAGCAATTTGAAATATCTTATCGGAGAGTGGAAACAGGCAGCCTCTGCTCCCGCACCCAGCGTAACGGAGACGTCGACACCCGAGAGCGTGCCGCTGGCCCCGACGGTGCGGCGGTATCGCAAGCGCCTCACTGTCGGCATGGCAACCTATGACGACTATGACGGCGTTTATTTCACGTTGCAGTCTCTACGCCTTCACCACCCGGATGTCGCCGATGACATCGAGTTTGTCGTCGTCGATAACAATCCTGAGGGAGCTTGCGGCATCCATCTCAAGGCGCTTGAAAAGAAGGTGCAGCACTATCGTTATATCCCGATCCGGGAACGCGGCGGGACGGCTGTGCGAGATTATGTCATGGCTGAAGCGTCAAGTGATTTCGTCCTCAATCTCGATTGCCACGTTCTGGTCGCGCCAGGAGCCGTTGCAAGGCTGATCCAGTATTTTGAGGCCAATCAGGATACACGCGACCTGCTTCAGGGACCGCTGGTCTATGATGACATGATAACCCTCTCCACTCATATGAACGAGGAGTGGAGGCAGGGGATGTATGGCGCGTGGGGAACCGACCCGAGAGGTCTCGACCTTGACGCAACGCCTTTCGACATTCCCATGCAGGGACTTGGCCTCTACGCCTGCCGTCGCAGCGCATGGCAGGGATATAACCCTGCATTCCGCGGCTTTGGTGGCGAGGAAGGCTATATTCACGAAAAGTTCCGTCAGGCCGGCGGACGGACATTGTGTCTGCCCTTCCTGCGCTGGATGCATCGTTTTGTCCGTCCTCTTGGTGTGCCCTACAAGATTTCATGGGAAGACCGGATAAGGAACTATCTCGTTGGCTTCGATGAACTTGGCCTCCCTCTGGAACCCGTATTAGCTCATTTTCGTGAATATCTCGGTCAGTCTGCCGAAGGACTTCTTGAAAGTGCGCAAGAGTATCTGATTGAGGTCAAGAGCCGTCAGTTACTGAAAAGCCGCGAGCGTTTCACATGGCAATAATATTAGTTACCGGCGGCGCAGGCTATATCGGCAGTCATACCTGCAAGGCATTGTCACGAGCCGGACATCTACCCGTCACCTACGACAATCTCAGTCAAGGCACGCCTCAGGCTGTTCGGTGGGGGCCGCTGGAGATTGGTGATGTCAGGGATGAGCAGCGCCTTGATGCTATCTTCAGGCAGTATCGACCGCAAGCAGTGATGCATTTTTCAGCATCGACCGATGCAGGCGCCTCCATGAAGGAGCCGGCAACCTTCTATTCAAACAACGTCGTGGCTACGGTGGTGGTGTTGGACACGATGCGGAAACACGGCATCTCTTCTGGTATTCTATCCTCCAGTTGTGCCGTCTATGGCAACGCAGCTTCCCTGCCTGTTGAGGAGACAACGGCTCCCGCTCCCCTCAATTGTTATGGCACCACCAAGCTTATGGCCGAGCAGGCTTTCCAGGACTTCGGACAGGCTTATGGCCTTCATTGGGTCGCTCTTCGCTATTTCAACGCCGCCGGCGCCGATAAGGATGGTGAACTTGGAGAACGCCATGACAATGCGACCCAGGCCGTGCCACGCGCCATTCGCGCTGCGCTCGGTCTGGGACCGCCCTTTTGCATTTTCGGAACCGACTATATGACACGCGATGGTTCTGCCATTCGCGATTATGTCCATGTCGAGGATATCGCAGATGCTCATGTCCGGACCATTGATTATCTGCTGGCAGGCGGCGCCAGCACCGTGATCAACCTCGGTAGTGGCAAAGGTATCAGCGTGCTCGAACTGATCGCATCCGTAGAAGAAAGTACGGGGCGGAAAGTACCGACCCATAACGGCCCGCGCCGCGCCGGCGACCCCGAAGCGCTTTATGCGTCTACGGAGAGAGCACACCGTTTGCTGGGCTGGCAGCCACGCCACACAAATATCGACGATATCACCGCAAGCACCACACGCTGGATTCTTCGTGGATCGTGATTTTAAATAGAAGGTCGACGTTAACGGTCGCAACCAAAGCATAGATGCGTATTCTTTTGCAAAAGGCGCCGTGAATCAAAAGGCCTTGGAGTAACAGGCGTTTTAATAATTCGCCTGTTACCCCAATCATTGACATATTTCCCGGTACATCAGGGGTGTATGACGGTTCCGGCACTTCCCAGCAAGGCGGGTGCTGCTTTTTCCAGGGTCGTGATGATGGCCTTGCCGCCGGTCTTGCGCACGAAGTTGATGGCGGCGATCATCTTTGGCCCCATGCTGCCGGCGGGG
>Ga0153997_1000542_pt1 | contig 10908 bp, 4 predicted proteins | sample TSNC081MetaG_FD_104750 | JGI IMG/M metagenome (GOLD analysis project Ga0153997, IMG submission 104750) | Attine ant fungus gardens microbial communities from North Carolina, USA - TSNC081 MetaG | ecosystem: Host-associated > Fungi > Mycelium > Unclassified | place: USA: North Carolina, Lumber...
ACACACACTCACTTTGCCTGTTCATTGGCAAAGCCACTATGGGCTTTTATAGATGAGGAAATTCTAGGGAAAAGAGAACTATCAAGTGGTTTGAGGAGCAAGTTCGCATCAGTGAGGAGGGCCAGACTGAAAGTCTAATTCAGCAGTCGATTTTAGTCTAAATATCTCGAGAACTAACATTTTCGAGGGATTGGTTCCTTGGTGCGCAACGATGACAGAGCCCTGCGATGGCGAATATCCAACGTACCCTGAGCAATATCTCAATAAAGAATCGAAATGATCATTAGTAAAATTCACAGAATTGGATAGCCGATCCGTCTCCTCCTGAAGCGACTGGGATAAAGTCAGGATTTGCTTGACAATTTCCTGGTTGAATTAAATGAGAATGATGCAGGTCACCATCAGCGAGATCTTACCTCCGCAAGTCCAGTCGGCCGTGGTATCAGGATCGCAGTATGCTGTGCTCGCATAGTGGGTGAAAGGCGTAAATTCATTGATTTGAGAAGCAGTCAATGTGGCTTGATGCTTCACATGACCCAATAGACTATCTTTGAGGGCTAAAAATGCCAGGATGGGGGAGAAGAGCGTGTAGGAAATCAACATATGGCTCTCAACAAAGGTGAGATGAGTGGGCTCTGAAGGGCTCGATGATCCAGTAACTCGGTTGTCTTTATCCTTTCTCTTTTTATCATGAGGAGAACTCTTGAAACCATATTAAGTATAGCTTACAGGTAAAACATGATCTGAGCTATACCCAACCCGACAAAACATACTATTCTTCTTATGTTTTACAATCTTGGATAGGAGGGGGGCCACCGAAGCAAGTTGTTCCATACGTGGTAATTCATTGTGCTAAATGATCGTAGGTAAGTGCATTTTGGCTCTGGTAAGAACTAACTTGAGAGGTGGGTCGATCAACGAGATTCGTCTGATCGTTATCATCGAGGAGTTCATTAACGCACCATGCCTATTGAGAATCGACTTGGGAGTGTATAGTCCTGTGTAGGTCGTAAATATTCAGTTACCAAACCCAAGAACATGTTAATGATGTGCAGGTCAGGGCTAAAAATATACAAGTCAAACCTAATTCATAGAGGCAAGGCCAGAAATGGTTGGTAGATCCACCAAAATGATTGTAATGATTTCTACTATTTATGTCCACCCCATACATAACACATGTTTGTACATGTATATATGGTAGGCCCTTGTAGCGTAGTTCCTTAGTCTTGACCTGGTTATATATATCCTGAAATCCCTAACACAGGGTTCGAGATCATAACATAAGGTCAAGACTAACCTCAAATCACCCTTCTCAGACACAACACACATCTACATCCATTCCAATTTTCCCCCACCCAACACTTAGTCTAGGAAATTCACTTGAGAATTTGTCATGATACTCACTGAATATGAGCCCACTCCTTGGACTATCACCTTGACACTCAAAATCATACTCATTGCTAACAGAATTTACTGGACCCAGAAAATTGATCCTTGATGAAATGGAAGCCCTAATGACACAACAGAAATGAACTCAAACTCTCTGATCAACCTAGCAAGAAACCTCAGCATGCTGACAGACAAAGCCAAACCAACACCCCTAGAAATCAGAGCAATCAATTGCAAGATGAACCTAACCAAAGAAAGAAACCAAACAACAGTCAAATCTGTTGGGATTTCAGGCTTCTTGCAACAACTCAAAGACTTACCAGACTGGGCATTCAGAGTAGTTATTAATGAGATGAGGAAGCAGAACATGACAGAGAGGATGACAAAAGAAGAACTGAGAGCAGTTGTTAAAGAGATAAAGAGAAGGAAGGAAATTTCAGTTCCAACAGCTCCAAGGCAAGGGTCTATGACAGAAAAAGAGAATGCCCCTGCTGCAAGGTGCCTAGAATCAAAGGGGAAGACAGAGAAGTTGATGCCAGCAATCCCAAAGCAAGGCCCTATGATAGGGAAAGTGAAATTACCAGAAACATCAACAAAAGAGTTTCTAGAATACTTTGGGAAATGAGATTTTGGAAGGACACAAGGATATACTGCTGAATAGATAGAAAAGAGGCTAAAAGAGGAGAACACAAAGACAGCAATTGAGATCCTTAAAGTGTGGACTCACCAATCAAGGAGAGATGAATGCAATGAAAGGAAAGTGAGAGGATTGAACAAGATAATGTAGGAAGGTAAGTGAGTTCAGAGGGGAAAAGTTGTCTTAGAGTTTTTGTGGTTTTGAGTAAGAGAATCATTTTTATTTATGTGTCGTCACATTCTTGTACTCTAACTTATGTAATAGCTAGAGTGTTTTCTAAATAATTAAATAATTAAATGATAGGAAAAGTGAAAATAGTAAGAAAATAAAGGAATATAATCAACTAATGAAATGAAATGAAAAGAGGAAGAAACATCAGCATTCTGCAGGTAGCCCAAAGGCTACCCCCACAATAATAGATAGAGAAGTCATCTTTGTACTCCAATCCCTAGAAGAACCTCCAATCTTGAAACAGATGGGAAACAAATAACTTGACATCAAGATACACTTGATAACCATTGATACCACAAAATCCTTTACAAAGGTAGCACTCATCAACTTGGGTTATACTAGTTCATGCATTAGCAAGAAATTTATTCAAGAAAATAGAATTAACACCTAGAAGTTGCCATTTCCAATTACTTGCTACAATACTGATGAGACAATCAACAAGTCAGAAAGCATCACAAATGTAGTCAACATGAACATGATGATAGGAGATTATATTGAAAGGATTCAATTCTTAGTAACCAATCTTAGAAAAAGAGATGTGTTCCTTGAACATGAAGGGCTCTAATAGCATAACCCATCTATTGACTGGCAATTGTCAAAGCTATACCTTAACAAATGCAGACATTGGTGTAGAAGAGTATCTATAAAGGAAGAACCAAAAGACATTGAAGAGAAGACAAATAGAATTGAAGAGGAAGGAAGAATCTTGTTTGTAAATATAAAAGAGAAGATGTTAAGACAGAATAAAATAAAAATTAGAAGAGTCAAAGAAGCAAGTGAAAAAGCAAATTTTAAAGATGTATTACCAGAAGAGTATTGTTAACATAGAGTTATGAAGACTTAGAGTTCATCCTAGGTGAATATTCAGGAAGAACTCGATAGAGTTCTCTATTATATTCTATATACTACTTATACTATTTTACATAGTCTGTATACTAAAGTCCCATGGTCACATGTTTTTCTAGAATGTTCTACAATCACCTGACCCAATCATATGATATAGTTTACTTAACTTTCCCATACTATTTATAGTTTAATCCCATTGTATGTCTTGAGGTTGTAGAGACTAATTGTTTAAAGGTGTGGGAAGTTGTTTCCTTTTTGGGCTCCTCATAACATGGCCCCCCCTTCAAGTTTCCTTGTTTCAACCATTAACTCTAATTTTCATTCCATCTCCTTTCTCTCTCTTTCTCATATCTTTTTTGTCTCTACCCATATAATAGTTTAGCTGTAAACTCCCTGGGTAATTTCCAACTAAACTTCTTCTCTTCTTTTTCCTGCTCCTGTCATCTTAGTTCTTTGGTCTCTTCTCTGTACTCCCCCTCAAACTCTTCTACCAATTCCTTTGTATTCTCTAGATTTTCTCTGCTTTCCTAAGTGTCTTCTTCTACTGTATACCCTTTCCATCTGACCAAGAACTTTTTCTTTTCTCTCAGCATTCTTTTGTTCAATATTTTTTCCACCTCAAACTCTTTTACTCCTTCAATAATAACTAGTTTTGGTAGTATCTTTTTCTGCCCTTCCACTTGTGGTTTATAGAGTCATACTCTACTTACATTGACTATGGGATGTATTTTAATAGACCTAGGTAGTTCTAACTCTATTGCATTGCTTGAGACAATCCCCTTGACTCTGTAAGGTCCTACAAATCATTCAGTCAAGTTTTCTGATCTTCTCTCTTTCATCTGCCACTTCAGGTCTTTTGTACTTAGAAGTACTAAGTCTCCTATTTTGTATTCCTTCCCTTCTGCCTGCTTTCTGTCTGCAAATTTCTTCATTTCTTCCTATGCTTTTCTTAATGCTACCTTTGCCTCCTCTTGTATTTTTTTCATTTGTTTCACAAATTTTCCTACTGCTTCATACTTCCCCTTTCTTCTTCCCTCAAAACCCATTCTGGGGCCTTGACCATAATTAGCTTTGAATGGGGATACTTTTGTTGCTAAATGAATTTTATTATTGTAGATGAATTTAGCAGTTCCCAACCAGTTAGGCCATTGCTTTTGTCAGTGGTTGATAAAGACCCTTAGGTATTGTTCTAGCTCCTATTTTACCCTCTTTGTTTGCCCATCTGTTTGGGGATAGTATACTGTCAAGAGTTTTGTCTAAATTCCCAATAAGTCATTCAACTCTCTTATCATTCCTGCTGTTAAGACCTTACAGTTGAATATGTGTTTTAACTTAAAGCCTATATCTAATACTTGATATCTCCACGCTTCTTGTTAAAGGATTCAGTTAAGATTTTCAGTGAAGTTATATTAGAGGAGAGATATCAACGAGACTTTGAGTAGCACCCTTGAGATTGTCCTAAGACAAGTAAGAGTACCAATTCCTCAGAGTAAGATTTTACAGAGGAAATACAAAAAGAGAGAACTTGTCATTCTCTTCTCTTTCTAGTCTGTATTTATCCTAACTAGGTATTATGACTACGTTATAATGTAGTAACACTAATTGTAACTATGGGTGACTAGTTAAGTGATAGTCTAGTGACAGAAGTAGTGAGAGTGACAAGTCGAGTTATTGTCTAATAATGGGTTAGTCTGATGTTGTCCCATTTAGCACAAGTCCAAAGATAGAGAATGAAAGATAGTCTGAGATTTCTCTGAAGAGTCCTGTCTGTTTTATGAGTCCATTGTCTCTTTAGAGTTCTCAGACATTAGTTGCATTACTGTATGATAATGTCCTCATCTAACATTGCCAATATCTCGTCTACTAGCCACTCATTATCAGACCATGGCTGATAATAGTTGTAGTCCCACTCGATGTTCATAACACCTGCTGCAAACTGTACTCCTCTATCTGATACAATGTTTTCTGAAAGTCTATGCAGTTTCTAAACATGGTCTCAAAATAGCTTGGCTAGTTCTTTTGCTGATGTTTTCTCAGTAGTTGCTATAAAATGTGCCATTTTACTGAATTGATTGTATACTACTAAGATTGCATCATATTCCTGAGCTAATAGAAGCTTAGTAATAAAGTTTGCTAATATGTGACTCTATGGTTTCTCTGGGATGGTGTTATTGAAGGACTGTGATAGTTCTTAGTGATTACCCTAGGTAGATGTTTAGAAAGAACTCAATGAAGTTTTTTGTTGCATTAAGCTATCACTTATACTACTTTTACAGTAGTTGTACTCTAAAGTCCTGTGGTCACAAGTCCTTCCAGAAGGTTCTATGATCACCTAACCTTGTCATGTGATGTGATTACCTAAGTTTCCCTGCTTTTTATATCTTGACCCCATTGTATATCTTGAGGTTGTAGATCAAGTGTTTAAATATGCAAGAAACTATTTCCTTTTTGGGGCTCTCATAACATGGCTCTCTCTTCAAGTTTCCTTGTCCCAAGGGATTTTTCCATCAATTCCAGTTTTCATTCTACCTCTTTTCCCTCTCTCTCTCATACTTTTTCTTTCCCCATTCATATAATAATTTTGCTGTAAATTTCCTAGGTAATTCCCAACTGAATTTCTTCTCTTTTTCTTTCTGCTCCTGTTGTCTTAATTCTTTGGTCTCTTCTCCATACTTCTTCTCAAACTCTTCTACTAGCTCTTTTATATTCTCCATGTTTTCCCTATTTTTCCAGGTATCTTCTTCTGCCATATATTCCTTCCATCTTACCAGAAATCTTTTCTCTCCTCTCACCATTCTTTTGTTCAGGATTTTTTCTACTTTAAACTCCTCTTCCCCTTTGATGATGACCAGTTTTGGTGGTATCTTCTTCTGTCCTTCTACCTGTGGTTTATAGAGTTGTACTCTACTTACATTGACTACAGGGTGTATTTTAATAGATTTAGGTAATTTTAACTCTATTGCATTACTCGAAACTATCCCCTTGACTTTATAAGGTCTCACAAAATACTTGGTCAGCTTTTTTGATCTCCTTCCTTTCATCTGCCATTTCAAGTCTTTCATACTTAATAGTACTAAGTCTCCTACTCTGTATTCTTCTCCCTCTCTTTGCTTCTTATCTATGAACTTCCTCATTTCTTCCTGTGCTTTTTCTAATGCCACCTTTGCTTTCTTTTGAATTTTCTTTATTCTTTCTACAAATTTTCCTGCTACTTTGTTAAAGGGGGCAAAAGAGACTATTAGCCTAGCATAAGCTAAAGATGTGGTACCAGGTCCCAATTGTATACTAAAGAGTTTGTGGGGATGAATCAAGAATGAAGGTATTAAAAAGAGAATATAGAAACTTTGTGTAATAATTAATATAAAAGTATTTGAAAGGATTGTAAGCTTGATCTAGATTCTCCTCACATAGTGTCCCTAAGGTATCCACCTTTACACACTATAACAAGCTCACTATCAAAGTAGTCAGTAAACTACTCATAGACCTTACCACACTCAATTAAGCCCTCATCTACACTCCCACACCAAACCTTATGGGTATGATATGATCTGAGTTGATGATTAGCTAGGCTTTTTAGGCCTGCTACTCCATAAAAGGTTGTCCAAGTGACTACTGTGTCTTGTCTCTTAACCAAGTAGGATGTAAAGTTCCAGTCTCCTCAACAACCTAATCACTTTACTTAGAACTCAGAAAAGTGCCATAAGACAACTCTCAAGCCCTTGAGATGGTGGCAGGTGTCAAAATTCCATTGCCTTTGTCACAAACTTCATTTGGCCATATCTCTATCAATTCTTTGACAATTCTTACAGTCTTAAGAGCTACAGAAAGCCCTCAAAAAGACCTTTTGATCAATGCCAGTCACGTTCCAAGGCAATCAATATTGGCTGAGATATTAAGCAGATCAACTGGTAACCACTATGTTACCATTTATTAAATTGCTAATATCTCAGAAACTGCCATGATTGATGCTTTGGTTCTAGGCTCAGCAGAAGCCTTCTTCATGATGCTCAGAATGAGCCTAGAACAACCTCAAGGCAATTAATATTAGTGGAGATATGAAGGCCTCAATATTTGCACATAGACTTTATTAATTACCCATAGATAGTCATCTGTCCTTTTCTTAGAACAAAGGACAGCCTCCATATGGTTAGGTTATCACTATTTTTAGCACAAAGGCACTACTATATGTAGAACAATAGGTAGTAGCATATGATGATCTGTCCTAGTGCACAGACCATTACTTTCCTATATTTAAGGACTTATAGTCTGAGGATTAGACCTCAGACTTAACAACATCTCTTGTCACTGTCTAAACTTTGCTTATAAGCACTTTTTGAATAACTCTTTAACCCAATCACAAATAGTAAGTGGCCTTTTGTGATAGCCTTCCTCTTGGGCTCTCTGAGTATTATATTAAAAGTACAAACTGATGAGACTCAATTAAAAATAAATAAAAAAGAAAACTTCTTCTTCTTCCAGTCTCTCTTACTTCTCTCCTCCATGACATTACCATGTGGACATAACAGATGTCATCTCTCTATTCTCCATATCTACTGGCCATAGCCATATGCTCCTACTCTACCTCTATACTTCACTCTTGCCCAACATCTCCTAACCTCTGAACTGGCTTCTTTCTATTCTGAATATGATCTAAAAATACATACAAGTGCATACACAGGTCATCAATATTCCTGTCACTCTACAGTGCATTTGCTTCCTAACTGAGTCTAGCAGTGATGGGATCACTAGTTACTGATAGACTTTTGATCTATTATCTTGGTGTCATATTAGTCTAAGTCTGCTCTAGATTGAAATTATATTTCATTCCAAAGATGTTCTTGAGCCTCTGAGTTCTAGAGTATTGACATTGATAGTTTGTCTCTGAGAAACCTAATGCTAGCTCATTAGTCTTACCTCCCAAGGTATATGCTATTCTAGCATGTGGCAGCTTGGCAACCACCTAATAGAAGTACCTAATCTTGGGTCTAAATTATGTCTAGGACTTGTAGGAGGTCTCTAGAGTAGGTTCCCATAGTGAAATCTAGGGGTATAATGTGTATCCCATGTTACATTTCCATAGAAAATTCTCTAGCAGCATAACATTGTACTTCTCTTTTCTCCTTCCCTCAAATCCCATTCTTGGGTCTTGACTGTAGTTTACTTTGAACAGTGATGCTTTTGTTGCTGTATAAATCTTGTTGTTATATGCAAATTCTGCTATTTCTAGCTAGTCTGGCCATTGTTCTTGTCTATAGTCAATAAAGACCCTCTGTCAAGGACGAACGGATAGAGTAGTGGAAGTCGTCAAGACAGAGGTCCTAACTGTTTAAGTTGAGGAGTCGGAAAGGATGAGATGCGATTAGGACTAATTGACGTTAATTTACAGACTGAGGAAATACACTGTAACTACTCAGTACTTATAGGAAGTGCAGAATAGAAGGAGAGTAGTCTACAACGCTATCCTACTATTATTAATTTTAGGGGAATTATTAGAAGAAAGAATTACATAATTATCATATTTCCAGAATATGACATCCTCAAGTACTGTTCTAACTCCTAGTTTATCCTTTTTATCTACCCATCTGTTTGAGGGTAATAGGCTGTTGAGAGTTTTGTTTGGATTCCCAATAAGTTGTTCAACTCCCTCATTATTCCCACTGCAAACTGTACTCCCCTATCTGATATAATGCTTTCTAGAAGTCCATGCAACTTTCATATGTGATCTCAAAACAACTTTACGAGGCCTTCTACCATTATTTTTTCTGTAGTTGTTATAAAATGCGCCATTTTACTAAATCAATTGCATACTACTAAGATGGCATTGTATCCCTATGCCAGTGGCAGTTTAGTGATGAAGTCTGCCAAAATGTGACTCCATGGTTTTTCTGAGATTGCATTAGGCATTAATTTCCCTACTGGTGCTTTGCTTCAATTCTTGTATCTTTGACAAGCATCACATCCATCTATATATCTCCCTACTTCTTTTGTTACTCCTGGCCACCAGTAGTTCCTAGTGACTAACTTCATTGTCTTCTATCTTTCCTTATACTCTCCTACTAGAGTATCATAGTGTAGTCAGATTATTTCCTCCCTTAATTCCCTTTCTGGTATATATATTTATCCTTCCTTTAACATTCCATCTTCTATTTCATATTCCTCATTGTTCAATGTTTTTATTCCTGCTCTTTTTAATTTTTCTACTGTCTTTACTACTTTTTTGTCCCCTTTCTGCACCCTTTTGATTCTTTCCCTCAGTTTTCTTTCCTCTACTATTATTTCTGCTCCTCTAACCCATTCTGGCTTTATTAACTTCCAATCTTTTCTACTCCTTTTTGCCAGTCTGGTCTCCTACTGAATCCATCCACTTTTCCTATGCTTTTTCCTGGAACATACTTTAAAGTGAAGTTAAACTGTGATAGGTACAAGGCCTATCTTGCTTGTCTTTGGTTTAGTTTCTGACTCATTATAAAATACTAGAGGTTTTTGTGGCCTGTCCATATTTTAAATTCAAGTTTTGCTTCTTCTAAGTAGTGCCTCCATACTTCTAGACTCCTAATGACTGCCAGCATCTCCTTATTGTGAATCTCATAGTTTCACTCTGTAGCATTCAACAATTTAGAGATAAAGGCCACTGGCCTCTACTTTCCATTCTCATACTTTGTTGACAGTATTCCTTTTGTTGCATAATCTGAAGCATCCACCTTCACTCTCATTTCTCTATTAATATCTGGAATAGCCAAGATGGGTTCTATGGTGAATACTACCTTAAGTTTCTTGAATACCTTCTCCTGTTCCTTCTCTTACTTCCATTTTTGCTCCTTTCTAACTAGTACATGTAGCGGTGCAGCTATCTTGGCAAAGTCTTTTATAAACCTTCTGTAATAGTTGGCAAGGCCTAAAAACTTTTGTACCTCTTTGACATTTCTAGGTGCCAGCCAGTTTAATATTCCTTTCACCTTTTTTTCTTTGCATTTCCACCCCTTTTGGACCAATTACTACTCCCAGAAACTCTACTTCTCTCACTTTCCATTTACACTTTTCTGGTTTCACAAATAGGTCATTTTTCTCTAACCTCTTTAATACTTCTTCCACTAATTCATTGTGTCCTTCTATATCTGTAGCTACCAGAATGTCATCAATGAATGTTGCCATATCTTCTTGGTTTATAAGGTCTTAGAATAGATCATTTATTATTGTTTGGAAAGTAGTGGAGGAATTAGTTAACCCAAAATATATGACTGTGGGTTCATAAGCTCTGATGTGCATTATAAATGCTGTTTTCCATTCATCTCCTTCCTTGATCCTGATATTATTATATCCTCATCTCAGATCTAGCTTTGTAAACACCTTCCTCTTTCCTACTTCATCCAATATGTCTACGATAAGGGGTAAGGGATACCCATTCTTAATTGTCCACTGGTTTATGTGCCAATAATCTTGCACCATTCTTTGTGTGCCATCCATTTTTGCCACAAAATGTACTGGTGATATTTGGGGTGATGTCATGACTTGGCAAATCAGCTAAGTCATTATTTATATTTCTTTTCTTTTCTTTTCTTTTCTTTGGACTTACAACTACGAGATGGGGTGTGGGAAGTATCACATGACTTTGTCACAATGTCACAATGGCATGACAGATGGTCACAGATGGTCAAGTCACAAGTCACAGTCACAGTGTGTCACATGACTAGAGTAACATAAGAACCATGGGAGAGCAAGCGCATAGCCACAGTAGTAAAATGTATAAGTAGTAGAAAATTAAGCAAGAACTCCATCGAGTTCTCTTTGTCAAACTCTGAACAAAG
>Ga0153997_1000547_pt1 | contig 10847 bp, 8 predicted proteins | sample TSNC081MetaG_FD_104750 | JGI IMG/M metagenome (GOLD analysis project Ga0153997, IMG submission 104750) | Attine ant fungus gardens microbial communities from North Carolina, USA - TSNC081 MetaG | ecosystem: Host-associated > Fungi > Mycelium > Unclassified | place: USA: North Carolina, Lumber...
AACCTTTTCGATTGCTTTCAGGGCGGCAGCTTCTGCCTGCCGATAGTAATCCAGAAACATCCGTCCCTCCTCGGTCAGCTTCGATCCTCTGGCACCAAGCCGTTCAATCAGGGGAAACCCCAGATGCTTTTCGGTCTCTTTCATTTTTTTCCAGGCTTTGCTGTATGCCATGCCCATATTTTTGGCGGCTTGATTTAAAGAGGAACATGTTTCAATCTCCGTAAGTAATCCGGCAACGCCTTTGCCAAATGAAAAATCAATGGGACTGTCGATCTTTTTGACCCGTATTCTAATTGAAAAATCATAATTGCTCATATATAGCACCTCATTTATGTAATAGACTCATAATTAAAATAATAATTAACATTATTCTCAAAAAAGAATAATGAAAAAAGGAAAAGAGTGACAAATGATGTTGCATTTATTCATGACACTCTTTATAATCTAAGTATGGTGTAAAGTTAATATTTGTCATTTGCAGCGGGGCTTATCTTGTCCGTGCCCAGTTAATTCAACTACTTTTTGGGAGGCTGATTCGGAAAGAAATACAATTTCAGAGGGGTGACCGTCAAGCGTCTCACCAATTAATCTTAAGGCATTGTGATTCTCGATCAATGTGAGCGGAAGGGTTCGCCTGATCATCTGGCCGGAATTAAGATCAACGGCGTGAAGGGTCACAATATCGGCCTGCACCTGGTCAAGTTCAGGGGGATCAAAAAGGGTGCCGGCAGCGCGGTCCAGCGCATCAAGAAGCAGCTCTTTCATATGAAACCAGTGCTCTTCGTCAGTCAGGTTACTATTTAAGATGATGGCTGAAATTGTATTGGCAAGCTCTTGTGGTGAAAGGGAATGATTCATGGCAATACCTCCTTCTATGCAGATGATATTATATTATCACAAGATTCGTGTTTACCCTATACTTTTTTTAAAAAATCAGAAAAGGAGGATTTTATGATTAAAAAACCAGTCATGATTAATGGATTGGAGCAGACCATCATCGTCGACGGCGAGAAAAGTCTGGCGAGTGTGCTTCGGGAACAGCTTCTTTTAACCGGCTGTAAGGTTGGTTGTGGGGAAGGGCATTGTGGTGCCTGTAATGTCATTGTTGACAGAAAGGTTACCCGCTCCTGTGTAACGAAGATGAGCAGAGTGAGGGATTATGCTGCGATTGAGACCATTGAAGGCATCGGAACCGCGGCGGATCTTCATCCTTTGCAGGTTGCCTGGATGGCTCATGGATGTGCCCAATGTGGATTCTGCAGCCCGGGATTTATTATGACCGCCAAGGTGCTTTTGGCGCAAAACCCCGATCCAAGCCGCGCGGAGGTCCGGGATTGGTTCCAGAAGAACCGCAACCTGTGTCGCTGTACCGGATATAAACCATTGGTAGATGCAGTTATGGATGCCGCGAAAGTAATGCGCGGTGAGCTGAAAAAAGAAGAACTGCTTTACCAACCGGTGGGGAACAAGATTTTGGGAACGACATACCAGCGGCCGTCAGCAGCAGCAAAAGTAACTGGAAAATGGGATTTTGGTGCCGATGGAGCGTTGCGGATGCCGCCGGGAACATTAAGACTTGCTTTGGCGCAGGCCGAGGTTTCCCATGCGAATATTAAAAATATTGACACCTCCGAAGCGGAGCAGATGCCGGGTGTATACCGGGTAATCACCCACAAAGATGTACCGGGAAAGAACCGCATTTCTGGTCTGATCACGTTTTCTACCAACAAGGGCGATGGATGGGACCGGCCGATTCTTTGTGATGAGAAGGTATTCCAGTTTGGCGATGCCCTGGCAGTTGTGGCAGCAGATACCGAGGAACATGCAAAGGCCGCGGCGGCAAAAGTAAAAGTAGATTATGAGATCCTGCCGGCTTACATGAGTGCACCGGAAGCGATGGCTGACGATGCAATTGAGATTCATCCGGGTACACCGAACATTTATTTTGAAACAAATTGTATCAAAGGTGAGGAAACAAAACCGTATTTTGATGCGGCGGAGCATGTTGTGGATGTAGAATCCTTCTGTTCCCGTCAGCCCCATCTTGTCCTTGAACCGGATTGCGGTTATGCCTACATCGATGAAGACGGTGCGGTTACCGTACATTCAAAATCCATTGGCATTCATCTCCATCACGCGATGATTTGTGAAGGAATCGGCGTTACTCCGGACAAGCTTCGTCTGGTTCAGAATAATACCGGCGGAACCTTCGGATATAAATTCTCGCCGACGAATGAAGCAATCCTGGGCGTTTGCGCCTTAGTGATCGGTAAACCGGTTTCCCTTGTATTTAATATGTATCAGCAAATTACCTATACCGGAAAACGTTCTCCGGGCTTTATGCATATCAGACTGGCCGCCGATCAGGACGGCAATGTCAGCGCCCTGGAAGGCGATAACTTCATTGACCACGGTCCGTATTCGGAATTCGGCGATCTGCTGACCGTTCGCCTTTCCCAATTTGTGGGAGCCGGATATGATATTAAGAATATCCGGAATAAAAGCAGAACCGTCTGTACCAACCATGCCTGGGGGTCGGCGTTCAGAGCCTATGGCTCACCCCAATCCTATATGGGTTCCGAGATCGCTATCGATATACTGGCGGCCCAGATGCAGGCGGACCCGTTTGAGCTGCGGGCGCAGAACTGTTATAAGGAATCCGCCGGCTCGACGACACCGACCGGATGTCAGCCGGAAGTGTACTGCTTAGAGGAGCTGTATGAAATGGCCAGACCGCTGTATTTGGCAGCGAAAAAGCGCGTTGAAGAAAGGAATGCCGCATCCGATGGCCGGATCAAGTATGGAATCGGAGTTTCCCAGGGTATTTATGGCTGCGGACTTGACGGGCAGGATGCCTCGGAAGCGGCCGTAGAGCTGACCAAAGATGGTGTGACCGTTTTTGATGCATGGGAAGATCATGGCCAGGGAGCAGATTCCGGAACCCTGACAAGTGCCCATGAAACACTTCGCCAGGCCGGATTTACGCCAGAACAGATTCACCTGGTTAAGAATGACACCGCTTTGACCCCGAACACCGGCCCGGCTGGCGGAAGCCGCAGTACGGTTATGGCTGGAAATGCAATTCGGGTAGGTTGTGAAATGCTCTTAAACGCAATGAAGAAGCCCGATGGCACGTATCGGACCTATGAGGAAATGGTGGCCGAAAATATTCCGTTGAAGTACGACGGGAAATGGGTTGCCTCCACATGCAGCAACTGTGATCTGGATACATCCCAGGGCGCGCCGTTTAGTAATTATATGTATGAAATATTCCTGCCGGAAGTAGCGGTAGATACGGAAACGGGTAAAGTAACCGTAGAAAAATTCACAACGGTTTGTGATTTTGGTACGATTATGAACAAATTAGTTGTTGACGGGCAGGTATATGGCGGTTTGGCCCAGGGAATCGGCCTGGCGCTCTCGGAAGATTTTGAAGACCTTGACAAACATACAACATTACTGAAATGTGGTATCCCATATATTAAGGATATTCCGGACGATATGGAGATCCACTATCTGGAAACCTACCGTGAGACAGGACCATACGGGGCTTCCGGTGTCGGCGAAGGACCGCTTACCGCACCTCATCCGGCCATTTTAAATGCCATTTATAATGCCACAGGTGCCCGAATTACCAAAGTTCCGGCAATTCCGGAAGTGGTTCTGGAGGCATTAAAGCAATAAGATCAGAATAGGTGACAGAGGCTGACTCGTCAGCCTCTGTTGGCAATTGTGGGGAGAAGGGCGAATATGAAGCCATTTGAGAAGAAAGAAAAGAAGTTTTATCATATGAAACAGGCTTTTGATCAAAAAGAACTTCATGAAAGAGAAGCCATCTGTACGCGGCTGGAACCGCCCCAGTGTCAGGCGGGATGCCCGATTCATGTGGATGTAAGGGCGCTGATGAAAGCTGTTTCCAAAGCAGAATATGACAAAGGATATGGGATTATCAAATCGGCCTTTCCCTTTGTAAACTTAATCGCCGGGAAATGTGAGGCACCGTGTCTGGACGGGTGCGTTTTAAAGGAGAAAGGAAGTATCCGGATCAATACGGTGGAACAGGCCTGTGCCGCATATGGGAAGGATAAACCCAGGTCAAAGTTTTTGCTGCCCCGAAAGAATAAAAAGGCAGCCGTGCTGGGAACGGACTTATTTGCCTTGGCGTGCTGCGCCGAATTGGGGGAGAAGGGCTATGAAGTTGATTTCTTTGGTCCGGTTCCACGGGATATTTTATTGGCACTTGGGCTTTCCGAAGCCGGGGCGAAGGCCGATCTGGCGGTATTTGCTTCCCTTAGAGTGCGCTTTATCGAAGCAACTTCAATTAATGGGGAATTATTGAATCAGAAAATAACGGAATACGAAGCACTTTGTGTATCTCATGACCTGCGCGTATTTTTTCAACAGATAGAACTTCCCCAAAATGTATTTTGGGGCCGTGCCATGCCAACGCTGATTGATACGCTGTGTGCGGCAAAAAGCATTGCCCTGGATGCCGACCGGTTTATGCAGGGCGTTCAGACAGAACAGGGGCGGCAGCGAGAAGGTGTTTTTGTGAGCACATTGTACGTTTCGCCGGATGAAATCAGGGAAGCAAAGGCGTATGAACAAAAGTCTGTAACCGAAGAGGCGGCCAGATGTATTCAGTGTGAATGTACAGAGTGTATCAAAGGGTGCGCGTTTCTGCAGCATTATAAAAGTGACCCCAGAAAAACGATACGTGAAATTTATAATAATGCTTCCATTGTAATGGGTGACCATCATGCCAATCATATGATTAATTCCTGCGCGGAATGCGGACAATGTGCCTATACGTGTCCCAATGGATTTGACTTGAGTGAAATTTGTAAAAGAGCAAGGCAGGCAATGGTGGAAACCGGGAAGATGCCGCCAAGTACCCATGAATTTGCCCTTCTGGATTTGAGTTTTAGTAATCGTGAGGCATTTCTGGCATTGCCCCAGCCCGGTTTTGACAACTGTAAATATGCTTTTTTCCCCGGTTGTCAGGCCATGGCAGTTGCACCGGCGATGATTGAATTGACATATCGGGATTTATGTGAAAGACTGGAAGGGGGCGTGGCTCTTATCTTAGGCTGCTGTGGTGCGATTGCGGACTGGGCCGGAAACGACGCTTTTCTGGATGATGCTGTCACTAAAATTGTGACTGCCTGGGAGGAATTAAAGGAACCGGAGATGATTGTCGCTTGTCCCAGCTGTATGAAAGTTTTTTTACAATACACAGAGATCACGCCAACCGGGATCTGGGATGTTTTAAATGAGATTGGATTGCCAAAGAATGAGGAAAGTCCCCCTCACTGCGTTCGGCGGAAGAGAGCAAAGCAGGAACCAGGCCGTTTTATCCTCCATGATGCTTGTGGTGCAAGAGGAAACGAAAGGATTCAGGAGGGGGTGCGGCAATTGATCAGGGCGGCCGGAAGGGAAGTCGAGGACGCTGCCTACACCCGTGATGAAACTCCCTGCTGCGGATATGGCGGGCTGACGGCATATGCAAATCCGGAACTGGCGGTCAAAATGGCGGAATTTTTCGTCGATGACCGGTCGAAAAGCTATATTTCCTATTGCATGGCCTGTAAGGACCGGTTTCGCAGAGCCGGCGCTGACTCCATGCACATATTGGAACTTGTCTATGGCCGGGACGAAACAAAGTCGCCAGGTTTAAGTGCGAGGCGAAACAATCGGTTACAGCTGAAATCAAGATTGTTAAAAACTATTTGGGGAGAAGAGGTTCCGATGAAAGAATATGATTTTATTGTCCATGTGGATGAAGCGCTGATGGGGCAAATGGAAGAGCGGATGATCTTAATGGATGATATCTATCAGGTTTTTGAGCAAATGCGTGAGTCAGGAAATGCCGTACTTGACGTGGCAACGGGATGCTTAAGTACATCCGCCCGCATTGGCAACGTTACATTTTGGGTGAAGTATCAGGAGCGTGCCGACGGGTATTGTCTAAAAGGTGCCTATAGCCATCGGATGACTGTGGAGGTGTGATTTTTGGAAAAAGTATATTATTCAACGGATATCGAGGAAGGCCTGATCTGCCAGAAATGCAGGCTTCCGCTGAAAAAAAGTCCGGCCCGGTTTGCCTATATGGGCAATGCATTTCCGGTAGAGCTGCCGGTTTGCCCCCAGTGTAAGTTTGTCTATGTGCCGGAGGAGCTGGCCCTTGGGCGTGTCTTAAGTGTGGAAAAATCATTGGAGGATAAATAATGGACACTCATCCCGGGGGAAAAGATGTTACCTTAAAGCTCCTGGAACTTGCCGGTCTGGAAGCCGGTAAAGCCGGTAAGAAGATCATCGACTTAGGGGCAGGGCGTGGTGCGAGTGTGTTTTTGCTGAAAGAAAAAGGCTTTGATGTGAAGGGAATCGATTTGATCAATCCGGTTCACCCGGGAGACCTGGTCGTAAAAGGGGATATGCGTGCCCTGACTTACAGCAGCGGAAGTTTTGATGCCGCTTTGGCCGAATGCAGTCTTTCTGTTTGCGGTGACTTATCCGCCGCACTCGCCGAATGTGCCAGGGTTTTAAAAAGTGGCGGCAAGCTTTTGATTTCCGATGTATATTATCAGGAGGCGGTGCCGGAAACATCGATGTTTCCCAATGCCGTGACCATAGAAGACTTTAAAAACCAGGTACAGGAGCATGGATTCCAGGTACATTTTTGGGAAGATATTTCGGAAGTATTAAAGGTGTATTATCTGGAATCGGTCTGGCAAGGGGGGAGCAGTTTCTGCCAAATGGAAGCAAGAAGTCTTAATAAGTTAAAATTAGGGTATTTTATGATGATTTGTGAGAAAGGTGCGTGAAGAGGAATGGAGCTGCTGGACAAAATGCTGGAGCTGTCAAAACAGGGATTTTTTTGTTCACAAATATTACTTCTGCTTGCCCTGGAAGGCGAAGGAAAGGAGAATCCGGACCTTGTCCGGGCCATGGGCGGTTTGAACGTCGGGCTTGGCTATAGCGGCAACATCTGCGGCGCCCTTACCGGCGGCTGCTGTCTGATCGCTTATTTTGCCGGCCAGGGGGTGCCGGAGGAAATACCGGACCAGCATTGCAATGAATTGATCCGGGAGCTGGTAACCTGGTTTGAACAGGAATATGGGACACAGTTTGGCGGGTGTGATTGTGCCCATATCTTAGAAGACAACCCGGTCAATAAGCTCCTGCGCTGTCCGCAGATCGTAGAAGCGGTCTATGCCCATGTGATGGAAGGGCTTATGAGAATGGGAATAATCTGATGTCAGGAGGGAACAGTGTGGACCATTTGCAACATTACATTTACATGAATAATGCAGCAACATCGTATCCAAAGCCGGATTGTGTGAAAGCGGCTGTCAGCGCTGCCATCGACAATCTTCCGGGAGCGGCCAACCGGGGCGGGCTTACCGATTTTAATGTATTCGATGAGGTGCGGAAAAAACTGGCGGCGCTGATGAATATCGACGTACCGGATCAAATTGCGCTGGGAGCAAATGCAACCTGGGCTTTAAACCTGGCGATATTTGGACTTCCCTTCGCTAAGGGGGACACGGTAGTGACAACAAAGATCGAGCATAACTCGGTCTTAAGACCGCTGTATAAATTAGAACAGAGCGGACTGATCAAGGTGGTATATGTTGATTGTGATTCCTATGGCCGAATTGATACCCGGGCTTTTGCGGCGGCGGTCCGGCAATATCAGCCCCGGCTGACGGTTTTTTCTCATGCCTCAAACGTAACGGGGGCAGTAAATAATGCAAAGGAGCTTTGTCAGCTGGCTCAGGGTCAGGGATCGAAGGTTTTAATAGATTGCTCGCAAAGCCTTGGCTGGCTCAAGGTGGATGTCAAGGATATTGGTGCCGAGATGATTGCATTTACCGGACATAAATATCTCTTGGGACCGCAGGGTACCGGCGGACTTTATGTGTCCCCCGCATTGCGCTTAACACCACATCTGGTAGGCGGAACCGGTATTCACAGTGATCTGGCGGCAATGCCGGAAGAAATGCCGATTCATCTGGAGGCCGGGACGGGGAACGAGCCGTCTTTTGCCGGGCTGCTGGCAGCACTTGACTGGGCTTGTGACCATCCAACCGATCGGGCGGCACAAGGCCGAAAGCTTGAATCGGTAAAAACGACTTTGCGGCAGCTGGGGGTGCGGATGATTGACCCGCCGGGGCCATGCACGCCGGTAGTGTCCTTCAATATCGATGGGATGACACCGGAGGCGGTTGCGGATCTGATGTTGGGAAGCTATGATATTATCTGTCGGCATGGTTTGCACTGTGCACCCAAAATCTTTGATTGTTTAAACGAGCCATTAGGGACGGTGCGAATCAGTTTGTCACGTTTTACAACGGAGGACGAAATAGCGGAACTGCTGCAGGCCGTTGCTGATATCAAGGAGGCCGGGCGTGGAGTTTGAGGTGAAAAAAACAGAAAATTGCTTTTCTGATTCGCAGACTTACGAATATCGTTTTCCCATCGGTAATCAGGAATTGCTGCGGTTTATGAAGCATTATTCGATTAGAAAATATGAAACATTAAGGCGGCCGACTTTTTTAGCAACGGACTTAGGTGGCATTCAGATAAAAGGGATTTTAAAAGACAATATCTGTAAAGTCAGTTTTCCTGATGCGGCGTGGGAAGTTTCTAAAATGGAATTCGAGGGTTTCATCGATTCGCTGGAGGGGCAGATTTACGAAGTGATTTCCCAAACAGAAAGTGTATGTCCGGAATGCCTGGCGGTGATTCCGGCCCGCATTGTTTTTCGGGGAACGGGTATTTATCTTGAAAAAGAGTGCAAAGAGCACGGCTCCTATGCGGTTTTGATCTGGGATGGCGATAAAGAAAGCTATTTGCATTGGGGTGCCGGGGAAGTGGTGAAAGATACCATAACCAATGCGCGTGAGTGTAAAAGGGGCTGCCCGTTTGATTGTGGTCTGTGTGAACAGCATGTGCGAAGTGGCTGCTGTGTATTGTTGGAGCTGACAACACGCTGTAATTTAAACTGTCCGGTATGTTTTGCGAGTGCCGGGAAAGAGGAACGGGACAGTTCCCTTGACGAAGTGGAAAAGCTTTATGATTTGCTGTCAGCTTCCGGCGGCCCTTTCAATATCCAGCTTTCCGGCGGGGAGCCAACCATGCGTGATGATTTGCCGGAAATCATCCGAATGGGAAAACAAAAAGGGTTCTCCTATATTCAGCTTAATACAAATGGAATCAGGATTGGCGGTAAGCCGGAGTACATTCAGGAACTAAAGGATGCCGGCCTGGATTGTGTGTTTTTACAATTTGACGGAATGCGGGAAGAACCGTATCAAACGCTGCGGGGAAAGCCATTATCAGAAGTGAAGCAAAAAGCAATCGATCATTGTAAGAAGGCCGGGATCGGGGTGGTATTGGTGCCAACCATTGCCAGGGATGTAAATCTTTCCGAAATAGGGGCTATTTTGCAGTTTGCAGAACGTAATATGCCTTGGATCAGAGGGGTACATTTTCAGCCGCTGAGCCATTTCGGCCGCTGTGATCTGGAGCCGCCCCAAAAAAGAATTACCATTCCGGAGATGTTGGCGGAAATTGAAACGCAGACAGGCGGGGCGATGAAGGCGGCGGATTTTGTCGGTGGGCAGGCCGAACATCCCTACTGCTCTTTTCATGCGAATTATTATAAATTGGACGGGATGCTAAAAAAGATCGGCAGAGCGCAAAATACATGCTGCGGCGCTGCTTCCAGGCAATCACAAGAATTTGTCGCCAGAAAGTGGACGATAAATCCACCGGAAATACCGGCGGAGGAAACCGATGGCTTTGCCGTTTTTTTAAGAGAGATAGCGGAAAACTCACTTGCTGTTTCGGGGATGTTATTTCAGGATGCGTGGACACTTGATTTAAACCGGCTGAAACAGTGTTATATATGTGAGGCGGATATCGAATATGGAATGGTTCCTTTTTGTGCCTATAATCTTTCTTCGGTTTCCGGCAGACCGTTATACAGGAGGTAAATGTGCAGATTTCCCAAATTGACACATGGATCAGAGCGGCGGAAGGACTTGAGGAACTTTCACGTAAAGAGCTGGAAAAACTGCAGCTTGAAAAGCTTAATTGCATTTTGGCAAAGGAAAAAATGAGAAATGGATTTTATAGCCGGCTGCCGGAGCGGCTTGATCATCTGGACGAGCTTCAGACACTGCCTTTTACAGATAGTCAGGAGCTGGCAAACCATGGTTCCCAGATGGTCCTGGTCTCCCAGGCGGAAATCTCAAAAGTGACAACCGAGATGACTTCGGGAACCACCGGAGCGGCCAAGCGGTTGTTCTATACACCTTATGACCGGGAACGGACCCGCTGTTTTTTTACGGCGGGACTGTCGGAAATGATTATGCCTGGTGAAAAGGTACTTGTGTGTATGCCCTCGGAAGGAGCCGAGGGACTTTTGGCGTTAATCTGTGATGGAATCAAACGATTGGGCGCAATTCCCATTGCTTTTGGTGTTGGGAGAAGCTATGAAGCATTTTTGGAAATCAATATTCGCGAAGCCCCGGATTGCTTTATTGGCATGCCGGTGCCGCTTTTGTCAGTACTTCGATATGCTTCTTTTTTGGGCATAACAATGTCTGTGAAAAAAGCACTGTTAAGTGCTGATGCCTGTGCGCCCTCTGTTTTTTCGGCAATTGCTGAATATTTGCCGGAGCAGCCGTTTCTTCATTATGGGCTAAGAGAAGGAGGGCTTGGCGGCGCAGTAAATTGCCAGGCATTTGCGGGAATGCATGTAAGAGAAAATGATATCCTGGTTGAAATTGTAGATGAGAATGGAATCAGGGTGAAAGACGGCGAGTTGGGCGAACTGG
>Ga0153997_1000548_pt1 | contig 10843 bp, 7 predicted proteins | sample TSNC081MetaG_FD_104750 | JGI IMG/M metagenome (GOLD analysis project Ga0153997, IMG submission 104750) | Attine ant fungus gardens microbial communities from North Carolina, USA - TSNC081 MetaG | ecosystem: Host-associated > Fungi > Mycelium > Unclassified | place: USA: North Carolina, Lumber...
GTCGGAATCACGAATACCAAACCGCCGATTCCGCCTAAAATACCAGATATGATCACCCCTGCATAACGGATTTTATAAACGTTGACACCAACCGAATCCGCCGCCCCCGGATGTTCCCCACAGGAACGCAGACGCAGGCCAAAGCGGGTATGCTTAATCACAAAGGCCGCCACAAAAAAAATGACAAATCCCAGATAAGTGGTAATATAACAATTCCTGAAAAACATTTCACCAATCACCGGTATATCCCCTAACAACGGAACCTTGACAATGTGAAAGGTATCGTTAAATGGAATCTGCTGTACGCCCTGAATCATCCGCGCCGTGTAAATGGCAAAAGCCGGAGCAAACATATTCAAAGCCGTACCGCTGATCGTCTGATCCGCCTTCATATTAATCGAGGCAAAGGCATGAAGCAGCGAAAACAGACATCCCGCCAGCCCGGCAATGATGATCGTCAGCAGCAGCAAGCCCTGGCCGCTCATCCGATCCTGTACGGCATTGATAAAAAAGATCCCTGCAAAAGCACCAATCACCATAATTCCCTCTAACGCAATGTTGGTAACACCACTGCGTTCCGAGTACATGGCGCCAACTGCCACAATCAGGAGCGGAATGGCAAAATACATCGTCTGCTGAACAATAAAATAAAATACGTTCATGACCGCCCCTCCTTATCTGCCCTGCGTGACCGTCTCATCTGCAGGCGGTTAATGAGTTCCTTAAACAAAAGTGATAAGGCACCGCAATAGATAATTGCCGCAATAATAATATCAATCACTTCCGGAACAAAATCAAACAGCTGCATATTATAACCACCCACTGTGATATGTCCGATAAACAGGCCGGCAAACAAGATTCCCGCCGGGTTAGACATCCCCAGTAAAGCCACGGAGATCCCGGAAAATCCTTCTGCCGCAATCACATCCAGAACCTGCATATAGCGGCCGGAATTGGCCAGGTACAGCAGGGCTCCGCCGATTCCGGACAAGGCACCCGCAATTACCATCGATAAGACAATATTACGCTTTTCGTTAATGCCGGCATATCTGCTGGCGCAGGAGTTCTTCCCGCAGGCCTTCAGTTCGTAACCAAACGTGGTTTTATTCAGAACAATATGGATCAGAATGACAAAGAAAACAGCAATCAGGATACCGATATTAATATTCGTCCCGGGAAACAGTTGGTCCAGTCCTGCCTTTGGCAGATTTGCTCCCGCCGCCACCGGCAGGGTCTGATTCTTCACTTGGTCATAGACCGTTCGCTGGATCAGCATGTTAACCAGATACATCCCGATATAGTTCATCATGATTGAAGCAATTACTTCATTGACATTGAAAAATGCCTTCAAAAAGCCCGGAACCGTCCCCCAGATTGCACCGGCTAAAAGGGCGGCCAGAAGAGCGGCCAGGCAGTGGAGGCCGGGCGGCAGAAAGGTGAATTTCACACCGACATATACTGCGGCAAATGCCCCGGCCGTAAACTGCCCAGATGCACCGATATTAAAGAGTCCGGTTTTAAAAGCAAAACCGACGGAAAGACCGGTCATGATAATTGGTGTTGCCAGATACAGCATCTGGCCAATCCCCTGGATCCCATCAGTAAAACCGCCCTGCAAAACCATCATGATACCGGAAAAAGCCTGTGCCGGATTGCTGATCAAAAGAATTACCAATCCGAATAAAATCCCGCAGGCAATCGCCATCATGGATGAGCTGAAATTGACAAGGCCATCCCGATCCGACAGTTTTCTCAACTTATCTTTCATTCCTTTTACCTCTCTTTGCACCTGCCATATACAGCCCCAATTCTTCGACGGTAATTTCCCGGGGATCTAAGTCACCGACAATCTCACCCTCATACATGACCAGTATCCGGTCACTGATATTCATCACTTCATCCAACTCCAGCGATACCAGCAGCACTGCCTTGCCGGCATCCCGCTGGGCAATCAGCTGCTTGTGAATATATTCAATCGCCCCTACGTCCAGGCCGCGAACCGGCTGAACTGCGATAACGACTTCCGGATTCCGATCCAGTTCTCTGGCAATGATGACCTTTTGCTGATTCCCGCCGGACATCCCCCTGACAATACTACGTTCCTCCTGCCCCGACCGGATGTCAAATTTCTTAATCAGGCTTCTGGCATATTCTCTGATCCCATCAAATTTGAGAAACCCATGCTTCTGGAACCGTTGGGTAAAATAAGTCTGCAAAACCAGATTCTCCTGCATGGTATAATCCAGCACCAGCCCATCCTTATGACGGTCTTCCGGGATATGCGCCATTCCGTCCAGACACTTCTGCCGGATACTCTCCCTGGTGATATCTTTACCGTTCAGCAGTATTATTCCCTGTTCTATGGACATCAAACCGGTAATGCCGTAAACCAGCTCCGACTGTCCATTGCCGTCAATTCCGGCAATACACAGGATCTCCCCCCGGCGAACCCGGAACGATACATCTTTCACCGCATCCTTGCCGGTGTGTGCTGAGCTGATCCTGAGGTTTTTAACCTCCAGAACCGCCTCACCCGGTTTCATCTCCTGTTTTTCAATAATGAAATTGACCTTCCGTCCGACCATCATTTCCGACATTGCTTCCTTCGTCGTCTCCGCCACCTCAATAGTGCCGATATACTTCCCCTTCCACAGCACGCTGCACCGGTCGGCTACTTCTTTAATTTCCTTTAGCTTGTGAGTAATGAAGATAATCGATTTGCCTTCCTTTACCAGATCCTTCATCACCTTCATCAACTCACTGATCTCCTGCGGCGTCAACACTGCCGTCGGCTCATCAAAAATCAGAATCTCATTATCACAATAAAGCATTTTGAGAATCTCCACCTTCTGCTGCATGCCCACGGTGATATCCGAGATATAGGCATCCGGATCAATTTTAAACTTATACTTCTCGCTCAGGTTCATAACCTTTTTGCGGGCCTCGTCCATCTTGAGAAGTCCCATTTTCGTCGTTTCCCGGCCCAGCACAATGCTCTCCAGAACGGTAAAATTATGTACCAGCTTGAAATGCTGATGAACCATGCCAATTCCCAGATCATTAGCATCATTAGGCGAATTGAGCACCACTTTCCTGCCATTAATTAAAATTCCCCCCGCCTCCGGCTGGTACAGGCCGAACAGGACACTCATCAGCGTTGATTTTCCGGCTCCATTTTCTCCCAGCAGGGCATGAATCTCGCCTTTTCTGACCTGGACAGTGACATCGTCGTTCGCCTTAAAGGCTCCGAACTGCTTGGTTATGTGGTTCATTTCAATCACATATTCCACTGACCTGCCTCCTTTTCTTTTTCCTTTTTCTTATTGTTATGTTAAGGGCTTTTTTCGATAATTTTTATTTAAACTGTAATTATTTTAAATGATTTGGGAGGTAATAAAAAGGACTGGAGTCTCGTTTTGATGTATTTTCTAAATTTATAGGGATTTCTTTGTGCATAATATCTAAAAAAATTCGTCGATATCGTTATTTTTAGATATTTTCAATATTTAGCAATCTCTTTTCGTAAGCGTCAAAAAAAGCCGGAAACATGTGCGTTTCCGGCGTCTTAACTATATTTTTATTTTGATGTTAGTAGTTTCCTATCTGTTTTGCTGATATTGGAAAAGAATGGCGTATCAGCATTTACCATGATACATGTAAAATTCCATGCCGTCCATTTGCGCTATCAATAATCTCAGCCTGATATCCCCGTTCTGTCCAATATTCTAACAATTCATTATTATCCTTAAAACCACCGGGAATTGTGTAAAAATATATTTCATTCTCACCAGCCGCTTTCATCTTTTCAACAGCGTGGTCAAATGTACGTCTTCGTTCTTGCATCCTCGTTTACTCCTTAATAGAAAACCAATCCTGATATTACCAGCAACACCGATGTAACTCATACTCAATTAATTACACGGCAGTTCTTCAATATGATATCCATCGTTATTGAAATATCCTTTAGCCCCGATAAACATACCAAGCTCGTCGTACACCTCTAACCCATAAGCTTCCATAATTTCGTGTATATTACAACGTCCTGACGGCACTACCCTTTCTTTAATCCAATCCATAGACTCCTCGTTGTCATATGTTCGTTGGCCATTCTCATACTTCTTTTTCCACTCCCATGGGATTTGTATCATCTCCCAGTTTGTTACAATTAGGGTTGGAGGTGTCTTATGAACTATTATCTTGTATCCCGCAGAAGTCTCCAGTGCAGAAATCCGTGGTATAATTACCGTATAGTTCTTATACCATCCAATAATTTAATTTCACTTTTGACTAAAGCTAGTTGCTCTTTACCAGTAACATATATCGAAATCTCAATCTCCGCATCTTCATTCTTCGTATTAATACTAAGTTTGTTAATGGCAACGTTTAATTTTTCGAAAATATTGAACAATTCTTTTCCCAAACCAACCCGATTTGATGATTCAATGATGATAGTTGCAACAAAATGCTTACATCTGATTTCTTCCCAGCTAACTTCAATTAGCTTTGGACTTTTCTTTTTGACCAAATCCGTCACATTTTCACATGATATTTTATGAATCATAATTCCTCTGCTATTTGAACAATACCCCACGATTTTATCGTCTGGTAAAGGATTACAGCATTTGGAAAATAAAAATTTGGTTTTTTTGTTACTATTTTTATCTTGATCTTTACCTTTCAGATATTGTTTTATTTTATTCTTAGCATTGGGTGTTTTCACCATTGACAACCACTTATGATTAGGCCCGGCATTTGTGCCAGAAGGGATAATCTTAATCTGATCACCATTTTTCAGGGTATAGTTCATAGATTCTCTTTTACCATTCACAATGGCATAGTCTAAGTTATTGCCCAATTCACTATGAATCAGATAAGCAAAATCTATAACAGTAGAACCTTTCGGTAATATCTTGATCTTACCGGAAGGAGTAAAGCAATGAATGGTATCCGCATAATTCCCCATCTCAAGTTTCAAAAATGATAAAAATTCATTGCTGTCTCTCTCTTCTCTTTGCCATTCTAAAATGGACTGCAGCCACTTATTCTTAATAACATCTTTTTCTTTTTCTTTTTCATTATATTTCCAGTAATATGTGATTCCATATTGAGAAATATAATACATTTTCCTCGTCTTAATCTGAATCTCAAACAATGTTCCTTCTTTCGTAATAACGGTTGTATGCAATGATTGGTACATATTTTGCTTTGGTAATGCAATATAATCTTTAAAACGATTCGGAATTACATTGTAAAGACTATGAATCTCTCCTAAAACAGAATAACATTCTTTAACCGTATCAACGATTACATAAATAGCAAAAGTATCATATAAATCTTCAACTTTCAAATTTTGCTTAACGGTTTTATTATAGACGCTCAGTACAGACTTTTGGGTTACTTTCAGTTCAACTTTTGTATTTAAATTGGATAGCTCTTCAATCATTTTGTTTATAACAACCAATCTCTGACCTTCAGCTGATTTCAATTGATCTAAAATATCCTGGTATGCATCTCTATTCAGGTACATAAAAGCCAAATCAGCCATTTCAGCTTGGATGATAGAAATACCAAGTCTAAGTGCAAGCGGTGCATAGATTTCTAAAGTTTCTTTCGCAATTTCAATTTGTTTTGCTGGTGGCTGAAACTGTAACGTACGTATATTGTGAAGGCGATCTGCCAGTTTCACCAAAACGACCCTAATATCATTTGCCATGAATAAAAAAAATTTACGAAGATTTTCTGCTTTGATATCTATACTACTCATTTGAGTTGACAAATGAGTCAGTTTAGTCACTCCATCTACAATTATTGCTACAGCCTCTCCAAATTGATCTTTAATCTCTTCATTTGTCAATATAGTATCTTCGACTATATCATGCAATAACCCGGAATCTATTGTTTCTTTATCCATCCGCAATTCTGCCAATGTCATTGCAACACAGAGTGGATGAATGATATATGGCTCCCCTGATTTCCGTTTCTGCTCCTTATGTGCATTGTATGCAAGAAGATATGCATCCTCTATCATTTTAAGATCTGATGATGGATGGTATTCTAATAATCTCTCTGTTAACATCTCGTATAATCGAGTTGGCTCTATAACTTCACTTGGAAAATATAATTGTTTAATATCAACATTCTTTGAATATGATGAATTCTCCATAATTTATCCTTTTCTAAGCTCATATCCCATATTTAATGCGCGGCGACCTGTTTCAAATATAATAGCATATTATCCAATACATTTCCATGCTCAAAAGGAATCCATGTGTCTGAGATTTCCATCACCGATGTCCATCAAATATTACATATCCTTCCAAATCTATCAAAGCCTTACCTTCAGCACTTTGGATCCACTCAAAAAGCTTTCTTTGCGAGCTGTCCTTTGGCGCGTCTTTGCGAATCACCACATAAAAGTCATTCACAAACGGATACTGGCCACCCGCAATCGTCTCATATTCCGGAGTTACGCCATCGACAGCAAGCATCTTGACATTCTCATCATCCTTCATCTTTGTCACATAATAATAAACATTATAACCAATGGCAAATTCACCATTATTATAAGCGGAGATAGCCGTGACCAATCCCTCCATAGAATCCGTAAGATAGGTCTCTGGCCCTTGCATGAAAGGTATATCCTTCATAACCAGTTTCACCATAAGTGCTTGACTCCCTGCGGTTGCGTTGCGCTGATATGGTTTAATAGTGCTGTTAGTTCCACCAACATTCATCCAATTTGTTATATTGCCAGAATAAATATCTTTAATTTGCCGAGTTGTCAATCCGTTGACCGGGTTTTGAGTATTTACCAAAAACACTAATGCATCTCTACCAATGGAAACACTTTCCAGATCCACCCCTGACTTTTTTATATATTCTTTTGTAGTCTCTGATGGTTCATAAACTACCAGAAAATCCGTATTGCCATCTACCAACTGCACATAGGCATCACTTGTCCCTGTAAATTGTACATATTGCTCACAATCCGGTCTATCTTTTCCCATGATCACTGATGCAATCGCCTCCCCCAGAGGAATCGTAGCTGTAGAACCATTCATTCTTGGAAATTCATTTTCACTTAATGCCAATGGTTTTTCGGCCGCTTCCGTTTGCTCACTGGTCTGTTCTATAGAAACTGTTGCGGGAACTGATACCACCGTCTCGTTAGCAGAGTTCAGTTCCGCAGTAGTGTCTTTTATATCGGACTTCCCACACCCTGTCAATAAAAGCAAAGCAACACTGCCTGCTAATAGCTTCTTTAATCTTATCATCATGATCCTCATACTTTCTTCCTTACCTACATGTTTCTAATCGTCCAAATAATCCAGCAGGGATACCTTTATAATCCAGTTCCCACGGCGGTCAATCAGACCGCCATAATTCCCTTCAATTGCACAAAAGTACTCTCCCAGCTCCTCCAGATAACTATATCGGAAATCCAGCAGAACTCCATCGTTACCCATAGCTCCATAGTTAGATCCATAAGAGTGGTTCGATTCCATCTGATACTTGACATAGATAGCGCCATAATTATAATCCAGGTCGGCTATTTTCCCAATCATCTCTCCGTTATTCAAAAACCTCTTGCCTTCAATATTTACCACCCCTGCATCCGTTCCATCATACAGCTGAAATATATCTCCACAGATCCACTCTGCTCCATTGGCATTAAAAGTCTTTGATCGCCACCCTCGGGATAACATATATTTCCCATTACCGAGGGATTTGCCGACATATCCACCACCTAAATATTGGCTGTCTGCATCTAATGACTCTGTTTTGTTATAGGTATATCTGGTATTATAATTCTCATCACGAACCTCAAAATATTCCGCCTCTGCGCGGTATATCGGCCCTTCTTGAGGTGGCACGACATAATTTCCTGATAAATCAATTACCCCATAGGAACAGGGATAAGAATCTCCTTCTCTTACAATAGCATACTGATCAATGGCATAACCATAGGAACTATGACTCATATAGATATAGATCGGCGGTGTTATTTTAACCTGGTTTTTATCCATAAACCCATATTTCCCATCTTCGAAATACATGGCTCTATTATTATAGAATAATGCCGATTCCAAACCTTCCGGATAATATCCAGCCTCTGTTTCCGATATCGGATGTGGCGGCGCTTCAAATGGCCCCATAATACGCTCACCGTTTTGATTGATATAATAATAATATTCACTGCCATCATCTATGACTGCTGCCATACCATCTTGAAACAATGGCGCACTGTCATATATACATGGCAGTACTTCTGTTCCATCATAATCAATTACACCCCATTTTCCATTCTTCATCACCGGAATATATTGAAATGATTCGGAACGAATATATACTCGCTCATACTTTTCAACAAAACTTCCATCAGCACTCGCAACTGCATAATATACGATTGCTTCGTATGTTCCTGCTGCATATGTATATTTAAAAAGCGAATACGCAGACTTATCTTTATACTGCAAAAAATGAACGTTGTTATAGTTTGGGTCACATATGATTTTTCCACTTTGATTGATGAACCCATAGAAATACCTAGTGTAATTTGAATAACCGTATTCATCCTCAATCCCTTTGTTGACTTGCCCCAAATAGGGATATATCTTCCCATAATCTTTTTGTGGAACCAAGCCCAACATCGTTTGTGAATAATATCTTTCATTCTTGTTTACCTGATACGGTAACAGATTTTCTAATCTGGCAAATTCTTCCGGTGAAGAATCTTCAGGTATCTCCCGGACCGTTTCCTGGATTTCTATATCCTGAATCGTTGGTGCAGACTCACTCTGTACTACATGACTGGTTTCCTCTTGGTTAATATCCGCTCCAACCTTGGTATTTGTACAAGCTGTTGTAAAAAGAACTGCTGCAATTATAAAAACGTTCCATAGTTTCTTATATATTTCCGACTTCTTTACCATTGTGAACCTCCGTTTCTTTGCTCCATCCAACTCGCAAAACAAAATAGTTGGATTTTAAAAAGCGCACATACTCCTTTCAAACATTCATTCAATTATACCATGCGCCGATCCGCACGTACTGTCATTTTCTTGACTAATTATAGATCTATTTGCATCTTTCCTTAAGCATTGTATTTCTTTTCGTCACTGTCACATTTCTGACTGCATAGGACAGCGCTTTCTTTGTTCCAATCATCACCAGGATTTTCTTTGCTCTTGTAATGCCCGTGTAGATCAGGTTTCTCTGGAGCATGACATAATGATTCATCATAATTGGCATGACTACGATCGGATATTCCGATCCCTGTGCCTTATGAATGGTAGTTGCATACGCATGTACCAGCTCATCTAAATCTGTAATGTCATATTCAATGCTTCGGCCATCGAAATTAACCCTAAGTGACCGGTTCTCCGCATTCACAGCTTCAATCATACCAATATCACCGTTAAATACTTCCTTATCATAGTTATTCTTAATCTGCATAACTTTGTCATCAGCCCTATATACAAATCCACTTCTCCGAAGGCAGTCCTTCGGCATGTTCACAGCTCCTCTTCCACGCATAAAGATCTCATGCTCTGGCGGATTCAGTGCTTCCTGCAGTGCGAGATTCAGATTAGTTGCTCCTACCACACCTTTCTGCATTGGCGTGAGAACCTGTATCTGTGAAGGTTTGACATGATAATATTCTGGCAATTTCTTTTGTACCAGTGCCACAATCTGGGGAACTGCCGCCTCTGCATCTTCATTTTCCATAAAAAAGAAATCCGTATCCTTCCCATTGGATATATCTGGTATGTTTCCTTCATTGATACGATGGGCGTTCATGATGATACGACTGCTCTGCGCCTGCCTGAAAATCCTCGTGAGTCTGATCACCGGAAATGCTCCGGAATCAATGATATCTCTGAGGACATTACCGGCTCCAACAGATGGCAGCTGGTCGATGTCTCCAACCAGAATTAATCTCATCGTAGCAGGTATTGCCTTTAAAAGTGAGTTCATCAGGATAATGTCTATCATCGAACACTCATCCAGAATGAGCACATCTCCTTCCAGTGGATTATCTTCATTCTTCTGATAGCCATCAGGCGGCTTGCATTCCAACAGCCGGTGAATGGTCTTTGCTTCAAGTCCGGTAGCTTCTGTCATTCTCTTCGCTGCCCGACCGGTAGGAGCTGCCAGCAGAATCTTCAAACCATATGTCAGGTAGGAAGAAATAATTCCATGTGTCGTCGTAGTCTTACCGGTACCAGGTCCCCCTGTAAGCACCATGATCTTCGCCGTAGCCGCCTTGCGGATTGCCTCTGCCTGGATCTCATCATATTTCATGCCGACCTTCTCTTCAATCAGATCCACGCTGACAGAAAGCTGATCATTCCCGGTAGTTGCTCTCGCCTGCATAAGCTTACGATATAGCTTGTCTCCCGCAGGCGATGTGGCAAGCTTCTTTAGCTTACTGGCTGCACCAACCTCTGCATAATAAAAGGGTGGTAAATAGATAGCGGTAATGGAATTGCCATTTGCATCAGATTTTATTACTTTTTTTTCCAAGATCAGTTCTTCCTTTTGCAGCATATCATCCATCGTCATGATGATTGTCTCCGGAGAAGCCTCCAGAAGCTCACACGCCTTGTCAGTCAGCTGTTGCCGCTCTGCATATACATGACCGTCATTGGAAAGCTCAGAGAGTGTATACATGAGACCGCTGCGCAGACGTACATAGGATTCTTTGCCAAAGCCAAGCTTCTCTGCGATTTGATCTGCCGTCTTAAAACCGATTCCCCAGATATCATCTGCCAGCCGGTATGGATTTTCCTTCATAATGCTGATGCTGGCATTATCATACTGTTTATAAATCTTGGCAGCA